>LWDU01037414.1_pt1 | contig 15279 bp, 13 predicted proteins | sample 727161 | NCBI WGS metagenome assembly LWDU01 (sample SAMN04566230, study PRJNA314399) | hydrothermal vent metagenome | isolation source: deep sea hydrothermal plume seawater | place: Mexico: Gulf of California, Guaymas Basin | collected 2004-07-11 | reverse complement strand
CGTCCTCCAGGACGTGAAGCTCATGGATGCCGTATATATCAAGCTCTGCTTGCGTGAAGTTGTGCTGGCTGGCTGTCGCCAGAGGTTCGGCAGAAGTGATGTCCTTCTTCAGCTTCACGCGCGGCGCATGGATGACCATCGTTCCCGCGATAAGGTCACCAACGCGCAGTTTTTCAGAATTAAACAGCGGGAAAAGGACGAACGTCCCCGCCCAGACCAGCGCGATAAGGCGGATCCAGGCGCCGATGGCATCTTCAGATCCCATGACGAGCAGGGTCAGCGGCAGGAAAACCTCCAGCTCCCGCATGAAGTTTCGCGCAAGCACGGCGTTTGCCGTCAGCCGACCACCATTTCGGGCCGCGACCCGCAGACCTAGCGCGCGCTTGCCCGGCGTTGCGGCTTTCCGGCCAATCTCGAAGAAGGTGAAGTAGAAGACGCGCAGGAGGAAGACGACGACCGCCGCGATGGAGCCAGCAATCTGCCAGCCGCGAAAACCCATCTCCGAAAAGGCGATGGCGATCAGCCAGCTGAACGCGATGACCGTGATGACCAGGATCGAAAAGTCGAGAAGGAATGCACCTGCGCGCTCGGACGCGGTCGCAACGCGAAGGTTCAACGCCGCGCCTTCTGGTGTGACCAGCGGGCGGATGCGCCTTGCCTGTCGTTCCTGCTCCTTCACGCGCATGTCGCGCCGGCGCAGGGCCTCGCGGCGGGCTTCGGTTTCGTCGCTGCCCTTCTGTGACTTGCGCCTCGCCATCATGCGCCCTCATCCTTACGGCGGGGCCAGTAGAAATATGCCAGCCAGAAGACCAGCGTGACCAGCGCGATGATGTAGCGGGTCATGTCGCTATTGATGAGCTGGCGGCCAAACCCTTCCAGAAGTGCGGCCATGAACAGCATGATCACTGCGCCCATGATGACGAGGGCTGCCTGATTGCCCGTATCGCGAAGCGACTGGATGCGCGTCTTCTTGCCGGGGAAGGCGACGGCGCCGCCAATCATGAAACCCGCCGCACCGGCAAGGATGATGGCGAACAGCTCAGTCACGCCATGGATAAAGAGCCAGCCAGTCAGCTCGGCGCCTAGGCCCTTTGAAAAGAAGACCGCCATGAAGCTGCCAATGCTGAGGCCGTTATAGATCAGCAATATGGTCGTCGGGATGCCGAGACAGAAACCCAGCGCGAAGGCGGTAATGGCAATCGTACTGTTGTGCGAGAAGAGCTGAGCAGCAAAGGCGCCCAGCATGTCGGCTATATTCGTCTCTTCGGTGTAGAGGGTGGAGCGCAGATAGTCATAGCCAGCATCCGGGTTACGGCTGTCCCAGCCAGAGTGGAAGGTCCAGAACCACTCAGGGTCCTGCATGGTCAGGATGAAGGCGAGGAGGCCGCCGCCAAACAGGCAGAGCGCGGCGAGAAGCGTCGGCAGGATGGCGCGTGAGACAGCGTCCGGCCAGTCACGTCTAAAATACTGCGCGATCCGTGCGCCCATGCTCGCGCGGGTCCCATAGACGAAGAAATAGGCGCGCGCGCAGAGCGTCTCGAGATAGGCGAGCAGGTTCTGGTCGAGCGAGATGGACCGCGCCATGGAGAGGGAAGAGACCGCCTGCCGGTAAAGCCGGGGCAGGGCCAGCATGTCCTCATCCGATAGACGTTTGACGCCGCGCTTCTCGGCCCGTGTCACAATACGGTCCAGCGCCTGCCAGTCGGCCTCGCGCTCCTCACGGAAGCGGTAGGATTTCATCACACGGTCGTTCAAATGAGCTCTCTCCGCTTGATGTCGAGATAGCGCGAGACAAGCTCGGACCCGAACTTCTCTGGCGTTGTCTCCACGATCTGCACGCCCATGCGCTGCAACTTTCGGAAGACGACCTCGCGTTCCTGCAGCAGCGTATCGGCAATGACGGCGCGGCTTACATCTTCTGACTGGAGAGGTTCGGCGTCGATCATGGAGGAAAGGGCCTCATCCTCGAAGGTGGCGAACACGACGATGTGCTTGTCGGTGAGACGCCGGACATTCTCCAGCATGAGCTCGGCTGAGATCGTGTCGACGAAGTCGGTAAACAGGATGACGAGCGAGCGCCGCTCCAGACGCCCGGCGAGCGAGGTCAGCGCGAGTGTGTAGTTCGCGTCCTCCGCCGAATAGTCGAGCTCAGAGGCAAGCTTCTGCACATGCGGGAAGGCGCCGGGTCCTGTCAGCAGGCTGGATGCAACGCCGGGGCGGGCATCGAAGCCGAATATGGCGGTGCGGTCACCCGAGCGGAGCGACACATAGGCGAGCAGCAGCGCTGAATTGATCGCCCGGTCGATCTTGGGGACGCCCCGCAGCGGCTCACTCATCAGGCGGCCCGTATCGAAGGCGAAGACGATATTGTGATTGCGCTCGGTGCGAAACTCCTTGGCGAGCAGCGTGTTGTGCCGGGCTGAATGCTTCCAGTCGATGGCGCGCCGGTCCATGCCGGCGGTGAACTCTCTCAGGGCATCGAACTCAGACCCGTCGCCGCGGTCTATCTGCATCTTGATGCCGAAATCGGCGTCGCGCTGGTAAAGCCGCACGGCCTCATCTTTCACCCAGCGCGTGTTCGGCGTGATCGCGAGTTCGGTGCCGAGCGTTCCAGTCTTGCGAATGGCGACAAGGCCAAGTGGGCCTTTCCAGCGCGCCCAGATCCGCTCGATACGTCCGGTCCCCCGGCGCAGCGGCGTCAGCGTGTACTCAGCCGTGTGCGCGTTATCGTTGAAGCCTTTCAGCCACTTGCGCACAGGCGGTTCGATCAGCTCATTGGTCTCCATCTCAGTCTCGATCAGACGGGGCAGAGGCCCTCGGCGAAAGCGGAAAGTAGCCTCCACCGGATCGTCGCCTGAAATGTAGAGAAGTGGCGGCGCGTCCACCTCGATGCTGAGATCCGAGGCACGCGCGACCAAGGCGGTGTCTGCCAGCATGAGCGCCAGCACCCCTGCGATCCATCCAGCCGACAGCGTCCAGAGCCCCGGCGCGGCAATCGCAATCACCACGAGCACAGGCAGCCCGGCCAGCATCAGGAAAACGGCGCGCAGGGTCGGTGCGATCATCGCGGCGCGGGCGTCTGGTCGATGAGGGCGGCGAGGGTTTCGTCTGTGCTGCGGCCTTCAATCTCTGCAGCAGGCGAAAGGATGACGCGGTGACGAAGCGCTGGCCGCGCCAGTGTCTTCACATCGTCAGGGATGACGAAGTCTCGCCCGTCGAGCGCCGCACGTGCCCGTGAAGCCGCCGCAATGGCTGCAGCGGCGCGTGGGCTTGCCCCGGTTTCAAGTGCGGGCGTCTCCCGCGTCGCGCGCACGATATCGACGATATAGCCCGCGATATCTTCCTTCACCTTCACATTCGCGACGCTGGCGACGGCCTCGTTCAACTCAGCGGCCGTGACGACAGCAGAAACCCCGAAAGCCGCTGCGGTGCGCATTCCTGTGCGATTGCCATGGCCGGTGACGATGGCGAGTTCTTCGTCGCGGGTTGGATAGTCCAGCACATGCTTGAACAGAAAGCGGTCGAGCTGGGCTTCGGGCAGGGGGTAGGTGCCTTGCTGCTCAATCGGGTTCTGCGTCGCGATGACCATGAAGCGGTCGTTCAGCGTGTGCGCCTTGCCATCGATAGTCACCTTCCGCTCCTGCATGGCTTCGAGCAGGGCAGCTTGCGTCTTCGGCGGCGTCCGGTTGATTTCGTCTGCCAGCAGTATGTCGGTGAAGATCGGCCCCTTGGTGAGCGAGAATTCATTGGTCTGGAAGTTGAAGAGGTTCGTGCCCAGAACGTCGCCAGGCATTAGGTCCGGTGTGAACTGGATGCGCCCGAAATCGAGATCAATGGCAGCGGCAAAGCACTGGGTCAGCAGCGTCTTCGCGGTGCCCGGCGGGCCTTCGAGCAGGATATGGCCTGCCGAGAAAAGCGCCGTCAGCATGAGGTCGACTGTATCGGCCTGGCCGATCACGGCCTTGGAGACCTCAGACCGGATCCGGCCGGCGAGGCCCTGAACTGTCTCATTGCTCATGTGTCATCTCCTTGCGCCAGCGCCAGAGCGCGCGGGCCTTGTTCCTGAGGTCATCGCGGGAGCTTGCAGGCGAAGAGAGCCCCGCTTCAAGCTTTGAAAAACTCGTCTTCATGCCCTGCTGCTCGGCCATCCGGTCAAGCAGGGCCTGATACTCTTCCTCTGAGAGGATTCGCGGCAAACCCAGCTCCCGGTTCAAGGCGCGGCGGCTGAGGGCGAGATAGCCGGGTGCCATCCGCTTCTCGCGCCCCGCCATCGCAATGAGGCCTGCTGAATTGTCCGCCAGCGCGCGCTTGCCAGCCTGGATGGCGCGGGTCTCGCGTTCGGGCGCGCCAAACCGCACAGCTGAGGCCCAGCCGACGAGCAGCATTGTCGCGAGGCCAATCAGCGTTGCGCCGAGGAAGGGGATATCGAGCAGGATCTTGAGCAGGTTCGTTGAATGCTCGAACCCGTGAAGTGTCGCATCAAACACGATGGGCCGGCTGCCATTGTCTGAAAGGTCTGAGAGGATGCCGAGGCCAAGCCGGGCATTCTCCAGCCGGGACAGCCCGAAATTGTTGAGAAGGTCCGGGTCCGACAGGACATATAGCTCCCGGTCGGGGATCTTGCCGAGGAGTACGCCGCCCGGCACCGAGATAAGCGGCTCCAGCTGGTCGGCTTCGATGACTTGCATCTCGTCTTCAAAGTCCGGGCTGAACGTGCCGAATGCGGTCGTGACTTCGCCCGGGTTTTCCTCGCGCCTGATGTCGCCGTCCTCATCGAACTCGCGCAGCAGGATGCGCACACGTTCTGTCGAAGCGAGGTCTGCGGTCAGTTCCCAGCTGCGCTTGGCAGGATTGGCGCGGTAATTCCATTTCGGCAGCACGATCAGAGCAGGACCGGAGATCTCGTCCGGGTCGAGGCTGCGGCCACTAATCCCGAGCGTCGCCACAACGAAGCGCCGCCCACCTGTCTCCATCGTGCGGGGCAGGCGCGAGACGCTGACATCGCGACCCTGCGCCTCCAGCATGTTGATCAGCCCCTCATACCCGGTTGCCGAGCGCGAATAGGGTGTAGGGCCTGCCCGGTCACGAGAGGCGAGGTCCGGCGACCACGCCATCAGGGTCAGCACAGCGCCAAGCGAAAGCAGCGAGACGACAATCAGGATAATAATGACGCGGCCGGTAAAGGGCGTACGCGCCTGTGGCAGGCGTTCACTCATGCGCGTGCCTCCTTGAAGGCGAACGCTTCATAGGACGCGCGCGCTTCCTTCCAGCCGCTCTGGTCCACAGGCCGGTCACCGAAGAAGGACTTCTCGACCAGGCGGATGATCGGCGACAGCGCGGCGCGCGCGCGTTCCGGCAGGTCGCCAAGGCGTTCAATTTCTCGCGCGGTCAGCGATTGCGGCACGCCGCCCGCGCGCCGTGCATTGAGGTCTGCAATGGAGCGGAAAAGCAGGAGGTGGACCGCTTCGGCATAGCACCCTTCTGCGGCTAGCGCGTCGGCCTGCTGAAGCAGGGCCTCCGCCTCTTTCCTTACAGGTCTGCCCTCATCGATCTCGGAAACATCCGGGGCCGCCTTGTCCTTGCGATCGCGTCGGCCCGGCAGGGTCAGGCCGCCCAGCATATACCAGAGGGCATAGGCCAGCACGGCGATGACAGCGCCGATCAGCAGATAACGAATGAGCCAGCCGAAATTCTGGAAGAGCCAGGCGAAGAACTTCCCGATGGCTTCGATGATGCCGTTACTGCGCCGCGGCGGACTGTCATCCGGCTCAGGCTCGAATGTGGGACGTTCGGACTGGATACGGCTATTGGCCGTGTGCGCGTCGACCAGAGCTTCAACTTCCACCTCGTCGCTAGCTGCCTCCTGCGCATGCGCCAGGGCGCCCGGCAGAGGGCTGGCGAACACCAGAACAGCAAGAAGGGCGCTCAGCAGAATGGACTTCAAGCAATCGCCTCCTCTTGCGTCTTTTGCATGCGCCCATTCCCTCCAGAATGTCATGACTATTTCAGAGCGGCAGCGCGGCGTCCATGGGGCATTGAGATTAGCGCCGTGATCACCGATATGCGGGGCGCGACATTCAAGGAGACACCAATGGACCGCGCCGAACGCTATGCAGAGCTGAAACAGGAAATCGAAAGCCTTGTCGCAGGCGAGACCTATGTGCCGGCGCGCTATGCGTCTGCGGCCTGTCTGCTGGCGGAAGCTTTCCGTCCGCGCTTCTTCTGGACCGGTTTCTATGTGGTCGATCCGCAAAAGCCTCAGGAGCTTGTCGTCGGGCCGTACCAAGGCACGCTGGGCTGCCTGCGGATCCCGTTCGGAAAAGGTGTCTGCGGCGCGTGCGCGGCGAGCGGCGAAACCCAGCTCGTACCGGACGTTCACGCCTTTCCCGGTCACATCGCCTGCGACTCGCGTTCCAACTCAGAGATCGTCGTTCCGGTCTTCGACGCAGACGGAAAGCTCGCCGCCGTGCTCGATGTCGACTCCACGGAATTTGACGCCTTCGATGAGGTTGACCGCGAAGGCCTCGAGGCGATCTGCAAGGTCCTGCTGACCGCCTAGGCGTCCACCAGGATCGCGTTCTTCCCGATCATCGCTGTCAGGGAGACGCGCGCCTCTTCGGGCAAGTCTTTCCACGCCTCGCGCAGCGCCATCAGACAGCGCAGCTGATATTTGAAGACACCCTGGGTGTAGGGCTTTCCTTCAAGCTCAAGGCTGAAGGTCTCATGGCCAGCCTTCAACGCTTCCTCATTAGCGCTGAGAAAGGGCAGATACGTGTCGCCCGCAACCGCCAGCAGGGCCTTTGCCGGGGCTGAGGGCTCGTGCGTCCAGTTGCCATCTATGCCGGATGCGTCATCGACCATGTCGAGCCAACGGTAGAAATAGGGCCGTTCCTTGCGCAGGAAGGCCATCGGCGTCGGGTCGACGCTCATCACTTTCACCTGACCATAGAAAGCAAGGTCGGCGAGCGAGGGCCGGTCACCGAAATGGAAGAGCGTCTTGCCAAGGGCGACCTCTTCCAGATGCTGGGTGACACGCCGGAAAGAGCCTTCGATGACGGGCTTTGTCTCAGGTGTGCAACCGACCAGCGCCATGCGGGAGATCTGGCGTTCGCGGATAACCGCTGCGGCCTGCTCAACCTGTTCACGGCCCGCCAGCGGCAGGCTGTCATACATCAGCCAGTTGGCGCACCACTCAGCGTCTTCCGCGTAATGCCAGCGATAGTGGAACATCGCCTTCATGGTCCATTCGTCGGCCATGTCTTCAAGCAGCAGACAGGCAAAACGCTGGACCGGGTCTGGCGGCAGCAGGGCGCGGCCTTCATCCTCCAGCGCCAGAAGGAAGGGCGTCGAGTCGTTCGTCCACTGGCCGCCCGGCGTCTTGATCACCGGGATGACCGGCGCCTTCACCTGGCTCAATACGTCGCCGCGAATGTCCGCCGTCATTGGCACCCAGACATGCGGCAAGCCCTTGGCGCGCATCGCGGCGCGAACTTTCATCGAATAGGGCGAACCGAGCGCGCCGTGGACTTTGTAAACCTCAGCCATCAGTTCATCACCGGCTGGGGCCGCTGCGCGCACGGCGTGCCATACATACCGCCCTGATCGATGCAGAAGAACTTGTCCTCGGCGCTGATCGGCTGTGGGCGGTCGTGGCGGTTGTCGCCGATGAAGGCGACGATCTCGACGTCCGGATAGCCCTGCGCGGCCAGAATGGCAGGCACCACATCAAAGCGCGGCGTCTTGTCGGATGCGCCCTTCGGCTGCGCGCGGGTCAGCAGGACACGGAAGTCCTCATTGCGTTCCAGTCCGACACTGGCGAGGTTTTCCTCGGTCCAGAGCTGTTCAGTGTCAGCGCGGTTGGTCACCAGCGCGACATGACCACCAAGTTCGTTGACCCGTTCAATGAAGGGCTTTGCGCCGGGCACAAGCGTTGCGGATTTTTCCGAGGTCCACTCATGCCAGCTTTCCGGCGTATAGCCTTCGCCGATGCGTTCACGCCTGATCTGGTATTCGACATTGTTGAGCACAGTCTCATCGATATCGAGCGCGACGGCCCAGGTGCCGGCCTCACGGGTCTCGGCGACCTCTTCGACATAATCAGTGGCCAGCGCGAACACTTCTTCTGCCTTCTCGCCCCATTCCGGATTGTTCGCGACCCAGTCGACGCCTTCGCTGAGCGCGATATCGCTCTCAACCGGTGCGGCGGCAGGCGGCGTCGTACAGGCCGTCAGCGCGAGTGCGGCCAGCGAGGCCTTTAATAATGTCCAGGCGTTCATGCTCTGCTCCTTCAGATCGCGGCGGGGCCGCTTAGCCCATTGGGTGTGTCTCGATCAGTTCCTGATACTTCAGGCCTGCCTCGCGGTGGCGATGAGCCTTCTGATAGCGTGGATCTCGCATCATGCGCAGCATGTGCTGGCGAGACGGATAATGCACCACCAGAACACGGTCCCATTCCTCGCCGCCGCCGATCAGGTAGCCATGGCCGCTGCCTGCATAGATAGGCTTCACGCCGATCTCGGGATCATTCCCGAGTTCAACGAGGCCTGCGCCATAGCGGTTATAGGCTTCCTCGCCGGTCAGGCCTTCCTTGGCCTCCGGCGCGTCGGCCGGATATTCGGCCTTGTCCTTGAATTTCAGCAGATTGATCATGACGATCGGCCCGTCATGCGCATCCTTTGCGAAACGGGTCATCTGTTCTGTGTTTGGCTGGACGGCTGGCATGGGTCACTCCCTTTTTCAGCCGACCATCGCTGATCAGGAGGTCTCAGACAACCTCATCCCAGTCGCGGCTCAGCCTGTTTGCCGCATTGATAATGCCGACCATGGAATAAGTCTGCGGGAAATTTCCCCAAAGCTCTCCGGTCGATGTGTCGATGTCTTCTGAGAGCAGCCCCAGACGCGTGCGATGGGCGAGCACATCCTCAAACATGGCGCGGGCTTCCTCGATTCGACCAATGCGCGAGAGGGCATCGATGTGCCAGAAGGTGCAGGCCGTGAAAGCGGTCTGCGGCAGGCCGAAATCGTCTTCCACCCGGTAGCGATAGACGTGATAGCCGTCACGAAGCTCCTCATCGATCCGTTCGACTGTCTTGATGAAGCGCTCATCCATGGCATCGATGAAGCCGATCTCTGCCATGAGCAGGACGGATGCGTCGAGGGCATCCTCACCGAAGGCACCGGTAAAGGCCTGGCGCTTCTCATTCCAGGCAAGGTCGAGGATGCCAGCGCGCATCTCGTCGGCCTTGGCATTCCAGTAATTGGCGCGGTCAGGCTTGCCGAGGCAGGTGGCGATCCGGGCCAGTCGGTCGCAGGCCGCCCAGCACATGATGGCCGATGAAGTGTGAATGTGCGCCTTGCCGCGAAACTCCCAGATGCCCGCATCCGGCGTATTCCAGACGGCATAGGCGCGCTCGCCCACGCCTTCGAAATGCTCAAACTCCAGCGCGCCTGCCTTGGCGTGGAGGCGGTCATCGAAGAAAGCCTGACTCGCGCCGAGAACCACATGGCCATAGACGTCATGCTGGATGTGCTCGGCCGCCTGGTTGCCAAAGCGTACCGGCCCCATGCCGCGATAGCCGGGCAGGGCATTGGCAAAGCCCTCGGTCAGGTCATGCTCCAGCGCGATGCCATAGACCGGCTGGATATGGCCGCCCTTGGTATGTGCGACAGTGTTACGGAGATAGGCGAGATAATATTCGAGCGTCCCAACGGCTGAGAGGCGATTGAGCGCTGTGACCGTGAAATAAGCGTCCCGCAGCCAGCAGAAGCGATAGTCCCAATTGCGCTCCGAGCCTGCATGTTCAGGAATGGACGTGGTCAGCGCTGCGACGATGCCGCCAGTCTCTTCATAGACGCAGAGCTTCAGCGTGATGGCCGCGCGGATCACTGCCTCCTGCCAGTCTGGCGGGGTCGCCAGACGGCGCGACCAGCTCATCCATTGGTCAACGGTGCGCTCCAGCCATTCGAGGGCGACGACGCCAACCCTGTCGGACAGGCTCTCATCGGGGCCCATGAGGAAGCTCAGCTCGCGGTCGAGCACGAAGTCGCGGCCATCCATGACATAGGACACGGGCGCATCGGTCGTGACACGGAAGCCTGCATTCTCGTCCAGGAACTTGATGTGATTTACGCCCCGGCGGGTGACCATATTGTAGTCGCCGCGCTGGCTTTGCGCGAACAGGTCCACGCGAATGCGCGGCATGCCCCGCAGCGGCGTGATCCGGCGCACCATGGAGGCAGGACGAAACATGCGGCCCTTGTCCATGAAGCGTGGACAATAGTCGGTGATGCGAATGGCAGAGCCGTCTTCGGCCTCAAGTTCGGTCTCGATGACGGCTGTATTGCGGCGATAGCGCTGTGTGCTCTTGCAATGTCCCTGCAGCGTGATCGCAAACTTGCCGCGCCCACCAAGCAGGCTGTTGAAGACAGGCTCACCGTCGAGACGCGGCAGGCACATCCAGACGCATTCGCCATGCTCATCAATCAGGCCCGCAACCGTGCCATTACCGATAATGCCGAGTTCCAGATTACTCATTTGCGCCCCTGACGCTTGATCCAGTCTGCCACCGCTTCCGGGCTTTCCAGCCGGTAAGTGGCGCGTGTTTCGCCTTTGCCCACTTTTATCGACACCCCGCCGAGCCGGTTGACGACATCGAACGCATCCTCGTCGGTCGTGTCATCGCCGACCATGACGGGCACGCGGTCCTCAAGGGCAGCCAGCACGAGAAGCTTTTCGACGGCCTTGCCCTTGTTGGCGCCAGCCGGTTTGGCCTCGAAGATCATCTTTCCGGCCTGCAGCTTGTACCCGTCAATGCCGGAAAGTCCTGCTTCGAGCCGCGCCTGCAGCGTCGGGGCAGCCTCGGGGTTGAGGCGATAATGAAAGGCGATCACCTCGCCCTTTGTTTCTGCGTGTACGCCGTCCAGCCCCGCAATAGCTGTTTCGGCAACCGCCGCCAGCGCGGCCGGGGCGGCAGAGCGCGTGTCTTCAGGGCTCTCACCCGGCGCGCATATCTCCAGCCCGTGCGTGCCCGCACGCCACAGCGTGTTCGGCACGCGGGCAGAAAGGTCACGCACATCACGCCCGCTGATGATGATCAGCGCGCCGCCAAGCGTTTCCTTCAGCCGGACCAGTTCTTCAGCAATCCCATCAGGCAGCTTCACCGTCGCCGCATCGTCCTGCAGCGGGGCGAGCGTGCCGTCGAAATCTAGAAAGAGTGCATGCCGAGGGTCGAGATCTGGCAGGTCTGAGGGTAGATTCATCAACAAGTATCGACGTCCAGATCATCGAGGAATTTCTGCCGCCACCAGGAAATGTCCTGCTCGACAACGGTCCGGCGCAGTTTTTCCCAGCGTTCCTGTCGTTCTTCAAGGGGCATTTCGAGCGCTCTGTAGATCGTCTCGGCGACATGATAGCGGTCATGCGGGTTGACGATCAGCGTGTCGGACAACTGCTCGGCGGCGCCTGCAAACTGCGACAGGATCAGGACGCCGGGGTCGTCAGGATCCTGCGCCATCACGAATTCCTTGGCGACGAGGTTCATCCCGTCGCGAAGCGGTGTGACGAGGCAGACTGACGCGATCCGGTAAAGCCCGGCGAGCTCTTTCCGGTCATAGGACCGCGCAAGATAGCGAAGCGGGATCCAGTCGAGGTCGCCATAGTCGCCATTGATGCGGCCAGCGAGTTCATCGAGCTGCACGCGAAGGTCCTGATACTCCTCCACCTTGGAGCGGGATGGCGGCGCGATCTGCGTGAAGGACACCCGTCCGCGCGTCGACGGGAAATTGTCGAACATCTTGCCGACCGCCTCGAAGCGCTGGGGTAGGCCCTTGGAATAGTCCATCCGGTCCACACCGAGGACGAGCTTGCGACCGCCCAGGAATTTTCCAATCCGGGTGGCGGCCGTCTTGGCGCGCTGGCCTGTTGCCAGTTTCGCGAAACTCTCTGCCTCGATCCCAATGGGGTAGGCGTTGGCCCTGATCCGCCTGCCGAAGACGCTGATCCAGCCATCGCCCTCATCCACCCCGTCGCAGGAGCGCACGAGGAATTGCACGAAGTTGGAGCGGTCATTCTCTGACTGGAAGCCGAGCACATCGAAGGCGCACATGGCGCGGGCAATCTGCTCATGCTCTGGCAGGGCGCGGAAAACTTCGGGTGAGGGGAAGGGGATATGGAGGAAAAAGCCGATCGGGCCGTCCCATCCGCCTTTCCTCAGATAGTCGCCCATCAGCAAGAAATGGTAGTCGTGAACCCAGACGCTGTCGCCCTTTTCAAGGTGCGACACGACCATGTCAGCAATGCGCTTGTTCACCTTCTCATAGGCGTCGAAATCAGTGTCGCCAAAATGGGCAAGGTCCACCCGGTAGTGGAAGACCGGCCAGATGACCCGGTTGGCGTCATGCTCGGCTTCGGTAAAGTCGGTGACGATGAAGTCGACGCCTTCATCGGTGATGTGCTCGGGCGGCCCCGGCTCACCTTTGACGATATTCCCTGACCAGCCGAACCACATGCCGCCTGTCGATGTCAGCGACTCCCAGACCGCGACGGCGAGGCCGCCTGCGCGGGCACTCGGATCAGCTGCGGTGCGGTTCGAGATGGCAATCAGTCGGCCCATGCGAAACCCTTCCTTCTGGAAATGAAGATGCCGCAGGAGGAAAGCGCATCAACCCCAAAGGTTCGATTTCACGTGAGTTTTTGCGCACGCGCCAAGGCGTTGGCCAGTGCGCTCAGTCTTTGAGCTACATCATCGCTGGCAGGTTGAGTGCCTCGCTCCCGCGATTAGTAGAGCGCTACGAAAGCAGTGAGGCAGGCGAGCCAGAGATTTGCCAAGCCGTACTTGACCGCGAAGACACGGGCGCCTTTGAGCCACACGACCAATACAAAAAGGATGGGGATCATCATCAGCAGCGAGAATGTGACGACCTGACTGACCCATTCGGGCTTTTCCGGCTCTCCAGTCACCCAGTCGACTGCGTGATGACTTCCCCAAAACATGTAGAAGACCCAAAAGAGAGGCAAGACGGCCAGTACCCAAACGCGGCGGTACGACCCGGAAATGCGTGGATAGTAGGACATCCCGAACGCTCTCATGCAGATCGCGATCGTTGCGAGCAGAACCCACAGAAACAACACAACCGTGAGTGCCACGGGCAAAGCAGTTACGACGGCGCCGACAAGACTTGCGCCGTACGCTAGAAAGCCGCCGAAACCCTGCTCCAATCGCCTATTCCTTAAGCTGCCTGTTGAGGAACGCCATGCGTGTCTTCATCAGATGGGTCTGCAGGGCCTGTCCGCGGATGCCGTGGCGCTGGCCGGGATAGGTCATCAGCTCGAACAGAAGGCCTTTCTCCTGCATCTCTGCCATCAGCCTCGTCGTATTGTCGAAGGTGACATTGTCGTCGGCCATGCCGTGGACGAGTAGAAGCGGCGGCAGTTCGGCTTCCAGACGCTCAAGGTGATAGAAGACCGATGACTTGTCATAGCCGTCTGCATTGTCCTGCGGCGTGTCCATATAACGCTCTGTGTAGAAGGTATCATAGAGCGACCAGTCGGTGACGGGCGCGCCAGCTACGGCGGCGGCAAACGTGCCTTCCGGTGCCTGCAGGATCGTCATTAGCGTCATGTAACCACCATAGGACCAGCCCTGGATGGCCACGCGATCAGCATCGACGAAGGGCTGGGACTTCAGCCACTCGACGCCCTTCAGCTGGTCGCGCACTTCCGGCCCGCCGGTCTGGCGATAGATGACATCCTCAAACACCTTGCCCCGGTTCGCCATGCCGCGATTGTCGAGGCGGAAGACGATAAAGCCCTGACGCGCAAGATACTGATCCGACAGGCTCTCCCAGTCGCGGTCCACCGTCTGCGCATGCGGGCCGCCATAGACTTCGATGATAGCCGGATAGGTCTTCGACGCGTCGAAATCGGCAGGCTTCAGGATGGAGTAGTAAAGCGTCTGGCCATCCTCGGCCTCCAGCGTGCCAAACTCAGGCTCGGCATGAGCATAGAGATAAGGGGCGTAAGGGTGGTCGGCATCGAGTGCGTTTTCCTCGACCCATGCGATGAGTTCACCGCTGGCCGTATAGAGACCTGTCTGCGGCGGCTGGTTCGGCGCGGAGGAGGTCCCGACAAAGGACTGCGCATCGGGCGCCATGCTGACCGACCATGACTTGCCCGCTTCGGTGATACGCACAGGCTCGCCGCCGCTCAGCGGCACCGAATAGAGGTGCTGCTCCAGCGGCGTGTCGGCATAGCCGGTGAAATAGACGATGCCATTATCCCGGTCGACGCTCTTGAGGCTATCGACGGCCCAGTCGCCGCTGGTCAGGAAACGCAGCTCGCTCGCATTGCTGGCGTCTGGCGAGATAGCGAGATGACGGTAGCCGGTCTCCTCTGTGGTCAGCAGGATGCCTTCATCGAGGCCGACAAAGTCGTTGGAAAGATTGACCCAGTTGTCTTGCGTCTCTTTCAGCGGAGACCAGACCCGCCAGGGCAGGCCGTCGGTGCGGTTATAACGGATTTCGGTCTGGTCGCGGTTCACTGTCTGGAACCAGAGGCTGCTGCCCGCCCAGTTCACCCGCGCAAGATAGGTGTCCGGCCCGACACGGGTCAGGCGGGCATCCTCACCGCTTTTCAGATCATGGACAAAGAGTTCGACAAGCGCGTTCGGCGTGCCAGCGCGCGGATAGCGCTGATCGATCACAGTGGTTTCCTCGGCCTTGATGTCGAAGCGTTCAATGATGTCGACTGTGCTTTCATCGACCTTGGTGAAGGCGATGTGGCGCTCATCCGGGCTCCACCAATAGCCTGTATACCGGCTCATCTCTTCCTGCGCGACGAACTCGGCCACGCCATAGGAAATGGCCTTGTCAGGCTCGGCGTCCGGCGTGATCTGGCGCTCCTCGCCGCTCGCAAGTTCGATCACGAAGACCGCGCCATCGCGCACAAAGCTCACATAATTACCGCGCGGTGAGACGCGGGCATCATATTCAAAGGCTTCAGTTTGCGTCAGCTGGCGGGTCTGCGCGCCGTCTGTGCCAAGCGTGACCAGGTGAAGGTCACCGCCCAGAGGGACGAGGATCGTATCGGAGGTGCCCCAGTCATAATCCACGATGCCCTTGCGGCCTGCGATCCGGCGGCGCTCACGCAGCGCCTTCTCTTCTTCTGACAGCTCCACCTCTTCAGGCTCCAGCAGGGTCGAGTCGACCAGCATGGACTGGGCGCCCGTCTCCACATCGAACTGCCAGAGGTCATAGCGGCTGGAATCATCCTCGCGCGCCTTC
>LWDU01035524.1_pt1 | contig 15281 bp, 9 predicted proteins | sample 727161 | NCBI WGS metagenome assembly LWDU01 (sample SAMN04566230, study PRJNA314399) | hydrothermal vent metagenome | isolation source: deep sea hydrothermal plume seawater | place: Mexico: Gulf of California, Guaymas Basin | collected 2004-07-11 | reverse complement strand
GCCGACCTGGGATGGCGTGAGTTATGTGGATTCACATGCATTATCCACTTTCAGAACAGGATCTAAAGATGCGAGTTTTACTGCAGTCGATACTATAGCCAATACTGCTATAGATACTCTTGCAACTAATACAAATTTAGTTACTACCGTGGTGACCACCGATACTACTGCAACTGCTGCAGTAAATCCGGATGATACAGGCGGCTTTATAAATACTGTTTTAGAACTTGCCGGTAATGTGCTGGGGGTTATCAATCGTGCATTCGATTTGAATACCAAAAAAGACACAACGCAAAGTACAACAGCCAATGACACCTCCGACCTGCCAGCACAAACTGCTGAAAGTAGCGAAGGTTTCGTTGCGACAACTTTAGAACTTGCCGGTAATGTGCTGGGGGTTATCAATCGTGCATTCGATTTTCTTTCTGGCGCAGACACAACACAAGAAACAACTGCAACAACGACGCAGCCTGTGGCGACAACACCCGCACCAGCGACAGATACACCTGCGGTGGCGACAACACCCGCACCAGCAACAGATACACCTGCAGTGGTTGCGACAACGAATGAACCCGCAGACACAACCTGCAGTGGTTGCGACAACGAATGAACCCGCAGACACAACACCAGCGACAGATACACCTGCAGTGGTTGCGACAACGAATGAACCCGTAAGCGCGACTCCCGCGGTTGAAGCCATTGAGCATCCCCTCGGTGTAGTAGATCCAACCGATGCACAATTGAGAGCGCTTGCCCCAGGGGCATTAGGTCCTAAACAGGTTCCCAGTATGCAACATATACTGGATGAGTATATTAGTGATAAAGACATGGCTATCGCTTTGGGTAAAGCCTTCTTCTGGGATCAGGCTGCGGGTTCCGATGGACAAGCCTGTGCTTCATGCCACTTTTCAGCGGGGGCAGACAATCGGTCAAAAAACCAGTTATCCCCCGGTTTTGAAAACAGAATCGCTGGTATCGATCCAACGTTATTTAATTCCACTATCACCGGTGGTGTCGGTCCAAACCATCAGTTTACGAAGTTTGATTTTCCCTTTCCAAAAACCGGTATCGATGGGACATTTTTCGATGATGTTGCCGGTTCGCAAGGTACTAGTGCGAAAACGCTTGTCAGCATACAAGCGGATAAAGACACGGATATTTGTGAATCCTTACCCAATGATTTCAGTTTAGCAGGTCTAAACCATCGACAGGTGACCGGAAGAAACGCACCTACCGTTATCAACGCGGTATTTAATCATCGTAACTTTTGGGACGGTCGTGCGAACAACATGTTCAATGGGGTCGACCCACTAGGTCGTCGTTCCAATCTTAATAATCCGGACCAAGGCATCTGGATATATGATTCTCAAACTAAGCGGTTGAGCAAGAAACAAGTATTAATCAAAAATTCAAGTTTGGCTTCACAGGCTACGGGGCCTGCATTGTCCTCAATCGAGATGTCATGTGAAGGCCGAACCTTCCCGCTGCTAGGTAGAAAAATGTTGTCCCGCCGTGGTTTGTCTCATCAAGCAGTAGCTACTGATGATAGTGTACTAGGTACTTTCAGGCATGCATCCGGACAAGGTATTAGCCAGACCTATGCAGAGATGGTCCGTCTGGCTTTTAACAGCAAGTATTGGGGCGCACCTACTGAGGCAGAAAGTGGATTTACCCAAATGGAATCAAACTTCTCACTCTTCTGGGGGCTTGCGATTCAGATGTATGAAGCGACGCTGGTCTCCGATATGTCGCCTTTTGACCAGTTTGCCCGGGGTGATAATTCAGCATTAACTGAACAGGAAAAGCTGGGTCTGGAGGTGTTCGTTCTTAAAGACCGTGGCAACTGCGTCGCCTGTCATGGTGGCACTGAATTTACCTCTGCAACTGTGAGAGCACGCGCCCTGTCACCCGATGGCGGAGAAATGGATGCAGGTTTAGGCGTTGTTATACCAGGTGAAACAATAGAGCGCATGCTTATGTCCGATGGTGACTTTTCGGTCTACGATGGTGGTTTTTATAACATCGGCGTGACCCAGTCTGATATGGATAAGTGTGTTGGCGCCGATCTGGCTGGTTTTCCACTATCATTTTCTGCCCAGGCCGTCACAGAAAATCATGTAGATTTTGAATCTAGTGTAGATGTAAGCATGGATGTGGTAGGCGATCCTTCCGTACCTGTGGGCCCGGCTCAGCCAGATGAACGTATCGCGGTAGATGGTGCATGTAAAACACCAACACTTCGTAATGTAGAACTCACGGCACCTTATTTTCATAACGGTAGTCACGCGACCCTTGAGCAGGTAGTGATCTCGTATATGGCTGCATTCAAGCACCTGTTTGCTGATGAAAATATCGATAATCTGGCGCCTGAAATCCCAAATGTAAGAATCATGGGGAACGAAATTGATGCGCTAACAGCCTTCATGAATACGTTGACCGATGAGCGGGTAAGATTACACCAAGCACCGTTTGATCATCCTGAATTGGTTATTCCCAGTGGCTCAAATGGTGTAGATGCAAACAATGACAACATCGCTGATGATGAATTCATCACGGTTTCGGCAGTGGGCAGAGGTGGCCTGGTGGCGCCATTATCAGAATTCATGGAACCTTTCGTAATGGTAGCTGCGGTGGCTGCGACAACGGATAATCCAGTAAGCACAACGCCTGCGGCTGCAACACCAGCACTAGCGACAGATACACCTGCGGTGACTGCGACGCCGGTCGATGTTGTTGCTAGTACGGGGGGGGGTGTCTTTGATATTAGCGGTACGGCGAACCCGGGTGAGACTGTCATCGTGACTAATAAAAACGGTGACCCCATAGGGACGGCCGTTGCCGATGCACAGGGTGACTGGAACATTACCCAGTCGCTTGACAACAAACTCTATCCTAAAGAAGGCGATACGCTGACGGCAACCACCTCAAGCGGTAGTACAACAAACTTTACTTTCGAGCGTGCCGGTCCTGCTGCAGATATCGTCGGCAGCGGTTTACTTGTGGTTACAGATTTTGGTACCACCCCGGGTACATTTATTCCCCCCCCGGCACCGGTTATTGATCCTATCTTCGGTCCGATAGCGAACTTCATAGGCGCAGCGCAGGATCTGCTGGCAGGTGGTGCTACCGTCGCAGACTTCCAAAACGCTTCTCGTGCTGGTCGTGCGCGCCTGGATATCATTATTGCCAATGTGCCACGCCCTCTGTTCGTCAACACCGGCGATGCATTCGGTGACACCGGCACGGGCCTGGGTGAGCAGGTGCCCCCTAATCCTCCAAACACCATCGGTGCCGGCGATGAGGTCGGCGTCGACCGCTTCTCAGCCATCTTCAAAGATGCATCGGGCAACGTGATTCGGACCTTCGCTCAGGACAACGTACAGATCGTGGCCCAGGAAATCCTGGCCGCTGACGGTGTCACCGTGACCGGTGCCCGCCAAGACGTCGTCTGGCTGCTGTGGTCGATTCGCTTTGGCGATGTTGCGACGCTGGCTGGCGCCACTACAGTCGAGATTTGGCTTGACGTCGGTACACAAATCATTGGAGCAGCTTCTGGCCTCAGCCAACGTGGCCGGCGACTTCGTTGGGAACTTCGCACAGAACGTTGCCTTTACCAACCCGTTGAACATCTTCCCGGATGCCCCTCTGCCCCCGGCGCTTCAAGCACTTGTTGACGCAGTACCAGCAGTACCAGGAGTACCAGTAGTACCAGTAGTACCCGCGCCCGCACCAGCGCCCGCGCCCGCACTTGCTGTGGTCCAGGCCTCTATCAGTGGGCTGGTCGAAGCCATCACCCTGGATAACCCAGCCGATCGTTTTTCAGCTGGCACCATAACCGTCGGTAACCGTACCGTCATAATTCCTGCTAATTTGGTGTCTGACGAGGTGGCCAATCGTCTGACCTTGCAAGAGATCGTTACCCAAGGGAATGCTGTCGACTCACTTGTCACCGACCTGAGTGTAGGTATCCTGGCTAACAGGTTAGCCGATGGCAGGGTGATCGCCGGTGAGCTTTTTGTCCATAAAACTTCGGGACTACCCGGGGAGGGTGCAACCGCCACGTCAATCCATGGAGAGGTAACCGACATCAACGGAGACGGCAGCTTCACCATTGGGGATGCCGGTACCGGTCTGACCGTGATTCGACTCAACGATCCGGAAACGCGGCACACTATCCAGTCTTGTAGCTGGGGTCCCAGTACAGTCCATCCGAACTGTAGTGCCGATCCTCGTTTCACCAACGACCCGGACAATTACACCTTCGTGGCAACGACGGGTTACCCGATGTGTGTTACCGGCAACGGTGCCCTGTGTGACACCCTTGGCCGTGGCCCTGGACAATCCGCGGTGATTGATGACTCCACGCGATTCGCTGCCATTCAGATCGGCGATAATGTGTTCGCCGACGGTAACTTTGAGACCATCGGTCTCGACACCTTCTTCTCGGCCCACACTATTATAGTCAATGCGGCACTGACGACGGCGCCAGGTAATCCCGACTTTATGATCTTCGATGAGGTGGAGTGGGATTGTTGTGGCTACCAGAACGAACGGACGCGGGGACTCTTGATTGGCTTTACCACGCTGTCCGGCCCCGATTCGAATGTGGAGGTCTATGCCATGCACAACTCTACGGATGGCGAGCCAAACGAGGTCTTGATCGCCTCGACGATAGGTTGTGATACGATCAAACCATTCTTGTGTACGCTTCAAGGTACGCCACCGACCACAAATGGTGTCTTCAAGCTCCGCATGGATGTCGACTTTATCGAGGCGGCCTTGCGCCTGGCCACTGGGAAAACTGCGGTAGTACCCAAGTTTTCCCCGTGTGCACAGCTTGGCGGATTAACAATAGCGGACTACGAACTGCTCGGTGTTGACCCTGAGACGGTGCCCTGTAATACAGTGACCAGAGACCCTGACACGATATTAGCCAATGGCACGGTGGTCAGGGGTGCGGTCACTGACATATTCACCGACCTTTTTGATGTCGGCAAGGAATTTGCGGTCATGAATCCCCTGTTCCGTGACCTTGTCGGCCGTACTCGCAACAAGGTTAAGATTGATGCCCAAAACCAGTTGAATGCAGCAGCGGGCGTCGGTCCAATCATAGAAGTCCTTGACGTCACTGGCACCTCAGTGCCTTGGGGTCAGTACATCAACCCGGTCGGCCAGGGTCATCCCGAATTTGGCGAGATTGACCTTGCACGTATACATACCCCCTTTATTTTTACCGGCCAGCCCTGGCTGTTGGATCGGCGTCTCGGACCAGCTGGTTCTGACACTACCGATGACCTGACGGCGACCGCTGTTAAACCACTCACCCCATTCCCGTGCTCCGGTCTGGACCCGCGCACGCAGGTGGTCGTGCCAACTAACCTGGTCGGAGGTCAACCAGCGGCTGATGAAATCTTTGATGTCTTCAACGGCACCACTGACTCCGGATTTGGCGCAACCCTGTTACCGGTCACGCTGACGCCGCCTGGCTGCGACATGAATTAATTGTGAACTCTGTTTTAAAAAGAAAGGATAAAATTATGTATATAACCTATACAAGATACGCAAAAAGAACAACGCTGCGAAACTTTTTGTTAAGTGCCGTTACTGTTTTTTTGGTTGGTAATAGTGTTGTGACACAGGCAGTTCCACCGCCAATCATGTCCAATATTGACGGGAGAGTCGAAGAGATCACCCTAGTTGACGAAACCAAACGTTATTCGGCTGGCACCATAAGGATCGGTAACCGTACTATCATAATTCCGGCTAATTTGGTGTCTGACGAGGTGGCCAATCGTCTGACCTTGCAACAGATCGTTACGCAAGGGGAGGCTGTCGGCTCACCTGACACCGACCTGAGTGTATCTATCCTGGCTAACAAGACTGTTGACAATCGCTTGATCGCCGGTGAGCTTTTTGTCCATAAAACTACGGGAGCTCCTGGGGCAGGTATGGACCCTACGTCATTCAGCGGCGTAGTGAGCTTCATCAACGGAGACGGCAGCTTCAGCATTGGAACTTTAGAACACAGCGGACTGACCGTAATTCGACTCAACGATCCGGAAACGCGGCACACAGTTCAGACTTGTCCCTGGGCAGATGAGGCCGCGCTAGCGGCGCAGGCAGATGAGGCGCAGGCGCTCCTGTTGGCCGCTTCGGGAAATAGTGAGACGCTGCGAACGGCAGCTCTGGCGGCTCAGGATGCCGTGGATGCGGCGCAATTGAATCTCGTTAATGCGCAGGCGGCGGACGCTCTATCTATTGCGAACTTGACTACTGAGAGCCTGGCAGCGAACAGCACTTTGGCGGTGTCCCAGGCGGCGCTGACTGCTGCAAATTCACAACAGGTTGCTGCGGTCGCGGCAGTCGCCTCGGCGCAGGAAGCGCTGGCGACAGCAACAGATGCGGCGGACGCGTTGAGAGCAGGCGATACCATTTTACTTCAGGCGGCAGCTGATGCGGCGACCGAGGAACTGGCGGCCGCGGATGCGGCTTTGGTGGCGGCTACATTGGCTGCAGATAACGCTAGAACTGCCGTTTTTGCCGCACTTACTGATTTTGTTACTGGCGGGCCCACAACAATCGCTGACTTTTTTGCAGCCTTCAATACGTTTATATCCACAAATGCCACGCTTGTCAGCGCGACAGTGACTAATTTGACAGCAGTTAACACAAACGCTGCGGCTCAAGTGGCACTAATTACTCCAAACGTAGCTCAGGCAGGACTGGATGCTGCTGTGGTTTCAGCTGGCACTGCATTGTCACAAGCTCAGGCTAACCTGTTAGCTAAAAACACGCAAGTAACACAATTGACGGTGGCTCTGACTACCGCACAGACGGCAGCGACTGCGGCGCAAGATGCACTGGATTTTGCAAATGCGAATCCGAGTGCTGAAGTCGTGCAGGCGCAAACAGATGTGGCTGCCGCGATCGCGGCGGCTCAGACAGCTGAAACAGCCTTTCAATTGTCAATAACCGCTCTCGATACGGCGCAAGTGCGCGGCGCACGCGCAAACTTAGCGCTGTCACGGGCTGCAGCCCATCCCAACTGTAGCGCTGATCCTCGTTTCACCAACGACCCGGACAACTACACCTTCGTGGCAACGACGGGTTACCCGATGTGTGTTACCAGTCCCGGAACCACAACAGATGGGGTAGAATTCTGTGACAACCGCGGCCGTGTCGCTGGACAATCCGCGGTGATTGTTGACTCCACGCGATTCGCCGCCATTCAGGTCGGTGACCATGTGTTCGTCGACGGTAACTTTGAGACCATCGAAACCGTGGATATAAATACAGACACTGGTGTCGTTAGCAACACCTTCTTCTCGGCCCACACTATTATAGTCAGTGCGGCACTGACGACGGCGCCAGGTAATCCCGACTTTATGATCTTCGATGAGGTGGAGTGGGATTGTTGTGGCTACCAGAACCAACGGACGCGGGGACTCTTGATTGGCTTTAACACGCTGTCCGGCCCCGATTCGAATGTGGAGGTCTATGCCATGCACAACTCTACGGATGGTGAGCCAAACGAGGTCTTGATCGCCTCGACCAAAGGTTGTGATACGGTCAAACCATTCTTGTGTACGCTTCAAGGTACGCCACCGACCACAAATGGTGTCTTCAAGATCCGCATGGATGTCGACTTTATCGAGGCGCCCTTGCGCCTGGCCACTGGGAAAACTGCGGTAGTACCCAAGTTTTCCCCATGTGCACAGCTTGGCGGATTAACAATAGCGGACTACGAACTGCTCGGCGTTGAGCCTGAGACGGTGCCCTGTAATACTGTGACCAGAGACCCTGTCACGAATGCGGTCACTGACATATTCACCGACCTTTTTGATATAGGCAAGGAATTTGCGGTCATGAATCCCCTGTTCCGTGACCTTGTCGGGCGTACTCGCAACAAGGTTAAGATTGATGCCCAAAACCAGTTGAATGCAGCAGCGGGCGTCGGTCCAATCATAGAAGTCCTCGACGTCACTGGCACCTCAGTGCCCTGGGGTCAGTACATCAACCCGGTCGGCCAGGGTCATCCCGAATTTGGCGAGATTGACCTTGCGGCTATTGATACCCCCCTTATTTTCACCGGCCAGCCCTGGCTGCTGGACCGGCGTCTCGGACCTGGTGGTTTTGATGAACTCAACGATAATGGCGCGATACAAACCAATGCTTCTCTGGCGCTCGACCCATTCCCGTGCTCCGGTCTGGATCCGCGCGAGCAGGCAGCCGTGCCAGCTACGCCGGTCGTGCCTTTAGGTCAACCAGCGGCTAATGAAGTCTTTGATGTCTTCAACGGCACCACTGACTCCGGATTTGGCGCAAACCTGTTGCCACTTGCTATGCCGGCTAATGCACCTGACTGCGCTCATCCGATTGCCTTTGCGCCAGCGGCTCCGCCCGCTGCGCCTGCTGCCGTATTGCCGGTTAATGATGCTGTTACTTTCCGACTTGGACGCGAAATTCGATTCGATACAAACGTAAGGACACGGTTGCTCTTCGAGGGAACAGACGGTGCCAGATTTAATGTCTGTGTGGCTCCGGCGAACCCCGCTGCGGGCTTAGCAACCCCGGTGGAGATTGCGAACGATGTGCGCCTGTTGTGTATTCCAGTTGCAGGTGATCCCTGTATCGGTGTGGGAGAAGCCGCCGTCGAACGCAGCGTGGCTGAGGTACAGGGTCTCATTCAGCAGGATACCTTCCTCACCGGCGACCGTCTCTTCACGGTCAACCGTGATGATAATTGTGCAGCAGGCGCCGCAACAGCTGAGTTCACAGTGCCTTAATCATAGTGATTTAATAAGGAATAATAATGATATCAATAACTAATATTTCACACGCAAAAATAACGACGCTACGAAACTTTTTGCTTGGCATCGTTGCTATTTTTCTGCTTGGTACCGCTGCTTTATTGGTTTGCAATGTTGTCTTGGCACACGATGGAGAAACGCATAGGGATGATTCAAAAGTAGCAACCGCTTCGAGTAGTTCACCCTGGGGTAAGAATTATTTTCCAAACACGATACTAATCACTCAGGATGGGGAAAAAGTTAAATTTTTTGATGATCTGATTAAGGGTAAGGTCGTTGCGATTAATTTTATCTTTACTAGTTGCGGTAATACATGCCCCTTGGAAACAGCGCGTTTACGAAAAGTCCAGGAAATTCTGGGCGACAGAATGGGTAAGGATATTTACTTTTATTCAATTAGTATTACACCAGAAACTGATACTCCGCCCGTGTTAAAGAAATACATGGAAAAATTTAACATTGGACCTGGCTGGACGTTTCTAACAGGTGATGAAAAGGAAATTATCACGTTACGAAAAAAACTCGGTTTATACATCGAAGAAATTCAAAATAATAAAGATAATCCCGACGACCATAACCTCAATTTAATTATAGGGAATCAGGCGACTGGTCGTTGGATGACACGTTCACCATTTGAAAATTCTTATGTGCTGGCATCCCAATTAGGTGACTGGCTACATAACTGGAAGAGTCAGAAAGAAATGCAAGACAGCTATGCGAATGCGCCCAAGCTACGGCAAATTAGTCCGGGTGAAACTCTGTTTAGAACTCGATGCAGTTCATGCCACAGTTTTGAAAACGATGGTGTTGGTCCTCAATTAATGGGAGTCGTCAAACAACGTGATAGAACCTGGTTAAAACGCTGGCTAATAGAACCCGATAAGATGCTGGCAGAAAAAGACCCCATAGCAACGAACCTCTATAAGCGATATAAAATAAAAATGCCAAACATGCGTCTGACTCAAAAAGATGTAGATGATCTTATTGCCTACATGGAGGAGGAAGATGTCAGACTCAGTAATTAATATGCAGTTATAAATATAAAATTCTCAGGCATGAATATAAGATTTAATTCAGATTCGATTTTTATTAAACCAACGATTGATGATGTATCAATCATGAAAGATATAATGGATTTATATAATAGATTAATGGATTCAAAAACCTTGAAGGCATTAGTGTTTGATATGTCTTGTTCTGAAGATTTTGATATCGATTTGCTCAATAAAATATTTGCCAGTAGTTATCGATGCATAAATATGGACGTAATAATATATTTTGTAAATTTAAATGAGAAGCAAAAAGAATACATAAGCCATTTCATTGTTCCTGAAAATGTAATAATTGCTCCTAAAATGTAATAAAACATCCTGGTTTGATAGCGTAAGAAAGAATTCATGCGTTTGGGTTAATACTGCAATAATAAAATTAAATTAGTACGGTTTAACTCGCGAAGTGAATTACACTTTTAATTTTCTTCTTCTTTCCATGATTGCATTTTGCGATAGATTGTTGATGGACTAACGCCTAATAATGTTGCCGTCCTAGGAATATTTCCACCACATTCATCCATCACCATCTCAATATATTCTTTTTCCACTTGATCTAATTCTTTGATATCGACATCATAACTATCTGTATTTATTTGGTTATTAATCGTGTTTGATATGGCTGATATTGAAGAAGGCAACATGTCGGGAGTAATTGTTTTCCCATTATGCATAATAATAATATTGTGTAACATGTTCCTTAATTCGCGAACGTTTCCAGGCCAATCATATTTTCGTAATGACACCTCTGTATCAGGATGGAGACTAGAAAATTCTTTCGACTCTAGTTTTGATAATTCTTGAGTAAATGATCTAGCAAGTTCAATGATATCATTTTCCCTTTCCCGTAAGGGTGGTAAGTCTATTGGGATAACATTTAATCGATAATATAAATCTTCTCGTAAATGCCCCTGCTTGATTTCATTTAAAGGATCACGATTTGTTGCACTGATAATACGGACATCTATCTTATCAACTGTATCACTTCCAATTTTTTGAACTTCCTCCATCTGGATAGTACGCAATAGCTTAGCTTGAAGTTCAGGCTTCATTTCACAAATTTCATCCAGTAACAATGTCCCCCCTGAAGCACTTGACAAGGCACCAGCGCGATATGACGTCGCGCCCGTAAATGCCCCTTTAACATGACCAAATATTTCACTTTCAATTAACTGTTCCGGTATCGCCGCACAATTAATAGCTATAAATGGTTTTTTGTTGCGTGTACTAATTTCATGAATTGCCTTGGCGCATAATTCCTTGCCGGTTCCGCTTTCACCTGTAATTAAAACAGATGCTTTGCTAGATGCTACATTGACAATTGTCTGATATATAGACTGCATCTTGGTGGATGAACCAATAAAATTATTAAATTTGGTTCGATAATTATCTTTAAGATCAGCGATTGTATCCGTGAGCCCTTGTCTTTCCAGTGTATTTCGAACAGTAACCAATAATCGATCACCTCTAAATGGTTTTTCAAGAAAATCTAATGCTCCAAGGTGCATGGCCTTAACAGCAGTCTCGATTGAACCATGAGCAGTAATAATAATAACGGAGGTGGGATATTGTTTTTCACAGATATGTTTAAGAATATCCATGCCATCCATATCGGGTAGATTCAAGTCAAGCAACACAACTTGTGGAAGTAGTCCTTCCAGAAATGATAGCGCATCTTGGCCGTTTCCAACGTGATGGATTTCATATGATTCCAACTTCAAATAATGCTGGATCATTTTTGCCATGCTCAGTTCATCTTCTACCAACAGGACAATTTGTCTATTTTTTTTACCCATAATAATTTCTTATTAAGAATTATTACTTATGCCAAGTTCTTCTTCAATAAACTCAATGAGTTCTTCAATACTTACCGGCTTGGCGATAAACGCACGACCGGCAATTCTCCCATCGCTTGTCTCTGTTTCATGTTTAGAGATTAGAGCAGTCAGAAATATTATTCTTATATCCTTTAATTTTTTATCTTCGAGTAATTTTTCAGCAACTTCACTCCCCATCATATCTGGCATCATAATATCCAGTAAAATCAAATCAGGCTTGAACTCATGTGCGGCAGTTAAGGTCCTAGACCCCTTATTTTCCGTCCTGACTTCAAATTGTCCTGTATTTTCAAGATTTAACTTCAGCATTCGAGTGAGAGTTGTCTCATCGTCGACAACAAGTATTTTTATTCTTGACATATTTTATCCCTTCAATTAGCTTTGAAAATCAGTGAGGCAATAGCACCTTTTTCTTTACGATTTTTGATCTCAATATGTGCATTATGTAGCCTAACAATATTTTCAGTCACAGTTAACCCCAAACCTGTACCAACACCTGCATTTTTTGTGGTAAAAAACGGTTCGAATATCTTGTTTTTATCCTCTGGTTTTATACCTGATCCGGTATCTTCAATTTCGATTATGACCACATTTTTAGTTAATCTGAATTGTCCTGAGATATCTAAGTCATGCTCTCCCAATACATTTTCTATTGCAGCTTTATATGATCTAATCCGAAGGGTTCCTTTAGTACCCATGGCAGATATCGCATTCATAAATAAATTAATAAACACCTGCTGAAGTTTATTTTGATCTAATTCAACTAGAGGAAGATTAACTTTCAGTTTTTTTTCAACATTAATATTATTTTTTGCCAGTTCATGTTTAACTAATAATAATGATTCATTGATAATAGGGTTTAGATTTTGTTTTTCAAGTTTAAGTTGTTTAGATGCTGAAAAATTTACCAATTCTTTTATTACAGAATCTGCCCTGTATACTGCACTGTCCATATCCTGAATAATGTCATCTATACTTTCATCCCCTTGTAAAGTTTTTTGCAAATAATTTATACCTAACTGGATAACTGCTAGCGGGTTCTTCACTTCATGAGCAATACCGGATGAAAGCATACCGATGGTATCCATTTTTTCTGCCTGGAACAATTGAATTTGGGTCTCTCTTAATTCACTTGTTCGCTTTTCTAAAAGTTCTTCAGTCCTTTCTTGTTCGAGCTTTAGTTCTTCCTGTGTATTAACCAATTTTTTATTAACCAAAGCTAATGCATTCTTTACTCGGGTTAATGTCTTAAATCTTGCTACTTCTAAGGCCTTTGCATTTACACGTTTTGTGATATCTGTAAAACTCACCACTGTACCAATGATTTTCTCATTAATTAGAATTGGGAAAGAACGGCACTCTGAATGAAAGTAACTGTCATCTGCTCGCCATAACACTTCATCATCGACATGTGTCCCTTCTTTAGGTGACTGATGTATTTTGCATTCTTCGATCGGGTAAGGGACTCCATCATTCAGGGAAGGGGTTCCATCATTACGCGTATGGCGTAAAAGTTTATGCATATTCTTACCAATGAGATCATTTTCAGATTGATATTCCAGCATCTGAAGACAAGCCCGGTTGACGAAGGTGCATTCACCCTTGAGATCGATACCGTAAATAGCTTCAGCAGTTGAATCAAGTAATAATCGATTACGTTCTTTACTTTCTGAAAAAAGGCGATCGAATTCATATTTTTTTCCAGTATATACCAACAGTCTAACACTCAAAATAATAACTAACAGAATGCAAAAGGTAATAACCAGTATCTGTGACGTAATCAAATTTTTGAAATAAGAAAGATCTGGAAGTATCCTATACCTCCAATTAAGAGATTTAAATCTGATTCTCCCCTCTTTACTTAAGTCAGAATTTTCCTCGTAATTAACTATATTTTCACTATAAATGTGATCACTCTCCGGTGATGTTGCATCCCAAATCTTTAATGGAAATTCTCCAATATACATATATTTAAAAGTAGATTGCACTGCCTTATTAGCATATACAGACAGCGAGACAAATCCTGAAAAATAATCATTCTTATAAAGAGGCAAAATTAGAACAATGCTCTTGTCGTATCTTTTGTTCGAATCCAGACTGAACGGCCGGCTGATTACAAGTTTATTCGTTTCCCTTGCCTGCTCCCTTGCTGATTTAGAATAAATACTGGTTAAGGTATCAAATCCCATAATCCTTGCATTCTTATCATAAATGGCACGCATTGTTATCGGTGTATATTCTTCACGTTCACCCGCACGTGTAAAATCACCATAACCATCACGTTCTTTAATCTCAAATTGATTTGAGTAAATTTTACGCATCCTGTTTTCGTAAGAATCCCGCTCATTCGTTTTTACAAACTTCTGATAAGATAACGCGTGTACGCTGGGTTGACGATTTTTGATTTTATTACTGATTGTTTCAAATTCGACCGGATCTATATCGAATGAATACTCGAATAAACTTGATATTCTATAGAGCTCTTCGGCATAAGCTGCAATTTGAAGTTTAAGTAACGTGCTTATGGTTAGCGCTTTTTGTTCAAGCGTTGACTCAAGCTTCTCTTTTTCCTGAGCAGACACATAAGCATAAATTATCCCCATAAACACAAGCAGCACCGTCAGAGACACAGGGATTAAGGGAATACGTGTAAGCCATATTGGCTTTAATTTATGAAAGACACACAAGACGATTGGTGAAATGACCAATACACCAAGTCCCTGAGCAAGCCACCAGTGGGCACTCAGTGGCCAAAATAATATTTGAACATCAGGATCATTTAATGAAATGCAATGCAACGAATCCTCCTAAAATAAATAATTTGTAACAATCTAAAGTGTTTGTAAGATAATCTGGATGTTCAACATATCGTTGTATAAGCCTGACTCCGATGTATACATATAACGCTGCATTTGCAGCTAGTGCGAATAAAACTGGTACTGTGAGTTCAGAAGTATGTAGAAAATATAAATATATAAATTCACCAAGAAATACACCGAATATCGCAGGCAAACCATATGTCAGAGCAGCGACTAGTCCAAATCCTGGAGCCAGTCGGATTGTAAAATATTTAAGTGTTGGCTCAAAAAGAAATTCACCTGCATATGCAAGCAGAAGATAAGTGGCGGCAACAATAATAAAATTTATAACTTCATTATTTTTCAAAGGGGATATTTTTTCAAACATATTTTCCTTAGATGAAAATAATGCATATCCTGATAAATTGGGTATGCCACTACAAATAATGCCAAAGAGAATATTACTCGCTATGGCTCCTGTTGCATCGATGCATTCATTGAATTGTTTTCATTCATCTCAGATGCTATAATTATTGCTCGCGCATCGATTGAATAAATATCCATAATGCATGTGTATTAGATAACAACATACGTCATACCAATCATTAATTTGACCGTATAATTGTGCCAGATATATCGATAGGTTACGTATTGTTTAAAGGTAAGGCAATGTTATTGTTTCGCAAAATAAAAATAATCTGTACGTCGTCGAAACCTTTTGGCCAAAGAGCTGCTTGATTTAAGAGACACATTAGTTCATCAATGGGTTGTGTGATTCACTTGTTG
>LWDU01036716.1_pt1 | contig 15282 bp, 7 predicted proteins | sample 727161 | NCBI WGS metagenome assembly LWDU01 (sample SAMN04566230, study PRJNA314399) | hydrothermal vent metagenome | isolation source: deep sea hydrothermal plume seawater | place: Mexico: Gulf of California, Guaymas Basin | collected 2004-07-11 | reverse complement strand
GCCTCCAAGCTCAAGGAGCGCGCGCTCACTCACATTTTTGTTCAATCCGTTGAAATTAAGCTCATTAGGATTCGACATATACCAGACCCCAAACAAACCCGAGGAGTGTTGAAAGAGGACGTCAGCAATGAAATCCTGATTTATCCTTCCGGTAGTCACAAGGGTCCAGTTGCTATCTGAACTCAATGAAGGTTCAATAAAAAACCGATCGAAGTAATTGTTTGAATCCATTGACCATGCTGCCAACGGACCGTTTTCATGTTGAAAAAGAATTTCAGAAAAACCGTCCCCTGTAAGATCTGAACTTGCCTGGACCTCAGCCAATGAGGGTTCTTCCACGTTGTCGGGCACGACTTCACTCACGCGCTCGATCAACGCTTCTCCTGATAGAGTTCGAAATCGGATGCTGTAAGATCCCGCGTGTTTCGGCCGGAAGCGATCGATGATCAGAATTCTTTCATCCCTCCCCGGTAGAGGTGTCCCGTCTTTCCACCATTGGTAGGACGACACGTCCTGTAAATCGAGCATGGGTTCTAGAACCACGTGTTCGTTTTCTTCTGCGATTCGTTTTTTTGTGGCAGCAAATAAAGGATTTCCAATCCCCATCGGCAAATAAAAACTGATGATCCACAATCCTAATAGGAATCCGGGGCTCATCAATGTGCCCAAGTTAGATGGCACCCGGAATTCTCCAGGCAAACCGTTTATCCCTTTGTTCTTACGGAGTGTGTTTTTCATGATTTGATTGTTCCGTTTGCAGTCTATAAAAATCCCTTGGCTACTTGGGGCCGACCAGGCTCCAGCCGGGGCCTACAGTGGAGGGAGCCAATAATGCTGTTCGCCTTGCTCGGTTTCCATTCATGAACCAGATACCCAACTGTCCCTCGGCACTTTCCATGACCAGATCGTTTTGGAAGTCATCGTCATAATCTCCGATGGCAACAACCTTCCATGAGTTTGCCCCGGAATTTAGATCGACTCCGGGCAAACGAGGGCTTGGAAACGTATAAGCGATCCGGTTTACAGACTGTGTGATGGCCCGTCGGTCATATTTGATCATCCCAAATTCCGAAATGCCGTTCCCATTGAAATCAACCAAGCCGAATAAGGGGATTTTCGATGGAGAATCGGTAGCGAAATTGATGGATCGATCGCCGTTTCTATTCATGAATAGGATGGCGGGTGTATTCGATTCATGCTGAAATCCCAATTCCACTTGCCCGTCCTCATTGAAATCTCCCGTTCCGATCAGGGTCCAATCGGCATCTTCTCCTAAACCGACAGACAAAAACTTCGCTTCGCGGCGTTGGATTCCATCCATAAACCAAATGTCCATCTGTTTGCTTCGCCGATGTTGAAAAATCAAATCGGGCTGCCCGTCCTGATCCATATCCCCGGCGCCCCGGATTTGCCAGTTAGTGCGTGGGTTCAGATTCGGTTCAAACAAACCGGAAGCAATGCGCCGGTGCTCGTCCATAGACCAGAAGGCAATGCGCCCGTCGTTATGTTGGAAAAGTAGATCGGGAAGTCCGTCTCCATTGAAGTCGGGCGTCGGTATGGTTCTTACTACCCTGGCGAAGCCCTGGTTCGAAACCCGGATCTCAGCAGCCTGATGGAGCAATGTTTGGCCGGTAATCGGATTTCGAACCAGAACACTGTAGCTTCCTTCGTATTGTGGAGTTGTATCAGAGATGAAAAGTGAGGATCCGAGCTGTTCCGATCCTAACCGGATCCCGTCATGGAACCAGTGGTATTCCACCGGATCCCAATCAATTAATGGAGCTTCCAGTTCAATTGATTGGTTGCGTGGTACGCCAATTCTTTCAGGCTCTTTCCTGTTGACGAAGGTGGCTTGCGACGGATCGAATACCTCTAGGAAAGCTACAGAACTTCGTGCGCTTCCAAGTTCGGAGCTAACTTGAACAGAATACTCTCCGGAGTTGTTAGAGTTGACGTTGGTCAAGGTGAGCACTTTGGAAATCTTTCCCGTGAGGGCGAGGCCATTATGGAACCATTGGAAAGCTACGGGTGATTGGCTGATAACGTCGGCTTTCATTGTGATCGTTCCACCCGTAAAAACCAAATTGGAAGCAGAATCTGTTTCAATCAGGGGATCATTTACCTTTAACACCGAAAGCCAGAAGTCCTTTTTCCCGAAAGAAGGATTGTTGACCTCTCCTTCTGAGACGCCTCCAATCAAAAACCCCTCTCCGGAAATCTCTTTCAACAGAGTCACTTCATCATTCTGATCGGTTCCAAAAGAGGCTTGCCAATCTCGGTTTCCCTCCGGGCTGAATCCCAGAACCCAAATATCGTTTTTCCCGAAATTTCTAAGGTGTTTACTGCCGGAAACGCCTGCGTTTGTAGTGCCATAGAAAAGGATGCCCGAATTTATCTGAAAGGCGAAACCTTGCGCTTTCAACTCACCGGTCCAGACGAACAATCGGGAAGAATGGGTCTCTTGGTAATCGTCATCCAGAAAATGTAGTTGGATGGATTGATCATCTATTGGGTTCAGTAAAACCGATCCCGTTGGGGAATGAAGGCGGCCAGATACTGAAAAAATTTCTTTGATGGTGTTGCGTGAGTTTCCAATGCCCCGTTCATTCAGAATATCCCCATTGCCTCCGATTTCTATCATCCATAGATCTGGATCTCCCTGCCCCTTGCCTAAGTATTCCGTACTGCGATTCCCGGCCTCATCCGGGACAGATGCCGAGGCTGATATGAAAACGCTCCGTTGATCTCGAATCCCCATGAATCCTCCAAAAACATCGTTTCTGATACCTCCGTAAGTCTGTTCCCATCGTTTGGCACCACCTTCCGTGATTCGTATTAACCAGATATCCCGGTCGCTATCGATCGGTCCCGGCCATCCCGTGGCTTCTTTGTTACCGGACGATCCAGCCAGGGAAGATCCCCCGAGAAGAAACCCGCCGTCGGGAAGCGCCATGATGTCTGTCAATCGATCCTCTTTGACACTTCCAAATGAAGCATCCCAGAGAAGTAACCCATCCGGATCAATTCGAACCACCCAATAGTCCGCCAAGCCGTAATGTTCAGAAGTTTTATGAATACCGTCAGGTTCACTCGATGAATAACCCACAAGGAGATATCCCCCATCCGACGATTCCACTGCGGCAGTCAAGATTTCCTGACCAGGTCCTCCATAAACCTGATCCCAGATAACCGCCCCATCGCGGTCAGTTTTTACGACCCAGAAATCATCCCCACCTAGATGAGGTGTGGACTTATTGAATCCTGGGTTTGAGTCTGAATAGCCAGCCAATAAATAACCTCCATCTTCGGTTGGAAAAACATCGACCAGAATATCATCACCGTCTCCCCCATAACTCCTCTGAGAGCCCAATTCAATGTAACCGGCTTGGACAGTATTCAACGAATTCTCCAGGATTAGCTTTCCAGGTGAGTGGGTTATTTCTTGAGCCCACCCTAAGTTCATTAACCCTAAAAATGCAATCGCCCCAGAAATGAATCTCATATTCCTTTTCGTCCACCTCATTTTCTACAACAAAAACATCAACACCGGATATGAATTCGAGTTCACAGAACTATTGAGACCATTCTTCAATTAATCCCGATCGCTTGCCTCAGCTTTTCTTCTGATGTGATCAGTTGTGACCTGTTCCGAAGTTTCTATAAGCAATGATTGAATGGCTGGACAATGAAGCAGGATATATTCCAAATTTGGGCTGCATTCCTTCTGAGAAAATGGGTTTCTTTTTTTAATGGTTCACTTCAGAATCTGTCTGAATGAGAACTCCGAAACATTCGCTGTTTTTTGCATTGGCACTACTTTCCATGACCTCGTGTCAATCAGTCTATTACGGAACAATGGAAAAATTCGGGATTGAGAAACGGGATATTCTTGTTTCACGAGTGGATGATGCCAAAGAGAGTCAGGAAGAAGCTAAGGAGCAATTTCAGTCTGCTCTGGACCATTTCACCTCGATTGTTCAAGTAAACGGAGGAGAGTTGGAATCAAGATATCGCAGCCTTCAGTCGGAATTTGAATTGAGCGAGAAGCGGGCGAACTCGGTGCGAGAGAGGATCGACGCGGTCGAGAAAGTCTCACTTGATCTTTTTGCCGAATGGGAAAGCGAGTTGGAGCTGTACTCCAATCCCAGTTTGGCTGCTAAAAGTAGGCAGCAAATGTTCCTGACCCGGAAAGCTTACAATACGCTCATCGCTGCCATGAAGAAGGCGGAATCCAAAATGGAACCTGTAATCAATGCCTTTCGTGATCAAGTGCTTTACCTCAAGCACAATCTTAATGCCAAGGCGATCGCTTCACTCAAGGAGGAAGCGGCGGTTGTCGAATCCGAAATCCAAGCTCTCATTCAGGAAATGGAAGCCTCCATCGACGAAGCCGATTCATTTATTCAGTCCATGGGGATCGGTGGTTAATCCTCTTGCTTAATTCAACCATGGCGCTTGGCATTGGAGAAACTTCTGAAGAATCCTCGTACGCGGAATCCTCCCGTGTATTTCCGATATTGATCGTTTTCTTTCTTTTCAGTGGAGCGACTTCCCTTATCTATGAACATGTCTGGACCCGTCGGTTAAACTTGATTCTGGGTACCAGTCAGCTTGCGGTGTGTATAGTACTGTCCGGATTTTTTGTCGGCATGGCTTTGGGGGCCTGGATTGTCGGCCGTTATTCCTACCGTATTCGGCGGCCAATTTTTATTTATGGGATACTCGAATTATTCATAGGTATTTATGCTTTGGTCTTTCCAAGTTTACTCGATTGGACGGCAGAGACGTATTTAAATTTTTGGTCAACATTGGAATCTTCTTCACTTGTTTTTTCCATCGGCCAGTTTTTGCTGGTCGGACTATTAATTGTACCTCCAGCCGCCTGTATGGGGGCTACTTTTCCGGTGTTGTCAGGTCCCTATGAAGAGGATGAAAATCGAATCGGTAATCATGTCGGCAAACTTTATGGAGCCAACACGTTGGGTGCCGTGCTCGGGATCCTCTTTTCGGGATTCTATCTGCTGCCGCAGCTCGGTTTGGCGCAAACACATTGGGTTGCCATAGGATTGAATTTTCTATTGTTCCTCGCCGCAATTATTGTGTCCTTGAGATTCCCTGGTCCGTATTCAAGGGTCGCTGAGAAGTCACGAGTCCGGTCGAAAGGATCTGGAGTTCCCCTGAAATATTTCTGGGTGGCGGGCCTAATGGGATTTGCAGGTCTACTGGCTGAAGTTGCATGGTTTCGGGTTCTGACTCTGACTCTTGGCGGGAGCCATTATGCCTTTTCAATCATGCTGCTGGCTTTTCTTCTTGGTATTGGAATTGGGGGATGGTTCGGAGGGAGGCTGGCTGATCAGGTTTATGAAAAGCAGGGTATCCAGGGAGTGTTTTTCTGTTTTTTCCTTGTTCAGTTCAGCACAGCATTTCTGTGTTGGGGAACCCTGTATTGGTTTCCGGAACTTCCCTATGCTTTTCTAGTCTTGTTTAAGTATATGCACTCGTCTCTATTCCTGTTCAAAGTGACCGAGTTCAGCCTGGCCCTTTCTGTCATGCTGTTACCGACCCTGCTGATGGGGGTTTCGTTTCCTTTGCTCATCCGGATGGTGACTGCCGAGTCAGCTGAAATCGAAAAACCAGTGGGCCCTCTTTATTCCTGCAATACCCTTGGCTGTGCCGTCGGAGCTGCCCTTGGCGGACTGATTATCCTTCCCAAGTTGCAGGTCACGGGTTCCGTTATATTGGTTGCTTCGATTTATTTATTTTTGGTCTTGATCTGTGTCCAATTTTTTCCCCGTGGCAATGGCATTTACCGCTTTTTCTCAAGGGCATTGTTGACTTTCCTTTTGTTTGGCATCGGGTGTGCCTGGTGGATATTTCCTCCCTATTGGAATGTATTACTGATGTCATCAGGTGTCTTTAAAGATGCCGTTGACATGAATTTTCATTCAAAGAGTGAATTTCTGAACAAATCGGTCCGTTCCCATGAGCTTCTCTTTTACGATGAAGGTATCTCGTCTGTGGTGACGGTCGGTCGGAGTTCTTCGGGTGACAATATCTGGCTGGCAAACAACGGGAAAGTCGATGCTTCGTCCCTCGGCGACGCAAATACTCAGGTTCTCCTGGCTCAATTGCCCCTGATGTTCATGCCCAATGCGAAAAAAGTTCTGGTGATTGGTTATGCCAGTGGTATGACCACGGGGTCCGTTGTCCTTCATCCTGACGTGGAATCCATCGATGTCGCTGAATTGGAGCCGGCGATTATTGAAGCAAGTCATTTCTTTAATGAACATAATGGACGACCCTTGGAAGATCCTCGCGTCCACATTCATTTGAATGACGGACGAAACCATTTGCTGAGGAGTCCGGACGGAAAATATGACCTCATCATTTCTGAACCTTCTAATCCGTGGATAACGGGTGTTTCCAATCTGTTCACTCATGAATTCTTTGAATTAGGTCGCCGCAAATTACATCCCGATGGAATCTGGACCCAATGGATTCATGCTTATAGGATGAGGTTTGAAGATCTGGTTTCCCTCCTGTTGACTTTTCACGATGTGTATCCACATGCAATCGCTTTTAGATCTCTTCAAAATGATCTCATCCTTTTGGGAAGTCGACGTATCTTGCCGATGACTTCTGCTACATTTGAAAATTTCTACAATAAAGGATCTGTGATTAAGGATGATATGGAAAGAATCGGTATTCCAAACCGGGTTGAATTGCTGAAACTTTTTCTGTTGTCCAATACGGGATTCCGATTACTTCCCCAGGAAACCATCCGAAACAGCGATGAAAATATGCGCATCGAATTTTCCGCTCCTCTACATCTCCATCAGGATACGGCCAAGAAAAACTGGGCAGCATTAAGTCCTATGTTGGAGGCTCCGATCGATGCTTTGATATCTCCCGAGGAGTTCCTGACTTTGGCCAACCATTTTGGAATTGTTGACAATTGAACGGGCGCGAAATCTTTATCACGATCACCCTGATATCAAGGATCTGTATGAAATAATCCGACCTCTTTGGGAAAAAGAGCGAGCCCGGTAATTTACTTTCCGGATAGGGCTTACAGTTGCAGTCGACCCAGCGGACGGGCTTCCTTTGCCAAATCTGCATTGTATTGGATGGCTGTCGTCAATAGCCTTTGAGTAACTTCTGGGTATTGGTCCATTCTGTTTTCGGCTTCACTGATGTCCCGGTGAAGGTCGTAAAGTTCGATGGCTTTATAGCTTCCTTCAGTTCTGCCAAGCACCAGCTTCCAGGCTCCCTGCCGGATGGCTTTCAGGTTCGGTTGCCCGGTTCGTCGGCTTCCGCCGTAGTAGAGGAAAAACCGATCTTCGATCTTGCTGGAAGGGCGACCACTTTCCAGCAATCCGGACAGATCCATACCATCCAGAGTTCGGTCTGAAGGAAGGGCTGCCCCTGCGAGAGTTGCCAAGGTCGGCAACAGGTCCATATTGGCAGCGATGGCCGATGTCCTGGAACCTGCCGGAATGGAACCCGGCCATCGGAAGATGCCTGGCACTCTCATCCCCCCCTCCCAATGACTCCCTTTACCTCCCCGCAGTGGACCTGCTGATCCACCGTCGATGCCGTATTGAAGCCAAGGCCCGTTGTCCGAGGTAAATACAACCATTGTTTTTTCATCAATGCCTTCCTGTTTCAGTTTCTTCATGATTTCGCCTACGCTCCAATCGATCTCCATCATGACAGATCCATAGAGCCCTCGTTTTGATTTCCCGCGAAACTTTTCCGAAACAAAAAGTGGAACATGTGGCATGGCATGCGCCAGATAGAGAAAGAATGGCTGGTCCTTGTATTTCCCGATGAATTCAACAGCCTTTTCGGTATACCTAGTGGTGAGGCGGGTCTGATCCGGATTGGTTTCCAGAACGGTATCATTGTGGAGCAATGGTAAAGGTTCAGGGAATCCACCGTCCGGAGGATAAAAGGACCCTTGTCCGGCAAATCCGGTGTAGGCCGCTCTGTTCCGGGCAGCTGTCATTCGATCTGATTCGCCGGGACGCGGTGGCATCTTGGGATGAAATGGCCACATGTCATTCGAATAGGGAAGGCCCAGGTAATCATCAAATCCATTCCGATGAGGTAGAAACGATGGATGATCACCAAGATGCCATTTGCCAATCATCTGTGTTCGGTAGCCTTTCGACTTCAATAATTCGGCGATGGTGATTTCATCCGCATGAATACCGGTCTTGGCGCCCGGACCATGGTTGAATGCCAAGCTAAGCCTCGGGGGATAGCTGCCGGTCATTAAGGATGCGCGAGAGGGCCCACAGAATGGGGCGGCATAAAAACTGGTGAAACGCATTCCCTCGGCCGCCATCCGGTCGATGTTAGGGGTTTCAATTTCCGGGGAACCATAACAACCGAGATCGCCATACCCCTGGTCATCCGTGAAAATGATAATGAAGTTTGGAGGGGAGTCCGTCCGTGCGGTTCCGACGCTCAGGACAACGAAATAAACGATGGCAATTACCAGAGAGAGGCTTGTTTTTTTCATATCTCAAGAAGGGGATTTCTGCAAGTATGGCAGTTCTTATGAAACATTGCGAAAGATTCTGAAATGAAAAGAAATTGACATGGTCAAACTTTTCTCAGTCTTTCTGGCAATTTTTACATGTGTTTCAACCATTGAAGCACAAGTTGATTCCAGCCCCTTTCCTGAAAACCGTATCAATGATTTTTATGCCAACCAGGCACGCCACTACCTGAACAGCGATCAACCACTGCCAAAGATCCTTCCGCAGTTTCCCGGGCTTGATGGAGGTAGCTGGGGACATTGGGGGCAGAATCCGGAGTCAGACAATACGGATCCCCGTCTCAATGAAGTCGACTTTGGCGGACTGCTCATGCAAGTGACTCGATTCAAGGGGGGAATTGCAGTAAAAGGAGTGAATGTGAAATTGGGAGAGTTCACGGCCCTTTTCGATCCCCTTACAATGACATTCGTCTCTGCCTGGAAAGGCGATTTCGTCATCTGGGCAGCTCGTCGATACGGGATCACTTCAGGTGTCCAGGCAGGGGGGAGTCCTTTGATGGATTTTGGGGAGTCGAGGTGGCAACTTCCTGAAGACATTCCGAAGCGCTATCTCGGATTCTTTCGGAACCGCGAACACATCGTTTTTAAATACAAAATGGGAGAAGCCGTGATTTATGATACCCTTCGAATCAAAGAAGGGCAATTGGCGCATTCCTTAAGTGTGGATGGATCTCTACCAGGTGGGGCTTTTCTAAAAGGCTCGTTGCGATTTGAATTTGATCAAGGTGAAACCAAGGACCTTGCCGTTGCCGGACCCGCCCGGTGGAAGGGTCAGGAAGTTGCCACTAAAGGAATTTCAGGGCGCGGATCCGGCCCCTACGTAATCGATACCTTGACGGTTCCCTATCGGGATGCGAATCCGTTCAAAACGCCTATGCGAATCGGTGGAGTCGGTGTAATGCCGGATGGGCGTATCGCTGTTTCGACCATCATGGGAGACGTCTGGTTGATCGATGGTGTTAACGATGACCTTGAAGAATTGACTTGGAAGCGGTTTGCATCGGGACTGCATCAACCGATGGGATTGGTTGTGCGCGATGGAAAAATCCATGTCATTGGCCGGGACCAATTGACTTGTCTGCATGACCTGAATCATGACGGAGAAGCCGATTTTTATGAGTGTGTGACGAATGAGTTCCCCACGAAACCAGGTAATAGTTTCGCTTTGACCCTGCATCAGGATTCACTCGGGCGCTTTTATTGGTTCACTCGGGCTGAGCAGTTCGGAATGACGCGATTCACTCCCGGCAGTCGACCTGAGTCGATTGCCACCGGTCTGCGCGGCACCAACGGCACGGGAGTCTCTCCGGATGGTTCCCTTGTTTTCGCCATGCCTCAGGAGGGATCCTGGACGCCGGCCTCCGGTATTTTCGAAGTTGGTAACGGTAGCTATCACGGTCACTTCGGTCCTAAACCCGAATATGGAAAATACGGCTACCAAATGCCAATGTGTTTTGTGCCGCGAGGTATTGACAATTCTTCCGGAGACATCGCCTTTATACCAAGTGACGAACGTTTTGGTCCCTTGGCTGGAAGAATGTTGGGAACCTCCTATGGATACTGCCAGTATTATTTAGTGTTGCGGGAAACCGTTGGTGAAGGAATTCAGGGAGGCATAATGCCTCTGCCCGGAAACTTCCTATCAGGCGCTCATCGTATGGCCTTCAGTCCTTTGGACGGGCATCTTTATGTGGCTGGAACGGATGGCTGGCAGAGTTACGCAAGCGAAAACGGTTCATTGCAGCGGGTTCGTTATACGGGTGGGCAAATGCCCTTGACTACTGAAGTGGAAACCCGTGAAAATGGTCTGCTGATTCGGTTCAATACCGATATTGATCCCCTCTCTCTCAATAGAAAGAGGGCCTTCTGCGAACAGTGGAATTACCTTTACAGTGGAGCTTACGGATCGCAGGAATATTCTGTGAAATACCCGGGGCAACAAGGACATGATCCGGTGGAAATTCAAAGCCTCCAGCTTCTGGAAAACGGGCGAACCGTGTTCGTGGAAATTTCTCAACTGCATCCGGTGATGCAGCTTCATCTGTATCTCGAATTGGAAACCCGTTCCGGGCAACCCTTTCGTCCGGATCTTTATTATTCAATATTCCGCCTCGGCCAACCTTTCACGGACATTGCCTATTACCGACCGGTGCCGAAAACAGCGTGGAATGATTTTCCTGTTCCTGGTGAAAATCCTGTGGATTCCCGCCTTACGGCACAGGAGGCTTTAGGGAAAATTGTCGGTGACGAAGAAACGTTGGCTGCCATTGCCAAACTTCAGGTCAATGCGGTTGCCGGTCTCCAGTTTGAACCGAAATACCTGGAAGTGAAAGCCGGTGCCCGGGTGGCATTGACTGTCGTAAACAAAGACATGAGCCTACAGCATAACTTTGTTCTGGTTCGTCCGGAAAGCTTACAGGTAGTCGGAGAAGGATCCATGAAGCTGGCATCCAGCCCCAGAGGGTTGGCGCAACATTACGTCATAAAGGATGAAGGAGTGTTGGCCATGTCGCCCATTCTTGAGGGAGGGGCCTCCTACATCGTCTATTTCAATGCTCCATCGAAACCCGGTGAGTATCCCTATCTCTGTACTTTTCCGGGTCACTGGCAGGTGACGCGCGGTGTATTGAAAGTGATTCCTTGATACGTTTTTACCTTTCTAAAGGATCCCGTGCTTTCGAAATACTTCCGCCACGGGCCGTCCGGCACGCAATTCCTCCCGAACCGTATTCTCTCCCGAAACTTTTTCTGAGGCTCGTTTCAACGCCTCCTCTGCTGCGTCCGCCGGTATGATGACCACCCCGTCCAGGTCACCCAGTATCAAGTCACCATTCCGGGCTTTAACGCCGTCCATTTCGACGGGCTCACCAATACGCACCACATCAATGCGCCCCGCGCTGTCTGCAGGAGTGCAGCCGATGCCGAATACTGGGAAATCCATTTTATTCAATGCCCAGAGGTCGCGTGAACAGGTGCTCATTACGACCCCACCCACTTGTTTGGCCATGCAGGCCGTCGTCAGTAACTCGCCCCAGAAGGCACTTTGTTTGTTGTGTCCTGCATCGACCAATAATACATCACCCGCTACCATAGTATCGATAGCAGCCATTTCCAACTTATAGGGTTCATCGGGAATCTGAGCTACGGAGACCGCTTTTGCGGTAAAAACCCGGCCACAGACTTTCTGAGCGGGAGTCAAGGGGCGTATGTCAGCACTGAGAGTCTGATTTCGGAATCCCATCGAATCGAGCACATCGGCAACAACAGCCGTATAAAGAGATTCCATGACTGGAAAAGGGTCGTATTTTTGCATCCGATGGATTTTGCCATGACAAGCAACCGTTAGGGAATCATTGAAATTTATCTTTTGAAGCTGCCGTAAAGGTAGGGCGTGCTGTCCCCAGCGCGACGCTTGACCATACAGTGGGGCTCGCTGTCCCCAGCGCGACGCGCCGAGGCCGGAATAGGGAAGAAATGAATGCCGATTTCAATGATCCGGGGTCGACGCCCCCAGCTTCAGGGGTGCCTGAATTCCTTAACCTAATGACGGTAGGGCCCGCTGTCCCCAGCGCGCCGCTTTACTGTGCCCATCAATTGTAGACTCACGGCGCGCTGAGACAGCACTCCCTACCTTTATTGACCTTTTCTTGCGCTGGACAATCCCCAACAATGAATATGAATATGAATATGAATGTGGGTCAGGACGGTCAAAAGCCAAGAAAAAGAGTGATTTGGTAAAAAATAGTTTGCGAATCTCCAATCACTTCCATGACTATCCACGGAATCCTTAATCAAGATATGCGAATCAAATCAATCCATTCTGTTTTGACTGTTGTCAGTTCGGCGGTTATCGCCCTCATTTCTTCGGTTTCTCTCATCCAGGCCGAGTTCACATTCAACAAGAATGATCATATTTGTATCGTCGGGAATGCGCTTCCTGTTCGAATGCAGCATGATGGCTGGCTGGAAACACTGCTGCAAAGCCAAAATCCCGACAAAAATTTGGTATTCCGCAACTTGGCCTTTCCCGGGGAGATGGTGCACAAGCGGCCGCGCAGTCGAGGTTTTATGACACCGGAAGAATATCTGAAGCACTGCAAAGCCGATGTGATCTTTGTTTTCTTTGGATATAATGAGTCTCGGGAAGGTGGCAAAGGTCTGGATAATTTCAGAAAGAACCTTTCCGAATTGGTGGATTCCTACCGTGAACTGAAACCAAATGGGGAAAGCGAACCCCGCATTGTCCTGTTTTCACCGATTACTCACGAAGACCTGAAAGACCCGAATCTTCCCGACGGCAGGCAAAGCAACAGCATTCTAGAGTTCTATACGCTGGCAATCAAACAGGTCGCCATGGAAAAAGATGTTCTTTTTGTGGACCTGTTCTCTTCCACTCGTGAGTTATTCGCCAATGCCGAGTCTCCGCTTACCCTCAATGGCATTCACCTCACTGTGGAAGGAAATCGCCGGCTTGCAGAGGTCATTGCCGGAAAGCTGTCGGACCATCCGGTTCAGGCATCTGCTTCACTGGAGAAAACACGACAGTCCGTCATAGATAAGAACTGGCACTGGTTCAATCGTTATCGAGCTACCGACGGAAACGATGTCTGGGGAGGACGATCCGGACTCAAGTTCACCAATGATCAGACCAACCGCGAGGTGTTGCAGAACGAATTGACCCAGTTGGATGTCATGACCGCAAATCGAGATGCCCAAATCTGGGCTCGAGCGAACGGAAGAGATCTGGAAGTGGATGACAGCAATGTCCGTGGCCCTGTTAAAGTCATCACAAATGTCGGTGGAGGCAGTAAGAGTTCCAACGCCATGAAGGAAGGGGATCTCAGATACAACAGTGGTGAAGAAGGAATCAAAAGCATGAAGATTCACAAAGAATTTGAGGTGAATCTCTTTGCTGACGAAAAGAGATTTCCGGAACTCGTCAACCCGGTGCAGATGGCTGTGGATCCGAAAGGGCGTCTTTGGGTGGCGGCCTGGAAGACCTATCCCAAATGGGAACCGCTCAAGGAGATGGATGACCGCCTGTTGATTCTTCCCGATGACGATGGTGATGGCGTGGCCGATCGTGTCATCACCTTTGCAAAGGTTCATAACCCGACCGGATTCGAATTCTGGAATGGTGGGGTCCTGGTGGCTTCTCAACCTGATATACTTTTCCTGAAAGATACCGATGGCGATGACGTGGCAGATGTCCGAATTGTCTACCTTCAGGGAATCGGTTCGGCAGATACCCATCATGCCGCCAATGCATTTGTTTATGGCCCGGATGGAGGGATTTACTGGCAGAGCGGGATTTTCCTGGTGAACAACCTTGAGAGCCCCTACACCTCACCACTGAATACCGGATCATCAGGAATGTTTCGCTTCGACCCACGCCGCTTCACCATCAATTATCATGCCAATAATTCTCCCAATCCGCACGGAGTCAGTTTTGATTACTGGGGTTATCATTATGCTTCCGATGGCACCGGTGGCCGGTGTTATCAGGTGCGCCCTCAAAAAGGCGGATTCAAGATGCACGAATTGCTCAAAAAGGAAGTTCGACCGGTCGCCGCCAATGGCATTGTTTCGAGTTCCCATTTTCCTGAAGAGATGCAGGGCAATTTCCTGATCTGTAATACCATCGGATTCCTCGGTATCAAACAATACGATCTGGATCGTAATTCCGACAATGGTCATGTCTGGGGTGAACCGGCCGAAGATCTCGTCGTCAGCAGTGATAAGAATTTCCGGCCGTCAGATATTGAATTCGGTGCCGATGGGGCTCTTTATATCTCGGATTGGCACAATGTAATCATCGGACATATGCAGCATAATGTCCGTGACCCGAACCGCGACCATGCGCATGGCCGCATTTATCGCATGACCGCCAAAGGAAGACCTCTGCAGAAACCGGTTGAGATCGCCGGAGCCTCGCTCGACCAACTGATGACCAACCTCGAGCATCCGGTGAACGGGATTCGTTACCGGACCCGCATTGAGCTCAGTGGACGGGATACCAACGAAGTCATTGCTGCCGCCGAAAGATGGATACGCAATTTCGATCCTGAGAAAAAGGAAGATGCCCACCATTTGCTGGAGGCACTCTGGCTGCATCAGCAACACAATGTGCGCAACCCTCAATTATTGGCTGCTCTGTTAAAATCACCTGAACCTCATGCAAGACAGGCGGCCGGAACCGTTCAGCATCATTGGTACAATGTGGATGCCACCGGCGGAGTGGAAGTTCGGGCTGTCACGGCCCATGTGGAAAAAATCCTGAGTAAACCGAAACCGAAATCCGGGATCATCTCCGACACAAAAGATCTGACCGTGGTGCGTATTGGAACGGTCGTCGAAAAGATGCAGTACGATATCAAGGCATTCACAGTCAAGGCCGGCAAACGGATCAAGCTCACTTTTGCCAATCCGGATTTCATGCCGCACAACATAGTATTCGTCCAGCCCAAGTCGGCCGACCAGATTGCCATGAAGGCGATTCAGCTAGGGGCTCAGGGCTTTACCAAACAGTTCCTTCCAGATGATAATCGCATCCTCGCTGCCGGTAAACTGCTGGATCACAATACAGAAGAAGTGCTGGAATTCACGGCTCCGACAAAACCCGGAGATTACGAGTACGTCTGCACCTTCCCCGGCCATCATTTCCTGATGCGCGGCATCATGAAGGTCAGACCTTAGGGACCAATGTTTCAAAGAAT
>LWDU01041199.1_pt1 | contig 15284 bp, 15 predicted proteins | sample 727161 | NCBI WGS metagenome assembly LWDU01 (sample SAMN04566230, study PRJNA314399) | hydrothermal vent metagenome | isolation source: deep sea hydrothermal plume seawater | place: Mexico: Gulf of California, Guaymas Basin | collected 2004-07-11 | reverse complement strand
ATTCCGAGTATTTAAATTCCAGAAATTCGCAAAGGTGCAATGGGTAAATTCGTATTCTCCACCGATATTGCAAACCACAGTATATTGTCCGCAATTGTTCACTACTGAATTATTTACTTGCAAATTTGCTCCTTGCCCCAAAATACCTATGGCTGACATATTTTCAATAATGCAATTGTTTATTATGGCTGTTGGGCTATTGTTTACTACCGTATCGGCATGAATTCCAATTGTTCCTTCTTTAATTATTGCGTAATTAAATTCATTGTTTATACTTCCTGGCATCAGCCAAATTCTGTCCCATTGCCCAGGAGAATCCTCATACCAAGAATCTAATCTGTCACCCTGAAAAACCACTTCATTTCCCAAACTTCCATTTACTTTTAATGTACCGCCAGCTGTAGTTGAAAAAGGATTCCCAACAATAATTCCTGAGTTTTTGTGCAAATAAACTTGCGTCCCTCCACCAATAGTAAGCTGGCAATTAGCATCTACAATTACATAACCATAAATTACATGTGGCTTATTGTTATTCCAAACTTCATTACAGTCCAAAGCGTGATACCAAAAGCGCAAAGTATCTTCTCCATCTATTATTTCTCCATAAGTATTTGCAGTATGGAAATAAGCATCTTGTCCGTATGCTACCAAATCTACATTTTGCACTTTTCCGCCAGTGTTAAATTCAAGATTTGCATTTGTAATTAGTGGAGAATTTATATCATTTGGATCTACTGTCCTTTGCTGGAATCTCTACATTTTTTGCCTCACTTCCAGAAATTCCATCTACATTCATGGCGTAAAACTTGCTGTCCTCTCCTGTAATTATAATATTGGTTTTTACATCAAAATCATTTTTGTTATATATTTTCAAATGATGGGTGATAGAGCCAACAGTTGTAAAAACTGTATCAAACATTATGGTGTCGTTCGAAAAATGTAAAGTAGCTTTCCCCCCTGATAAAACGGGTTCTTTTTTGCAAGAAAATAAGCAAATCAGTAATAAAAAAGCGGTACTAAATATTTGGAATGTTTTCATTTGCGCAAAGATAATTAGTTAATTCAGATTTCATTTACCTTATCAAACAAAAAAAAAGAAATTTAATTATGTTTTTCAGTAAAACTTTTTAATTTTGCAGCCCAAATAATTTTGAGAGATGAAAAAAGGAATACACCCAGAAGATTACAGATTAGTTGTGTTTAAAGATACTTCTAACGATTTTGCTTTTTTAACACGTTCTTGCGCTCCAGCAAGGGAAAATATAAAATGGGAAGACGGTAACGAATACCCACTAATAAAAATGGAAATTTCTTCTGCTTCACATCCGTTTTATACAGGAAAAATGAAGTTGGTAGATACGGCTGGTAGAATTGATAAATTCAAAAACAGATACAAGCACTTAAAGAAATAAGTTGCTTTTTTGATAATTAAAAAACCCTGCACTAAAAGTGTGGGCTTTTTCTTTACATTTGTATTTTATTTTTTTAAGATGAACACCATACTTTTTGACCATAACAGAGTAGCATTTTTACCACTCACTTATACGCGCCCTATTGCCGATTTAAGAATTGGAATTGTAACCATTAAAGAAAAATGGGAACATTATTGTTCTTTTGTGAGTGTAAAAACGGAAGACTATTTATCGGCTAAATTTCAAATAACCCTTACTAATGAAAATCTTTGGGTAAATGCACAAGTTCTGCCTAATCAAGATATTGTTGATGAGATTAAAGCACTGCAAAAAGGGGAAGTTTTAGTAAAAAGCAATACGCCTATTGCGTTTTTTGGTGAACAATTTGACTTTGAATCTTTACAAAAAAAAGAATCAAAAAGTAATTTTACTCTCCTCTCTCACATTTGGGAGATTTTTAGCCAAAACGGAGAAGAAATTAAAAATGATTTTGATAGAATTACAAAAGGGCGAACTTCTCAAAAACTGGACGAGTTAAGTATAAAAGTTGGAGATTTTCCATTGTTTATAGAAGAAGGAGCAAAGGTAGAGTGTGTTTTTTTAAACTGTAAAGAGGGACCAATTTACATTGGAAAAAATGCAGAAATTATGGAATGCTGTATGCTAAGAGGGCCATTTGCAATGGGTGAAGGGGCAGTGCTGAAAATGGGCACTCAAATTTATAGCGGCACTACTTTGGGTCCTTTTTGCAAAGTAGGAGGTGAGGTAAATAATGTGGTTTTTATGGGTTACTCCAATAAAGCACATGGTGGTTTCATAGGGAATTCTGTAATTGGGGAGTGGTGCAATTTGGGCGCTGACAGCAATAATTCCAACCTTAAAAATAATTATGCAGAGGTGAAACTCTGGAATTATACAGCTAATAAATTCTTAAATACTGGACTTCAATTTTGTGGACTTATAATGGGCGACCACTCAAAGTGTGGTATAAATACTATGTTTAATACAGGAACAGTGGTTGGGGTGAATGCCAATATTTTTGGCGCTGGATTTCCCCGAAATTTCATTCCATCTTTTAGTTGGGGAGGGGCTTCCGGATTTTCTACTTACAATACCAATAAAGCCTTTGAAGTTACCGAAATAGTAATGGGGCGTAGAGGAGTTAGTTTTAATAAGGAGGAAAGAGAGATTCTTACCCATATTTTTAATCTGACAAAAGCTTACAGAAAAGATTAAATAACTGCCAATTTGAGCTTTTATTTGTTTGGCACAGCTTTTGCATCAACTATAATTATACTAATTTATAACAATTTACTGCCACTTTGGCAAAAACTTAGATAATGAATAAAGATAAATTAAGATTAAATACCATATCCTTATCCGAATTAATTGAGGAAGAATCGGATTTTTTCCCCCTTTTAAGTCAGGAAGATGAGGATAAGATAGAGAAAGAGAAAACCCCCAAAACACTTCCGATTTTGCCGCTTAGAAATACCGTGCTTTTTCCGGGAGTAATTATCCCAATTACAATTGGTAGAGACCATTCTATTCGGCTGATTAAGGAAACTTATAAAGGCAATAGAACTATTGGCGTTTTGGCGCAAAAGGACCCAAATATTGAGTCTCCTGAAGTGGAGGATTTAAACAGTATTGGAACGGTTGCTCATATTCTGAAAATGCTAAGGATGCCTGATGGGAATATTACAGCAATTATTCAAGGACGGAAAAGATTTGAGATAGAGGAATTTGTGCAAACGGAACCCTATTTTAAGGCAAAAGTAAACCGTTTGGATGAGAAAAGACCAGAAAATAACGACAAAGAATTTGGTGCTTTGGTCGATTCGGTAAAAGATTTAGCGCTTCAAATAATTGAAGAGTCCCCCAATATTCCATCAGAAGCTACTCTTGCTATCAAAAACATTGAAAGCCCCTCTTTTGTTATCAATTTTGTGGCTTCCAATATGAATATTAGCTTAAGTGAAAAACAGATTTTACTAGAAGAAGTGGATTTAAAAGTTAGGGCAAGTAACGCATTAGGATTCTTAACAAAAGAGTTGCAAATGCTAGAAATGAAAAATGAGATTCAATCTAAAGTGCGAACTGATTTAGACAAGCAGCAAAGGGAATATTTTTTGCATCAGCAAATGAAGGCAATTCAGGAAGAATTAGGGGGAACAGGATCGGAACAAGAGATTGAAGAAATGCGCCAACAAGCAAGTGTAAAGAAATGGAGTAAAGAGGTGGCAGAATCCTTTGAAAAAGATTTGAAAAAATTGCAAAGAATGAATCCTGGAATGGCTGATTATTCTGTGCACAGAAGTTATTTGGAATTGATGCTTGAACTACCTTGGGATGAATTTTCAGAAGATAGATTTGATTTAAAAAAGGCAAGAAAAATTTTAGATAGAGACCATTTTGGTTTGGAAAAAGTAAAGGAAAGAATCATTGAATTTTTAGCCGTTTTAAAGCTAAAAGGGAATATGAAATCGCCAATACTTTGCCTAAGTGGTCCTCCAGGAGTTGGAAAAACATCACTTGGAAGATCGGTAGCAGAAGCATTGGGCAGAAAATATGTAAGGGTTTCATTGGGTGGTTTGCGTGATGAAGCAGAAATAAGAGGGCACCGCAAAACTTATATTGGTGCTATGCCAGGGAGAATCATCAAATCAATAAAAAAGGCAGGAACATCCAATCCTGTATTTGTGCTGGATGAAATTGATAAAGTTACGCGTGATGCACATGGCGATCCTTCTTCTGCACTTTTGGAAGTGCTTGACCCAGAACAAAATGAAAGCTTCCATGATAATTATTTGGAGTTGGGTTATGATTTATCTAAAGTATTATTTATTGCAACAGCCAATTCCTTAAATACCATTCAACCAGCACTATTAGATAGAATGGAAATTATTGAGATGAGCGGCTATACGGTAGAAGAAAAAGTTTCTATCGCTAAAAAACACCTTCTTCCAAAACAACTAAAAGAACATGGACTTGGCAGTAAAGATTTGGAATTACCCAATAAAGTGTTAGAGAAAATAGTAGATGGATACACCAGAGAATCGGGCGTTAGAGGTTTGGAGAAAGTGATTAGTAAAGTAATCCGATTTGCTGCAAAATGCATTGCAATGGAACAAGAATACGAAACAAAAGTGAGCGTATCAGATTTAGAAAACATATTGGGTCCTATAAGATTTGATAGAGATCGACTTTTAAATAATGATGTGGCAGGTGTGGCAACTGGTTTGGCATGGACAAGAGTTGGGGGAGATATTCTTTTTATTGAATCGAGTTTAAGTAAAGGAAAGGGGAATTTGACCATTACTGGAAATCTGGGAAATGTGATGAAAGAATCCGCAACTATTGCTTTGGAATACTTAAAATCTCACGCAAAGGATTACAAAATTGATCCTGATATTTTCCAAAAATGGAATGTGCATATTCATGTGCCAGAAGGCGCTACTCCAAAAGATGGTCCTTCTGCCGGCATTACCATGTTCTCGGCTTTGGTTTCTGTTTTTACTCAGCAAAAAGTAAATAAAAAATTAGCCATGACAGGTGAAATCACATTAAGAGGAAAAGTTCTTCCAGTTGGAGGCATAAAGGAGAAAATATTGGCTGCCAAACGTTCAGGAATTAAGGAAATTATTCTTTCTAAAGACAATAAAAAAGACATTGGAGAAATTAAAGCATCTTATTTGAAAGGATTAAAATTTCATTATGTGAGTAGTATGAAAGAAGTAACCGATATTGCGCTTAACTAATTCGTTAATTTGATAATGTGCAGATGAGCTAATTTATTATCAAATCAGCAAATTAGCACATTAATCTTTATCTTTGTAAAAAAAAATGACAAATTCAGAAACAGTTCTTATCAACCAGTCGGTTGCTATTTTAATTGATGGCAACAATATTGAAATGAGCTTACATTCCTTAATGAATGATAAAATGGCCATGATTAATTTTGATGTACTTATTCCAAAATTATTAGATAACAGAGGGCTTAATCGTCTCATATATTTTAGAGAAGGAAAAAGTATTTCTTCCAAATTGGCCGATAGATTGCACGAGCATTATCATGGCTCAGTAGTGCCTTGCCACAAATCTGCCGATATTCCACTTACCATTAAAGCCACACAACTCGCCCAAAAGGTAGATACTATTATTATACTTTCAGGCGATTCAGATTATATTGAATTGATCCGCCACTTAAAAGGAGAAGGGGTAAGGGTAGAGGTGGCAGCAGTAGAAAAAACTACCGCACCTATTGTAAGGGCAGAGGCAGATTATTTTATCCCAATAGATGGGGATGATGTATTTGTATATAATAAGCCCGCTGGAAAGCCGTTTAAAAAGCAACAAAAATCATAAATTGAAACGCACATTCCTTTTTATTTTCCTGCTTTTTTTTACCACTAATATATTCTCCCAAATAGGAGGAGAAAACACTTTTGCTATTTTGGATTTTTCTACTTCCCCACGCACAGTTGCTATTGGAGGTGAGCTAATAGCAGTTTTTGATAATGATGTGGATATGGCTGCAAATAATCCTTCATTATTAAGTAAAAAAATGGATAATCAAATCTCCTTTAGTTTTGTAGATTATTTTTCTGACATTAATGCGGTTTCAGTAAATTATGCAAGAGAAAGTAAAAAGTTAGGCATGCTATTTTTTGGAGCAAAATCTCTGAATTATGGCAGCTTCACTAAAACAGATGAAACAGGAATTGAACTAGGAGAATTTACTGCCAATGAGCAAATCATCACAGCAGGAATTAGCAAGCCCTTAAATGATAAATTTACTATTGGGGTGAACCTTAATTTCATTAATTCTAACTTAGAAAATTATTCTTCTATTGCTTTGGCAGGCAATTTGGGCTTAACTTATTATAATAAGGAACGAAAGTTATGTGTTTCTGTTCTGGCGAAAGATTTTGGAAGACAATTAAAATCCTATGCAAATGAAAAAGAAATGTTGCCTTTTCAGTTGCAAATGGGCGTTTCCAAGAGGTTGGAACACTTGCCTTTTCGTTTTTCCATTGTAGCGCATCACCTCAATAAATTTGATATCAGCAACAACTATTTAGAGCCATTAACTACCGATCCTATTTCAGGAGAAACTATTGAAAATAAGGAGTCTTTCGGCAAAAAAGTTTTAAGACATTTTGTTTTGGGTGGCGAACTAAATCCTGGAAGAAAAAATTTATTTATAAGAGGTGGATTTAACTTTCAAAGAAGGCAAGATATGATGGTTTCAACTCGACCTACCATGGTTGGGTTTTCTTGGGGATTGGGTTTTAAAATTTCCAAATTTCATTTGAATTATTCCAGAGCCACTTATCATTTAGCGGGCTCTACCAATATTTTTAGTTTCTCTACTAACCTTTCTTCTTTTGGCTTGTAAATGAGTGTAAAAATAAATATCGCTATTGACGGTCATTCTTCATGTGGGAAAAGTACCATTGCAAAAGCAATTGCCAAAAAATTTGAAATGTGCTATATTGATACAGGCGCAATGTATAGGGCGATTACATTATATTGTATGAATAATAATATTATTATTGATCAGCAAGTGAGTTTGCAAAAGCTAAAACTTCATTTGGATAAAATAGAAGTTTCCTTTCATTTTAATATAGAAACAGGAAAATCAGAAACTATTTTGAATGGTAAAAATGTAGAATCAGAAATAAGAAAACATGAGGTGTCCTCTTTTGTAAGTATTGTTAGTCAGGTAAAACAGATAAGAGATAAATTGGTAGTTTTGCAAAGAGAAAAAGGAAAGGAAAAAGGAGTGGTGATGGATGGAAGAGATATTGGAACCAAAGTTTTTCCTTCTGCAGAATTGAAGTTTTTTATTACTGCAAAAGCAGAAATAAGAGCACAGAGGCGATTTGATGAAATGAAAAAAACGGGAGTTAGTTTTCAGGAGGTTTTAGAAAATCTTTTACAAAGAGATGCAAAGGATAGCAGTAGAGAAATAAATCCTTTAAGAGTGGCAAAAGATGCTATTGTAATAAATAATTCTGAAAAAACGGAAAATGAACAGAATAAACTTATTTTTGAGATTATAAAAAAGAAAATTGCGAATAACTAATGAAAGTTACCATTGATAAATATTCCGGTTTTTGTTTTGGGGTAGTTTATGCCATTGAAATGGCAGAAGCGGAACTTTCTAAAACAGGAAAATTATATTGTTTGGGTGATATTGTGCACAACAATATGGAGGTAGACAGATTAAATGATATGGGGTTAGAAATTATCAATCATCAGCAATTAGGGGAGTTGAAAGATTGCAAAGTGCTAATAAGGGCGCATGGCGAACCGCCAGAAACTTACCATACTGCTATCAAAAATAACATTCAACTACTGGATGCTTCTTGCCCTGTTGTGCTAAAATTACAAAATAATATTAAGGAAGGCTATGAAGAGATTAATAAAATAGATGGACAAATAATTATTTTTGGAAAAGAAGGGCATGCGGAGGTGCAAGGGCTTTTAGGACAAACAGATGGCAAAGCAATCATTGTTGCCTCTACTGATGATTTGGATAAAGTAGATTTCTCAGCTCCCATTTATATGTATTCTCAAACCACAAAAAGCCCGAAAGCTTTTGCAGATTTGCAAGAGGAAATTAGAAAAAGAAAAGAAAAAGCAGGAAACTCAGAATCTGTAAAATTTATTGTAAATGATACACTTTGCAGGCAAGTATCTGGCAGAGAGCCACAACTTAAGGAATTCGCAAAAGAAAATGATGTAGTTGTTTTTGTAAGTGGTAAAAAGAGCTCAAATGGTAAAATGCTTTTTCAATCATGCCTTAAAGAAAATCCAAATTCTTATTTTGTATCAGAGGAAAAAGAAATAAAAGAAGAATGGTTCAATCCAAATTCTCAGGTAGGTATATGTGGAGCTACTTCAACTCCTAGATGGCTAATGGAAAATGTAGCTAAAAATATCCTGCAGCTAAAAGCAGTATAATTTTCCCTAAAAAATAGTTTTGTTTTTACAGAAGAAATTATATCTTTGCACGCCTTTTTTAATGTGGTATTAAGGGTTAAAAAGGCAGGAGAATAAAAACAACAACTCTCGTAAATCGGACACATGAAGCCCTTATCAGATTCGAGATACAATAAAGCACAAAAATGGTAGCAACAAAAGCTAAAAAAACTACTGAAGAAATAGTAGAAAATGACACCAAAAAACAGGAAGAAATAACTACTCCTGTAGAGGATTCAGAAATAACAGAAGTAAAAGAAGAAACTGAATCAGAAGAAAATTCAAAAACAGAAGAAACCACAATAGAAGAAGCTCCAGTGGAGCAAGAAGTTGAAACGGTTGAGGAGACAGAAACTGAAAGTCCGATTGAAGAAGTAATTGAGACAGAGGTAAAAGATGTAGTGGAAGTAAAAGAGGAAAAACCTATTAAAGTAGCAGAAGAAGAATTTGATTGGGAGAAATTGGAGTCTTCTGATTACAATGAAAACGAAAGAGAAGATTTAGAGAAAGAATATCTTCCAACCCTAAGCAAAGTTGAGGATAAAAAAGTTTTGGATGGCACGGTTGTAAGAGTTACCGATAGAGAAGTAATTATAGATATCAATTTTAAATCGGATGGTGTAATTGGGCGTACGGAATTTAGATACAATCCAGATTTAAAACCAGGGGATACAGTTGAAGTTTTAGTTGAAAAGCAAGAGGATAAAAATGGGCAATTAATCTTATCGCACAGAAGAGCAAGAGTACTTAGAGCTTGGGAAAAAGTAAATACAGCAGAAGATACTGGAGAAATCGTTGAAGGAACAATTAGGAGTAGAACAAAAGGAGGAATGATTGTTGAGGTTTTTGGAATTGAAGCATTTTTACCTGGCTCACAAATTGATGTAAAACCAATCAGAGATTATGATGAGTATGTAGGGAAGAAAATGGAATTCAAGGTGCTAAAAGTAAATGAAGCATTTAGAAATGTGGTAGTTTCACATAAAGCACTTATTGAAGCGGATATTGAAGAGCAGAAAAAAGAAATCATGTCCAAGTTGGAAAAAGGACAGGTTTTGGAAGGGGTCGTGAAAAACACAACTTCTTATGGTGTATTTATCGATTTAGGTGGAGTTGATGGTTTGATTCATATTACCGATTTATCTTGGGGTAGAATAGCTCATCCAGAAGAAATTGTAACGCTTGATGAAAAAATAAATGTGGTTATCCTTGATTTTGATGAAGGTAAAAAACGAATTCAATTAGGACTTAAACAACTAAGCGAGCATCCTTGGAATTCTTTGGATGAAAACTTAAAAGTGGGAGATGCTATAAAAGGAAAGGTTGTTGTAGTTGCTGATTATGGCGTATTTGTAGAAATTCAGCCAGGAATTGAAGCCCTATTACATGTTTCTGAAATGTCATGGTCTACTCATCTTAGAAGTGCCAATGATTTCTTTAAAGTAGGAGATGAAGTGGATGCGCAAATTCTTACTCTGGATAAAGAAGAAAGAAAAATGTCCTTAGGAATTAAGCAAATGCAAGAAGATCCTTGGTCAGTAATTACCAAGAAATTTCCAGTTGATTCTAAGCATAATGTGAAGGTGATAAACTTTACAAACTTTGGAATTTTTGTAGAATTAGATGAAGGTATTGATGGTTTGGTTCATATTTCGGATTTGTCTTGGACTAAAAAGATAAAGCATCCAGCAGAATTTACTTCAGTTGGTGAAATGTTAGATGTAGTTGTTCTAGAAATAGACATTGAAAACAGAAGAATTAGTTTAGGACACAAACAATTAGAAGATAATCCTTGGGATACTTACGAAACGCTTTTTATTGAAGGAAACTCCTATAAAGGAAAAATTATCGAAATGTTTGATAAAGGCGCTTTAATTGCTTTAGAGCATGATGTTGAGGCATTTGCACCAAAACGCCATTTAGAAAAAGAAGGTGGATCAAGTGCTGGAGTTGGGGAAGAATTAGATTTTAAAGTGTTAGAATTTTCTAAAGAAAACAAGAAGATTCTTGTTTCTCACACAGATACCTTAAAACAGGCAGAGAAAAAAGCAAAAAAATCTTCTGCTAAAAAAACAAAAAAGGCAGTAGAGAAAATTCAGGAAACACAGCAAAAATCTACTCTTGGCGATTTGGATGTGCTCTCGAGTTTAAAAGAGGATATTGATAAAAAAGAAAAAGATAGTGATAGTGAATAATTTAAAGCCCCAATTTTGGGGCTTTTTTTAATACTATATTTGCCAATAGAAAATGAAACAGAAAAAGATAATAATCAATAAGACCAAATTCAATATTATAGTTGAACGGCTATCTCATCAGCTTATCGAGAATCATGATGATTTTAGGGAAACTGTTTTAATTGGCATTCAGCCAAGAGGTATTCATTTATGCAATAGAATCCACCAGAAACTATCTTCAATAATTTCTAATTCAATTATTAAAGTCGGAAATTTAGATATTACTTTTTATCGAGATGATTTTAGAAGAAGGCAGGATCCTCTTGAGCCACAAGCAATTGATATTGACTTTTCTATTGAAGGAAAAAATGTTGTTTTGATTGATGATGTGCTCTATACAGGCCGATCAGTTAGGGCTGCTATGGACGCACTCTTGGCTTTTGGTAGGCCAAAAAGTGTAGAGCTCATGACTTTAATTGACAGAAGGTTTAGCAGGCACTTACCAATACAACCCAATTATGTAGGCCAAAAGATAGATACAATTACTTCTGAAAAAGTGATTGTAGAATGGGAAGAATTAAATGGAAAAGACCAAGTAATATTGTTAAATTCAGAAAAATGAACACATTATCGGTAGAACATTTATTAGGGATTAAGTATTTAACAAAAGAGGATATTTCCTTAATTTTCAAAACAACAGATAATTTCAAAAAAATTATTAATCAGCCGATAAAGAAAGTTCCTTCCTTAAGAGATATTACAGTTGCAAATCTCTTTTTTGAAAACTCTACAAGAACAAAATTATCGTTCGAACTTGCAGAAAAACGCCTTTCGGCAGATGTGGTTAATTTTTCTTCTTCTGCTTCTTCAGTAAAAAAAGGAGAAACCTTAATTGATACGGTAAATAATATTATCGCCATGAAGGTAGATATGGTTGTTATCCGACATCCAAACCCTGGAGCTTCTGTATTTCTTTCCAGAAATATTGACGCAAAAATTATCAATGCGGGAGATGGCACGCATGAACATCCTACACAAGCCCTTTTAGACGCTTATTCAATAAGAGAAAAATATGGAGAGGTAAAAGGTAAAAAAGTAGTGATTATTGGAGATATTCTGCACTCAAGAGTGGCGCTATCAAATATTTATTGTTTACAGAAATTAGGAGCTAAAGTTTGTGTTTGTGGCCCTTCTACTTTAATTCCAAAATACATAAATTCATTGGGAGTTAAGCATATGAGTAATTTAAAAGAGGCCTTAAATTGGTGCGATATTGCCAATGTGCTTAGGATTCAGATGGAAAGACAAGATGTAAAGTTCTTCCCCTCATTAAGAGAGTACGCCATGGTTTTCGGTATAAATAAGGAGATATTAGAAGGGTTAGATAAAGAAATCACTATCATGCATCCAGGACCAATTAATAGAGGAGTAGAATTAACTTCTGATGTGGCAGATTCCGGACAAGCCATTATACTCGACCAGGTAGAAAATGGGGTAGCTATACGCATGGCAGTACTTTATTTGCTTGCTGGGAAAATAAAGAAAAATGGAAAATAAAGTAATTAATGGACACACGCTTGCTTTTACTTTAAGTGAAAAAAATTCCTTTGAAAATATTAGAATTACGGATGGAGTTAATAATATCATTGCTGATTTTTCTGATGTGGATATAAACACTCTTAATGCTATTAAAAATAATTTGACTAAATTTGAGGCTTCTGTTTCTAAGAATAAAGGTACATTTGTGGTGGTAAGCAAGTATTCATTTGATGAAACTTTAAATATTGCACCTACCTTGCAAGAAGCACAAGATTTTATAGAAATGGAGGAAATAGAAAGGCAAATAGATTTTTAATTATTAATCGTAAAAACAAAAATTATGAAAAAAATTGTACTTATTTTAACTTTAACATTTAGCTATGTTGTAGGTTCTGCACAATGTTCTCCAAATTCTTTGTATCAGGATTCTACGTATAATATTTGGCCAGACACTATTCAGAACCTTCCACATGTTACTCAAGGATTAAATTATTATACTCAAATTGATCTTAAAACACCAACAACTTTAATTGAAGCTTCATCTGGAGATTCTTCAATTACTACAATAGATACATTAGGGACTGCTCATTATGTTGGACATTGGCCAGTTGACAGTATGATTATGGTGTCAACAATTGGTCTTCCTTCTGGGATTACTTTAGATTGTAATACCCCTAACTGTATGTATCCTGGAGATATTGTTGGATGCGCAAATGTGTATGGCACAACAAATGACCCTGCAGGGGTTTATCCAATTATAATAGAAGTAAATGTTTACACTCATGGTTCAATCACTGTATTTGGATTCCCTGTTGCTGTAGAAACCGATTTGTACTCAGCTACAGGAGCGTATGAAACTATAGAAGGTTACAATATTGTTGTTAATTCTGTAACTGGACTAGAAACTTTTCATCAAGATGATTTTGTTCTTTTTCAAAACGCTCCAAATCCTTTTACTGAATTTACCAATATTCAATTCAATGCTCCAAAGTCTGATAATGTAGCATTTGAAGTTGTTGATATGTTTGGAAGAAGCGTTTATACTGAGAAGATTGCTGCAACTAAAGGAGTAAATACCTATCAATTTAACCATGATCTGTCAGCAGGAATTTATATGTATACTATAAATAATGGAAAAGAAAGTTTTTCTAAACGAATGATTATCATTGAAAAGTAATGTCATTTAAATTAACAATTTTAGGGTGTAATTCAGCAATTCCTACTATTGATAAAAGTCCAACCGCTCAGCTACTTAATGTAAATGAGCGGTTTTTTTTAATCGATTGCGGAGAAGGTACGCAAATTCAATTGATGAAAAACAAGATAAAATCCCAACGAATAAATCATATATTTATTAGCCATCTGCATGGCGATCATTATTTTGGATTGATAGGGCTTATCAATACTTTGCACCTTTTAGGTAGAACAAAAGAACTGAATTTGTATGCACACAAAGGGCTAAAGCAAATCATTGATTTACAGTTTCAGGCATCTAATACTGAGTTAAAATTTCCTTTGTTTTTTCACCCAATCCCTCCAGATGAGGAAAAAGTGTTATTTGAAGACGAAAGTATTGTAATAAGTAATTTGATTTTAAAGCATAGTATTCCTTCAAGTGGTTTCCTATTTAAAGAAAAGAAAAAAACCAAGAATATTATTAAAGCAAAAATTGAAGAATATGAAATTCCTATTGCCCAATTATCAAGTATAAAAAATGGTGCAGATTTTAAAAGCAAAGAAGGAAAGATTATCAAAAATAAGGAATTAACCACTATTGCAAAGTCACCACATTCCTATGCTTTTTGTTCTGATACGACACTAGTTGAAGAAAATATTGCAACAATTAAAGGGGTAACCCTTTTATACCATGAAGCAACTTTCATGAAAGATTTAGTGGAAAAAGCCAGGCAAACAGGGCATTCAACAACAATTGATGCAGCAACTATGGCAAAAAAAGCAAAAGTAAAAAAATTAGTAATTGGTCATTTCTCATCTCGCTATAACGATTTAGAAGAATTATTAGCAGAAACAAAATCTGTTTTTACAAATACTTATTTAGCAACTGATGGAAGCACTTTCGATTTTGATACAATTTAAAATCTATTTTTATGTTGCTTAAAAAAAGATATATTTGCAAAGTTTTATTTTAAAAATTCAGATGAAAAAAATAGTTTACTTATTTCTCATAATGTGTTTCTCTATAAGTTCGAATGGGCAATGTATAGATTCCTTAATTATTTTCTTTACTAATTACACGGCATCCCTCTCTTGTTATGGGGAATTAACAGCCATTACCGCTAACATTTCAGGAGGAACTCCTGATAGTAATGGGAATTATACTATACTTTGGGATAATGGAGATACAACTAATCAAACTATTTTAGGTGGGGGAACACATCAAATTTCGGTATGGGATGATGATAGCACCTGTTTTATTTCTGAAACTGTTCTTATTGCAAGTCCTGACCCCTTAGTTGTAGATACTAATGCTACAAACCCAACATGTTTAGGAAATGATGGCCTTATTGACGTTGTGGTTACTGGCGGTACTTTACCTTATCAGTACCAATGGAGCACAGGTGCAGTAGGAACTTCTGTATCTGGACTTTTTGCAGGAACTTATTGGGTAATCGTTACAGATTCTTGTGGGATAAAAGATTCATTAGGAATTGTATTAGCTCCCTACATTTCTACATTAAATATTGATAACTTTAATTCAACACAACCCTCTTGTGCTAATAATGATGGGGTAATTGATATAACAGTTAGTGGAGGTTTTATGCCTTAACTGAGGATATTTCTGGATTAGGATATGGAAGTTATACTGTCTTAATTACTGATGCTTGTGGACTTACAACTACAGCAACTTATACGCTCAACCAAATGCCAAATACTGTTTCAGCTAGTGGACTTTATGATTATTTATCTCTGTGGTCATCCATTTCAGTTAGTGGTTCCAACCCCCCTTTTACTATTAATTGGACTAGCATTTCCATGACTGGAGATTCCATACAAGGGTTATGTGAAGGAAACTATCCCATTACAGTTACCGATAGTTTGAATTGTGAAGATACATTTTCGGTGGATGTTTTTTATAATATTAATCAGTTGGTAAATGCTTCAACTTCAACCGTAATTGATACAAGTTGGGGAATGGAACCTTTTTCTT
>LWDU01000236.1_pt1 | contig 15292 bp, 7 predicted proteins | sample 727161 | NCBI WGS metagenome assembly LWDU01 (sample SAMN04566230, study PRJNA314399) | hydrothermal vent metagenome | isolation source: deep sea hydrothermal plume seawater | place: Mexico: Gulf of California, Guaymas Basin | collected 2004-07-11 | reverse complement strand
AGCGGATTGCAATCGAACATCGTTACTCCCTTGAATTTTTAAAGTCCCAGTTCCAACGTCCTTAATGTATGAATTCGACCCATCATGATAAATCTGGAGGTCGGAACCTTGCCCAAGTGAGATTTTGTCATTATCTCCCATACTAATACCAGTATCAGCTACAGTTAAAACTGTAGCAGTGGCATTGTCATCTATACCTGTTGATTTAAAATTTATAGTAGTGGCAAGTGGGAAACCACCAGCAGTAGCTCCGTCATGGACGACAACCGTATTCTTTGTTGTATCAATCGTTATTTCGCGATCGGCACCAGTAAATGTGCTATGTTCGGTGGTTGTTCCACCCCTTCTTTGTACTTCTGTTGCCATCTTAAATTACTCCATAAGTATATGTTGATGAACCTGAACTCATTGTTAGTTTTGTGTTTGCGGTTAATGATAAAAATTCAGTAGAAAATGCTTCATTACCATTCGATGTTATTGAACCGAAATCTGTTGCACTATTAATATTATATGTACTAGCCATCATATAAAACCCATATCCAGCAGCAACATCAGCACCCCTTGATGCCATATTAGCTTGATTTATAGCATCCTTAATATATAATATCTCCGTACTTACCGTATTAACTTCCGTTATAGACTCACCAACTTTATTAACATTATTTATAACGTTTGAAACTACATTAACATTATTTATCGAACCTGCTGCGGTATTAACATTATTTATATCATTGCCGACAAGATTGACATTAGCTATTGACGGCCCTACCAGATTAACATTAGCTATCGAACCTGCTGTGGTATTGACATCAGCTATCGAACCTGCTGTGGTATTAACATTAGCTATATCAGAACCTACGTTATTAACATTGCCTATTGACGGCCCTACCAGATTAACATTAGCTATCGAACCTGCTGTGGTATTAACATTAGCTATCGAACCTGCTGTGGTATTAACATTAGCTATATCAGAACCTACGTTATTAACATTAGCTATTGACGGCCCTACCAGATTAACATTAGCTATCGAACCTGCCACGGTATTAACATTAGCTATATCAGAACCTACATAATCAACATTAGCTATAGAATTCGATACGGTATCTATTTCTGAAATTGCTTCATTTAAATCATCGGCAGCAGTTTCTATTTCTGAAATTGCTTCATTTAAATCATTGGCTACTGTAATTACATCATCTATATTAGTTCCTACTGCAATTACTTCAGTAATGTTATCGGCGACTGTCTTAACGAGAGATGTTCCAGACGTTGATGTAACACTAGCAGTTACAGAACCATAGTTGCTGACATTAACAAAATCGTTTGCCAGATCTGCGCCTATCTGATGTATACTTCCAACATAAGGTCTAATGACACTGATATCTGAACCGTAAGGGCCCACAACATTCACTGCAGCTATATTATCAGATACAGTTCTAATATGTGATGTTCCTGATGATGACACTACTGCCCCATTAATGGCCCCATAATCATCTATATTTACAAAGTTGTTAGCTAAGTCAGAACCAATGATATTGATATTACCAACATAATTGTCAACTGATATGATATTATTAATGGAAGAACCGATACTGATAACATGAGCAATGTTATGACCGACATCAATAACATACTGAATATTTGCACCAGTATAATCTATGTCTAATATATCATGATGTACTTCATTAATTGCAGATGTTAAGTCTGTTGCAGATGTGACTAATGTAGATAGATCACCTGTATCTACTGCTATCGCATTTGTTTCAACTCTCCACTGTTCAAATGAATTGTATGGATGAACAACTCTAACTGCCATCTTTAATATCCTTTAATAATTGTTTTATTTCTAACATCTCTGACTTTAAATAATTGACATCTGATATAATAGTATTTATACATTTTTTTTGAGTTTGTATGCCACTGTCAGCACCAGTATCTTCGACAATAATAGCCTTAGATACCGAATCCCTATACATGCCAGTATGACCCTTTACATTTAATTTCATTAAATTGCCATTGCAATTGCTCGCATATTTCTAAGCAAAGGTACTTTTGATGATGAATCTGTCTTCATAACAATCTTAATTGCGAATGTCTGAAAATCTCCAAGACCGTCTACCATATATTCATATTCTTTAAAATCACTTTCATCTTTTGATTTTACTGGAATCACCTGATCCTCTGTAGCTATAGAAGTCCATGGCAATCCAGATACTAAAATATGTTTTAGTCGTACCCAAGCTTCATCATCGAACTGTGTTGTTAAACTAGGATTGGCTATCTTATAATATATCTCTATCTCTGACCCCGACTGAACTGCTGCTGTCAACAAAACTTTTATTGATTTTGCATTTCTAGAAAGTGACACTTTCTTTGTCATGTATATAGAAATATTATTATCACCTATTGGTTCTGTTGATGGAACATATATTGATAATGCTCCAATATCTGACAACGAATTTACATTGGATGTTTTATTTGATATAGTAATCAATGACATTCTATCCGTATCTAATATCGGAGAAAGATTCTCGTTAGTTGATGATAATGTAGAGGTAATCGTCACAGATTTTTCCCCACTCATTTCGTTATCTTCATTAATCTTAGAAGCAATAACGCCAGGCACAGGAAGTGCATTATCTTTATCTATAACTAAATCAATAGAACTTCTACCTGAGAAATAAGATATTTCAGATCCACCCACGGTAGTCCCTGTCTTATAACTTAATGAGTTCGACACATTAGTTCCAGTTAACATCATTGTGGATATGATAGGGTGAATCACATTATATGGGATGTTCCTTGTAGCAGTAACAGCAGAACCCCCAGCTGAAAGTTGTTGAGTTGGTATTACGTCTACCGAAATACAATATGAGTCTGGTTCTATATCGGAAATGGAGTTATGTGTTTTATTTATCTTAGTCAACAGAATTCCACCCAATGTTGAAGTATTAACTTCGCCTGGTGGTGATACAACTCCTGATATTGTTACATTAGATGTTGTTGAATGCATACCATGATTGGGATGATTAACTTTAATTTTACCTGTACCCAAAACGTTAGTTCCTAACTGAGTCTCTAATGGATGAATTCCTAATATATCGATATGTCCAGAGGCAATAGTTAACTCTTTATTCTGAAGAATGACATCAATTGGATTAGTTATATCGAACTTAGCTTTATATATTTTAAACTTCAAATCTTGTAATTGTGATGCAGTCCAAGTTGAAGTATTTTGTGATTTAAATAAAACACCCATATAAGGTTGTCTAGCTATATTCTTAGTTGATAATATATCTTTATCTCCAACTTGAGATATCCAACACTTATAATTAATAGAACTGGATTGAACAACAATACAATACTCTTCTTTGTCTTTAAGATATACAGGGGAAGGAAATGTAAATTTAGTTGCTACTGAACCATCTGCGGAAACTGTAACATCTGAAGGATTTTTAACAACTGTAGAGCCTGGAAGAATTATTTTTGCAGGATATCCATTCTCCATAGAACGAATCATTACTGTTACCGGCAAACCACCAGAATCTTTTGATTCAAAATATAAATCTAACTCAGTCACAAAACATCCACCATCAGACTCGACTAAAAATGATTGTGCTAATGGATCCCACCAACCAATAACTCTATCAGATTGCCTTACTGAAGTTACATGTCTATCTTGAATGACTGATGTTTTCTGAACTTCCGCATTCCTTATAGCCAAGAATGTACCTTGTTCTGTATTTAATGCTCCTGATGAAACAAATGATGCCTCTGCTGAGGTATCAACAATACCAGAAATTTTAGAGTTTACTGATGAATCTGTCAAACGGAATATTTTTTTGCCAGATTTAAATCTCAACCTGTCCGTATTCTTTAATTCAAAGACACCAGCAATATATCCGTTAGTGTCTGCTATCAGAGAAGTTCCCAAAGAAGCGCCATCTTCTTTACACATAGTAGATACATTCATACCATCAAAAAATGGGTATACCTGTGTATTTGGTTTTAACCCGTAAACCTTAAAATTTATTATATTGTCTCTCATCCAAGGAATTATTGAAGTATCAATTATGTGATTCCCAATAAACTTCTTATCAATACTCTCTACGACTCTTGTTTCTACTGCAGATCTTCTTTGAATTGAATTTGTAACTAAAGTTGATCGTTGGACTAAATCAAGACCTCTGCCCCAAGTCCTACCCCTTGTTTTAAATAATCTGGTAGAAGATACCACATCTTCACCAGTCCAATGGGTTGCCCACGAACCATATATAGTGCCCATATTATTAGCTTCTTGTTTAAGTATGGAATCGTAATTACCTTCCATATTAATAATAACATCTGGTGCTTTTTTTGTAGAAATCCAAGTATCAGTTTTTGGTGATATATCAAGAATACCTATGAACGTTTGAATTGCAAACGGATTTACATTTTCAACTCTCGAAGCAGAATTCTGTGAAATGAAATCAATAGATTCATAAGGTAATGAGATTAGACCATCATTCAAAACTCCAGTAGATAACGATCTAGTTTCTAGAGTTATATTATCTATATAAGTTCTAGGCCTTAACATACCAAGTTTAGGATCAATAGAACAGTTATAATCGGGGTGAAGAACATCACCTATGGAATGACCAGCAAAGGTATCTACAATATAGCCCATCTTCATTCTATCAAAACCTAGACCATCATGTATCTGCAACGAATTTGTTTGTTGTTCGAGCATATTCAGTGAGGTGTAATACTCTAACGATGCTATTCTTTTCTCTAATCTGCCAATATCCCTCATGGTATATCTAGAATTATCTAGAATATTGATTATAATTGAGTCCACAAAATCTGTATATGCTGGTACCTCAATCTCTGCAAGTTTCATTGCATCATCAATATCTTCTGGCTGTACTGGAAATTCAGCAGGAGTGCCAGTTTTAATAAAAAATATGCCTTTATTAGTCAAAAACAAACTATCTTTTCTTGATAAATAATAATCAAAATCTGATTGTAATAAAGAATCTGCTTTGGGTATATGAAATGATGATGCAGTAGTTCCGTCAAATGATCTGTTTTCTGGGAAGAAGATATTTGAAGTTGTATTATCAACAACTTTTGATCTAAAATCTAAACAATCTGAAAGATCGTATTGGCCAGCCGGAGATTGTGCGTCTGGATCTGTTTTGGTTGGAACATATGATGGTATGTCTTTGTAATCTATACCGCTATACGAATCAACTGAAAAGAAGTCTCCTGTAGAATCATGGGAAAAATAATCATATATAATCAATAATTTACCAATAGGAGCTAAACTATTTGGTTTTCTTTTAAGACTTGATATATCGTAAAATGTATCTCTTTGACCATCATCAAATAAATAAGATGATGTCATATCTTTAGAACCGGCTGTTATATCAGCAGCAGATGAACTTAATATACCAGTTCCGGCAGAAAAAGAAACTGCCTCTCCTGATAAAAATAGTCCACTAAGACTAACATATTTTAATACCCTAGTTGACGTATTATATCCAGACGAAATAACACTTCCTTTTGCTCCTGATGTCTCCCCTGTTATAGTTTCACCAGCAACGAACGCATTGCTAGTTGTGCTGGCAAATGTTAATGTTGTTGGAACCGCATCAGCCGTTAAATCTTCAGAATCATATATTTTTCTAATCTTGTAAACATCTGCCCTATTTAATGATATATCTTTGTCAAATGGTCGTCTACCATATACCGAGTCAATATTTACTTGTAGATCTTTAAGATCTCCGGTAGTCGCAGTTAATATTCCACTAGCTATTCTATTGTAAAAATCAGGTATGATACTTATGTCAACAACATGACGAAGATAATCTATACAATCTCCGATTGAAAAGCTGCCATCTTCATTGAAATCTGCACGACTATATACCGTATTTGCTGTTCCTGTTCCTATTCCAACACCTGTAGCAGTAAATACCGTTCCAACTGCAGCAGTTCCAGAAACCCCAATTGATTGCCAGTTTGCATTTGTTGTCGTTCCAAGAGTCACAATAGTGTAAGTTTTTCCAATGACAAATGCTCCAGCAGTGTGAAGTGTGGTATATCCATTAGATCCTGATGTACTTATAAAATAATCATACAGTGTTCCTGTTGTAATGCTTCCATTAAGAAGATTAAACAATTTATTAATAATCAGTTGATGTCGAAGGTCTACCGCAGTAAAGGTTCCACCTTGTGTAAACTCTATTGCCTTTTGTGGAGTTTTCACCTTTCTTTGCCCACTAGAATTTCTAAGTGGTGCAATTAACTTAACTCCGCTAATACCAGTGGGTAATCCTGAAAACTGAATTGATGATACGTTATTGATAATAGTTGAAGCACCAAGATCGACTACATCCCCTATCGATGCACTGCCACCACTAATAGATGTAACAGTCATTATGTAATCTGATGATGTATAACCTTCAAATGCTTGGCCTGATGGGGCGGTAAATGTTACCTGTCCTGACGACACACCACTCACAAATTGTTGTTTAGTTGAAAGAGTTGTCTCTGATATACCAGAATTTTGTAAAGTTAATAATGTTTTTATTTTTGATCTTGGTAACTTGAAAAGACTGACGGTTTCTTCTTGTTCGTTTATAATAATTTCATTCAATAATGCTGTTCCGTTTCCTGTTCCAAAACCAGTAGCAGTAAATACCGTTCCAACTACAGCAGTTCCAGAAACCCCAATTGATTGCCAGTTTGCATTTGTTGTCGATCCAAGAGTCATAATAGTGTAAGTTTCGCCAATAATAAATGATCCAGAAGCAACATTGACCGTAGTGGCAAGTAAAGGATCACAAGTAAAATTGTCAGACCCAATAGTTGCCGGCATATAAACTTGTCTAATATGATTTTTACCCTTGATATCAATAGAACCTATAGTCTGTCCGATACGACCACCAGCAAAATCATCCCCAGAATATGATGATGATAATGACTCTCCCACCAGAAATTCACCTATTATATCTCTAATGTAGACAGTCGTGCTAGTAGATGTAGAGTCAATATATGCTGTAGCACCAGATAACACTCCAGTTATCTTAGACTGAGCAGATAAAGAAACGGAGCCACTGGTACTAGCTAAAGTAATCGTGGATATATAAGATGCATCAAATATATATAATTTATAAGTAGCCCCAGTACTACCTATGGTACCAGAATTATATTGTATTCCTCTTACACGAGCACTACCTATTTTAGTTCCTGATAAAGCACCTCCTGTTGATGTGACAGTATCGTAGAATGATACTAACTTGAATGCTTCTGAAGTATTAGATATATAATTAATTTCTGGGAGTCCATGAAGATTGTTAACATTAATATAATTTCCCATCGCACTAGCAAAAAACTTACCATCTTCTGTCAAAAAAGTTCTAGATTTATCAATCTCTACATTTACCGGAGACTGGTTGTTATACCTATATCCATGAACATATGATGTGCCTTCACCAACTCTTAAAATAGCTTTTGCATCATCCCCACCATCCGAAGCTAAATGTATTCCGTTATTTTCCCCATCATTTAAATGTTCTCTTTTCTCAATGTCATATCTATTAATAGAATAATCACCAGATTCTTCCTTTGTTCTAAGTGCCCATTCCCTTGAAATAGTAGCATATTCTGTTTTATCCATTTTAAATGTAACAGCACCATTTTTCACATCTAAAAGGTGAACAAAATCAACATCTTTAGTATCATCTAAACTTTTATAAACGAGTTTTAAATTAAGACTTAATCTATGGGAACCCTTAGCAGAAAAATTTGATGAACCTTTTGAGTTATCTAATAACGAAACATCACCTTCTGGTGTTATAATAGATTCGGTTATATCAAATCCAATCTTATATGATGGGGTATTTGAATACTTGTCTAATATTATACTTTCTTTATTACATTTTACAAAATGACCTCTAACAAAATATACACCTTCTGCAACACTCACGGAAGAAGCTTTTGTTGTTCCATCCAAAGTTTGAATTTGAGATGAAGTAGCACCAATTGCAAAAACAGAAGAATTTATTGTAGTTGAACACGATAATTCTTCATCGTCAAGGAATACTTTTTGTACACCATTATAAATCCCAATTGTTCCAGTACCAGTATATGTAACAAATAATGTTATAGGATCAGACCCTGCTGCTGCTGTAGCATTTAATACTTTTGCGGTAACACCAGAAATAACTCCTGTTATTGTTGTTCCAATATAATCAGAATAATATGTAGAAACGTCATATGTTCCACTCCCAAAAGTGGGTTGAAGTTTTACCGCATTATAATTATCGAAAGATGTTGATATTTCTCCATCAATAACCATAGTGTTATCAGTAAAAACATGACTTCCAAAACTCTCAATCTGATTCTGCATCATTGTTTGCAGTGTGGTCAATTCACGAGCTTGAATAGAAAATCCAGGCCTGAATAATACCCTGTAAAATTCTTTATCTACATCATAATCGTCATAATACGGTGCAGTGTTAATATTAGTTTTAATTCCCATTTACATTTCCTATAATTATATCATTATTTATAATTAGAATTCAACTATTAATTTAATATTTTCTTGTTGATCTGTTGCTCTGGGAATAGGCATCCGATGCTCAATATAAAGAATATCACCGGAACCTTTCTTAATCTCAGGATTACCTAAACTACTAATAGTTCCTGTCGCAGTTGACGTAGAACCTGTTATAGCTTCATTAATCTGAAAATCATAAATGTTTCCCGTAGGTGATACTGTTGATAATCCATGGCCAACTTCAGATTGTTGTATATATTTAATAACACCAGTTGCCGAATCAAAACTAGCAACTCTAGCAATAGCACCACTGTTTGTACCAGTTATAACTTCATCAATAGCAAAGTGGGTTATTCCAAACCCAGTCACAATAAGTGACTTTAATCCTGACAATGTTACTGCACTAGAAACTGTAACAGTTCCATAATTTGTAGGATTTTTAATAATACCAATTTGTCTAAAATCTTGATTAACAAGAAAATCGTCTGTTTCTTGACCAGTTAAAATCGTATTAATCATAATGAAATAAGAACCAAGCTCATTTACATTATCTCCCCCATGGCCGTATGATGGTGAAATTATAGGTTCTAAATTAGCTGAAATTGTAGTGACGCCTGAATCTTCTATAGGAGTTAAATCAATTGAAGCATAAGTATATCCAGACCCATTTGCTGACATGGTTGTTGTACTAACCATGCCATTAACAACAACAACCTGAGCAGTACCTCCAGTACCATCACCTTGTATAGGTATAGCTGGATGTGTTCCATTAGTATAACCGGATCCTGATGATATTAATTTAACAAATTCTACCGAACCTAAATATCCCAAACACGCAGTAGTAACTGTCGCATCAGAGTATACGGGCATAAAGTCTATACTCAAATACTTCTGAACATTTGATGTTGATATATTATACAAATATTTCCATCTATATCCATCAGAAGTTTGTATTGTTGCAGTTGAAACCCCTGTTGGTGAATCGACAGAAGCAATTCCTCCATTGTTAGACAAACACATATATACATTATAGTCAGAATTCATGACATAGAATCTAGATTCCCATAAACTAGTCGCAGATGATGATGACGGGTTGCTAGAAGTTACCGCATGATGATACATATCATATATAGTTCCAGTTATCCAATCTCTTCTTGGAACTACATGAGTTACATCATTTGGGCCTAACGACTTGGCAGTTATCATATCGCGATGAATTGCATGATCTGATATAATTGTATCTGTCGGTGTTGGGGGAATATTATCATCTGGCCATGATTCTGATCGTCCAATGAATAGATAATGACTATCAACTGAAAATGAATCTTTAAAATTTATCGCATTTGACAGTCTAAACTTACTTGTTACTATAGCACTCATGCTTAATACCTTATGTTATCGTTATAATATTATTTATATGGATGATGTTGTTATTTCTGACGGAGGAGTTATATTTAATCTTCTGTCTGGATAATCACCAATATCAGATATTAGAATATCTTTAAATTGTTCTATGGAATATCCTTGATGTGGCAGACCCGTTTCGTTCGGTTTGTCTGGATGTTCCCAAAGATCGCCATACTCAGATGCTAGTATATCACCAAGATCTGTTGTTGTTGCATTAACTTCATCTGGCTCAAAATCAGAATAATATAATTCGGAAGTATGAATCAGTCGCCAATCTATAGTTGCCGAGTTGTAATCTTCAACCCCAGTAGATGATTGATTAATATAATACCAATCAATCAATGTTGGAGCTACCTCATATTCAATCTGTGTGGTAACAGGATAATGCTTAACAATATCAAGATAAGATATTGTCGATGTAACAGCAGAAGTTACCGACCCATAATTAGTCGATGTCGCATTAGATTCTGCCGGTTCAAAATCTGCATAGTATAACTCTGTACTATGTGTGGTAGTAATAGAACTGTAATCCTGTAAAGCTTCACAAATACCTTCATTTATAGAACTCCAATCCAACTGAAGTTGAGGAATATCATGATCTATACTAGTCTTACTTAAATCTCTAATGATTATATAATCATCGCGATTTTCTAAAGCAACAGTCATTCTTGCCTTGAGTCTATGTATACCAGGCGAATCGTGTGTTAGTGATGGCATATATGGTGGTGCCAGAAACTTATATTTATCAAGATTCTTTAATGTCGAACCAAACTTATCATAATTGACATTGAATAATCCTGGCTTAGTCCAATTAATTACTCTACTTCTTGTTGCCGATACATCATATGTACTAACATCAGAACGTAAAGAATCTCTACCACTCAATGTATTTGATATCTTAGAACCATAACCATCAGCACCAAGTTTCCTACCAAAAACATGATGAAAAATATCTTTGAATGTAGAGAATAATTCTGGCGTATATGTGTCCGGTTTTAAAATATCTGGGCCATCAACAGTGCCTGGGCCAGCATACGCATCTGAACTAAAAACAGGAACTTTAAGTTTTGAATTAATTAAAGACTCTATGTTAATTTGACCAAATAAAGCAAACCCAGCTGGATGAACAGCAGCCTTAACCGAAGTTCTCCAATTGTTGATTGATTCTGCAGTCTTAACTACATAAGAATAATGTTGATAATAAAATGAATCCTGTATACGTTTAGCATATGAACCAACAAAACCATCTTCATCAACCGCATAGCCAGGATTTTTATGTATTACCCCAACATTAGCAGTAAACTTTGCTGTAGTATTAAATACAATTTCAGAAACTGCTGAATTACTGCCTCCTGTTATTGTATCACCTACAAGAAATGTTCCTGTGACATTGGTTAATTTTATTATATGTGTTCTGTCATCAGAACTAATAACATTTCCAGAACCACCAGAAGTAGATGTTACAACCTCATCAACTATGTATACTGCCGTTGCATTCTTGACTAATAATGTCTCATAAGCAACCACCACAGGTTCCGCAGTTTTATTAAATCCCGCATCTGAAATTCTTATAGCTGTTATACTACCTACATCTTTTGTAATTGGTAAAAATACAGCACCAGAACCAGAACCACCAGAAATTGTTGGTGGATTATTATAGGCAATACCACCCTCTATAAGTCTAACACCAGATATAGCACCAGTATACTCTTCTAATAATAAAGAATCGTTAGAAGACCCAGTATCCCATACACTCTTATCTTGTAAAATAATAGTGCCTGATAAATCCTCCATTAAAATAGAACCACTTGTTCCATCTACTTTTGCAGAAGCACCAACTCCATTTGAGGTTGAATTATCAAAGGTTAATAACTCCTTGTCAATATAACTCAATCCAGAATCAATAACTGAAACGGATGCTATAGAACCAGATGTTACTGTTTCGATAGTAGCTACAACAGGATAGTCAAATCCTGATACGGATATAACCTCGCCACTATCATAATACTGCCCACCATCAGTTATATCAATACTTGTGATTATAGATGTTAATATGAAAGTATATGAGATCCCATCTGTCCCAATAATTGAAACAATCTCACCTTCAACAAAAACACCTTTTATAGAATCTCTATGAACCTTGAACTCTAATACTTCCTGTGTTCCATTAAAGAATGATACAAGATGATCAATAATCGCAGAAGCTTCATTGATGTTAGGATTATTATCTTTATCAGATTGAAGAATTTTAGTACCTATCAGAACATCAGTATTCTGAATAGTTCCTTTCTCCACACGAATTATAGTATCTGTAGACCATGTACCTCCAGAAACGTCTAATATATCTTCTGATGGATAATATAACTCAGCATCATCTTCAAGTAACATCTTGAAGAATAATTTATGTCCAATCTCAGTACCTTTTTCTCTATAAAGATCCGTTATATTTTTTATTATTGATCTTTTATCAATACCGTCAGCTAATCTATTTGGTATTGAAGCCATGAACTCATCACGGAAATTATCGAAAAATGTAGTAACCGTTGTATCAATATCTCTATAATCTAATAATTGGGATATTGATTCTATTGGATTTGGCCTATAGGATACATAATTTCCATATGCTCCTGAAGTTTGACCAACAATCTTCTCAGATAAAACGAATTTATTTTGTGTTGATATGAATATTCTAGAGTTTACATGATCTGTAGCTAATACCTGCGAACTAAGACCAGATGTATCGCCCGTTATTGTCTCACCAACTACAAACTGATTTGATATATCAGATAATATCAATTCCCCCGCTTCAAGGAATTGATAATAATGTCTAACAAAATTTATAAAATCTGGATATTCAGATTCTATAAACTCTGGAAATTGATTCTGTATCTTATCCGATATTTTCATTATATTCTAGCAGAAGCAGGAGTGTAATTAATATTACCGTTATAAGACCCAGACTCAGGATTATCTTCTATTGAACTTATTTCAGATGATTCTATCTGTATAATTAAATTCCTAACAGGTAATACATCATATGAAGTTAAATCAATGTTAAACTGTAAAAGTTTATCCGTACCAGTGAAACTGCCTACCTTTAAAGCATCTACAACTATCTTACCTAACAGATAATCAACAGTGCCAAAGTTAGCATCCTTTAAAGCTTTCTCTACTGCATTAGGCACCCAAACATACAAACCCAATATACCCTTTCCATCATCTTCTATATGATAAAGATTTGTTGCATCCCCTGTAATATAGAATTTATTAGTAAACACAACAGGAACATCATGACCAAAATGTGGATTATATATAGAATTATTAATAGAAAACTCATACTTGGTTGTTGTATCAACAGGAACAGCAAGATATTTTTTAGCAATATGTTTTACTGTCGATGCGGTTATTGATGCGTCAGCAGCATCAATCTTACACGCAAGAACCGAATTGTGAAAAATTTTATTAAATTCACTGAGCTCTGTGTTATATTCTGTTATCTTTTCTTGAACTTTAGTTGTGAGCTCTGCTGAAGTATAATTCGTAACTGCTGGATTGAATGTGAATGATACGTCCAATTTTAAATATATGTAATCAGGACTAACCACTTCAGGAATAATAGACATAACCTTATATCTAGCAAGTCCTCTCTCAATTATACTTTTAACTTCTTCTGTCAATGCTGCACCAGAATTGGGCTTAACTGAAGCAAACACTTTGCCGTATATTGGTGGATCATTATCTTCACCGCCCCAAACAGCAATTGCATCTATATTAGGGTATATCTTCTTTATAATTGTTTTATAATCTTCTGCAGTAACAGCTCTATTCTGTGCAGAATAATTAAATGGAGCATTCTTTTTTATAGATGCTATTGTCTCTATATTAGCACCACCCGATGAAGCAGAAGTTGTTGCAACTGTTACATTTGTCAATCCTGTCACGGTTGATGAAAATGTGAACTGCTGAATAGAATTCCCTAGGGAACCAGATGTCTTTAGATATTCTATTGTTATAACATTATTAGTATTTAGTTTTTTACCAATTATATTATCACCAAAATACACTTCATATTTTTCATCAAACCCTTCTTGTAAAAAATATACTTCAGAAGTTATTAAGGTATCTGTTAGATACTTACCTAATTTATATATCTTCTTGTCTGAAGCAGACGAATTTTCTTTTACCTCAACACGGAGCGATGTTGTATCACAAAACTTATTAGGTATTTCATACCTCTGCTCTTCAGCACCAACCGTATAGGTATTCTTGAGCATTTTTCCTTCATAGGCTATAACATTTGTGAATGTTATTATACCTCCAGACGGCATAGATGAAAAATCTGATAATGTCGTAAAAGTAAATGGTTTACTTCCACTTGTTGTGAATGTAGATCCTCTAGGAATCGTTACATCAGATGTTGCTGTTGTATCTGCTGTTATTGTGCATAAGAAAAAGGCAGATCGTGGAGATTGTGTCGTATAACCAAGTCCTTTGGCATGTGATATAACATTGTTCCTAACTTGTGCCGTGTCGAGAAACATTTCATTGACTGACATATTGGCGGTAATTGCAGAATAATGTGTATTGAAAGCCATTACATCAAGTAATGTGGTCATAGCAGAACCATCAAAGTCATAAGATATGTTTTTAGATTTTCTTTAATCTGAAAGAAATCTTGTTCGGTTGTTGATGTTGCCATTTATTTAATCCTATCCAAAAATGTATCTAAGGTATAAATCTCGCCAGATAAATGCCCTGTGAGTTCAAACGCTATTCTGATATGTGTGCGATTATGATCATAATCTTGCGAAACATCAATTGAAATTAATGACACTCTAGGTTCAAAGTTCGTTAACAATTGCTCTATCTCACTTTCTACCCTAGAGGTAGTTATCATATCCATAGGCTCGAATAACATAGATGAAATATCCGAACCCAACCAAGGCTGAAAAGGCCTAGATCCACGATTAGTCATTATCAGATTCTTAACAGACCTTTTTATAGCTTCCACATCAAAGACTCTAGAAATATCACCTGTCAATGGATGTTTGGTAAAATTAAGATTAAGATCCTTCCATATCTTAATAGTCTTGTTAGAAATATTAATGCCTTGAGAATCTATGTGTGCTGATGTTTCTATTGCCATTTTATTCTACATGTTAGTTGTATATCATTATTTATAATGAAATTATCAACCACCAGCAAATACATCACCAGAACCAGCGGCTACAGCTGTACACGCAGTTATAGCATCACCAATACGACCTGCTCCTTTTCCATTTACAAATACTGTTGTGGAACCTGTGGTTATTGGTACCGCGTGTGATGGGCACGGACTTCCTG
>LWDU01040254.1_pt1 | contig 15294 bp, 13 predicted proteins | sample 727161 | NCBI WGS metagenome assembly LWDU01 (sample SAMN04566230, study PRJNA314399) | hydrothermal vent metagenome | isolation source: deep sea hydrothermal plume seawater | place: Mexico: Gulf of California, Guaymas Basin | collected 2004-07-11 | reverse complement strand
CAAAAAGATTACTTCCTGCCTCGATTGGCAAATGGTGTCGACATCCCCTGCTTTGGTTTGACCGAGCCTAACGCAGGTTCTGATGCTGCCGGTATTCAAACTACAGGTGTTGTTTTCAAAGGAGAAGACGGCAAGCCTCAAATCAAGATTAACGGTCAGAAGCGCTATATCACACTGTCTGGTGATGTCGGTACTCTGATTGGCCTGGCAATTCGTCTGGAAGATCCTGAGAACCTTCTTGGTAAAGGCGCTCAGCTAGGTATTACCTGTGTGTTGTTGCCCCGTGAAGAGCAAGGCGACGCTATCAAGATTATGCGTCACCGTCCTATGGATATTCCGTTCCAGAACGGCCAGATCTTTATTAAAGACGCTGTTGTTTCAGCCGATAATATTATAGGTGGCCCTGATATGGCGGGTGAAGGCTGGCGTATGTTGATGGAGAGCCTTGGTATCGGCCGCTCTATTTCATTGCCTGCGAACTCAGCCTCTGCCGGTAAACGCACATCTTATGCGATTGGTGCCTATATGGGTATCCGTCAGCAATTTGGTTTTCCGCTCGCTAATATGAAAGGTCTGCATCAGCAAATGGCTGAAGCGGGTGCACTGACATATATGATTGATGCGGCGCGTACTGCAATGGCGCAGCGTGTTGATAACGGCGAGCGCCCTGCTATCGGTTCTGCTGTGCTAAAAGTTCAGGCTACAGAAGCTATGGCGACAATTGTTGAAAACGGCATGCGTTTGCAAGGCGGTAACGGCGTTATTCAAGGGCCGCGTAACTTTATGGGCATGACACCGCAAGGTGAATATGTTGGTCGTACAGTGGAGGGTGATAACAATATGACCAAGTCTGTTGTGATCTTTGGCCAAGGCTCCAAAAAAGGTCACCAGTTCCTGACGGACGAAGTGAATGCAGCGACAGCCGGTGATCTGCCTGCCTTTAAAAAGCTGTTTAAGGCACACACGCAAGACGTTTTGGACAATATGTTCATGTCTCGTAAGCAAAGTAAAAAAGGCTTCGGCGGTGTAGCACCTGAATTCGCGGATGAGAGAACAGAAAGATACTTCCAGCAAATCAACCGTATGTCAGCGGCGTTCAATTTCTCTGCCAATCTGACATTGGCACTGTTGTCAAAAGACATCCAAATCGAGCAAGCAACTTCAGAGCGCCTAGGCGAAATCTACGGCAACATGGAAATGCTATATTACACACTAAGACACTTCCATAAGGTCCACGGTGGTGACGAAGCCTTTTTGCCGCTGGTAGAATGGGTTGCCCAGACAAAACTGTATGAAGCTGAAGAGGCGATGCAGGATCTGATCGATAACTACCCAACGAAGCACAAGGCAGTAAAAACTCTGCTGCGTCAGGCTATCTTCCCAAAAGGTCGTAAGTACAAAAAGCCTTCTGACGAGTTGAACGCGAAAGTAGCTGAAGCTATTTCCCGCCCTGGTAAAGTTCGTGATTGGCTGCGTGATGGTATGATGGTGCCAAATGATCCGACAAACGTGACCCGTCACTTGGAATTGGCCTTCGAATTTATCACTGAAAAAGAAGAGCCGTTAATGGCAGATATCCGTGGTCGCTTTGACCGTAAGGAATTCAAGGCTATGGCAGAACACGGTCAGGATAAATTCATTGATGCACTGGAGGCTGCAGGCAAAGCATCAGCTGATGAAATTGCAATCCTGCGTCAGGCACAGAAATACCGCGATGAAGTTGTAGAAGTAGATTACTTCGAGGCGAAAGACCTGCGCAAAGGCATCGTTGCGAACAAACTGGAACTGAGATAATCAGGGATCAAATAAAGAATAATAAAGGCGGCTTAGGCAGTAGTGTTTAAGCCGCTTTTTGTTGCGCTTAGGGCGCTGCTAACCAGACGTTTGATCTGATTAAAAATGCTAGGCGGGAACTGCTCTTCCTCTGTAAAGCGGGCCTCGAATTCTTTAACCAGCTGCTCAATTTGCAGCGAAGAATCTTTGTAAGGCGGTAAGTATTTAGATTGCAGAGCGCCAATCGGATCTTTGTAAATGTCGGCAACTTCGCGCGGCGCCGGTGAGGCGCTTTCGCCACTACCCTGCTCGATTGTAATCGTGCGCTCAGCTGCGATATTTAAAGAAGATGCCGTTAGCTCTGTACTGTTGGATGTGTATGTCAGACTGTCACTATCGGCTTCAATGCTTTGCGTTGTCACTTTGCCTGATAGAAAATCAAAGTTCAGCGTGACGCTTTCTTCTATAGTGATTTTAGTGCCATCAGATGTCTGGATCTGCGTAACGCTGTTAAAACTGGCAGACAGACTAAAGGCTTCAATTGAAGCACTGCTCTTTTCAAGTGATACACCTTCAGAGTCACCCAAAAGCCCTAACTGGCGCCCAACTTTCTCAAGGTTATCGGCTTGCTCGCCGATACCTTTGATTATCGTATCACGTGATTCGCCTGTTGCTGCTTGCAACAAGTTTTCCAGTACACCCAAGGCTTCTTGTATTTGCGCGAGTTGCGCACCCAAACTATCGCGAGCTTGCTGTTCAAGCTCCCCCCGGCCTGCAGATAACGTATTCAGAGCATCCTGATTCGCCTGCAATGAACGCAGAGCTTCAGGTGACAGATCCAAGCGATCTATCAATGTATTCAAGGCATTATCCTTGTTGGCATTGTCTGAATTTGCGGAATTGGCAGTAGCGCGTGTAAGCCCGCTTTGCTGAGCTAGCTGCGCCAGAACTGAATTTTGTAGGAGCGACTGAGCGCCCGTATTTTCTATACCAGTAGCCATATCCTTAGCCATTTTCGTTGTTTCGTCCTGAAACATACCGCCATTCTGACGGCAAATAGGTACACTTACCTACTGTCAGCGTACAGGAGAAAAGTAAAAAAATCATTACTTATTTAGAAGTATACTCAAGAATTCAGAATGTTATTTATTGTCTCGAGCAATAGGTCAAAGTCTAGCGGTTTAGATAGGTAAGCCGCGGGTGCTAGATGTTCTACTGCCTTTTTATCACTGTCTTCTGTAAGTGCAGTGAGGAATATAAAAGGCACTGTTGCGTATTGCGGGTATACGCCTCGTAAGCGTTCCAACAGCTCGTACCCTGTCATAGCAGGCATCGCGCGGTCACATATGATTAAATCCGGTTCAACATCCTGTATGAGGGCAAGGCCTTCTATGCCATTGCTAGCAGTAATGCAGCGGAATCCCTGCTCGGTTAGCTCATCTTTCAAAATATCGCTGAGACTGATTTCGTCTTCGATGACAAGAATGGTTTTTCTAAGTTCACGCATACTAAATTGCTACCATATATCAAAGGGATGACGCAATTTTAAAGGTGAGGGTAAAGCGTGTGCCCTTCCCTAATTCACTTTCAACTTCGATGGTTCCGCCATGTAATTCTACGAGTGATTTGCTTAGGTTGAGACCGATACCTGTGCCCGGAATACCGCTGGATACAGTTGATCTGAAGAAACGCTTGAAGATCTGCTTTAGTTCGTTCTCGGGGATGCCGATGCCCTGATCACTTACAGTAACTGTCAAAATATCGTCTTCAAACTCAGCAGCCACTTTGACATGAGTTTCTTTAGCGGAAAACTTCACGGCATTAGAGATCACATTGCCGACTGATAAGGTTATAATCTTGGGGTCTAGGTTTAGTTTGCTGGGCACGCTGTAATAATCGCGCTCAATATTTACTTTGCCGCTTAAGTTCACATGTTCATTGCAAAGCTCATTCAGTATATCCCGCACATCAATATCCTGAGGCACAAGGTTCATTTTGCCAGACTGCAGCATATTCGAAGATAGGATGCCTTCCATCATGCCAATAAGGCGTGACACACCGCTACGAACGATCCCTGCTCTTTCATGGACGTCTGTCGGGGAAAGCTTCTCGGCACGGCGCTGTAAAATCTGCGCATGACCATCAATAATAGATAAAGGCGTTCTGAATTCGTGTGAGACCATGTTCACAAATTGTTTTTGTACGGCACTCGCCTCTTGCTCTTTTTCCAGAGCTTCGCTGAGGGCCTCGGCCTGAATTTCGAGCTGTTTTTTCTGCTGTAGGTAAGAGGTAATATCTGTAGTGGTCACAATAGTGCCCTGCCCATCAGACAGCGGCTGGGCAGTTAACCGCCATGTGCGCCCGTTAGAGGTCGAAAACTCGATGCTGCCTTTTGGATCTAACCAGAACTGCTTCATCGCATTATATCGAGGGTCTCCTGGGAATACCTCCTGCTCAGCACTCAATATGTCGTAGGCCGCGTTAATATCCAGTCCGCGTATAAGCTTATCGCGGTTCTTAGGGTATGCTTTCTTATAGTGTTCGCTGACAAAAAACAGCTTGTTATCCTCGTCTAGGACAATAAAAGCGTCAGGACTTGCTGAAAGAGCACTTTTAAAGCGTTTATATTCTTCTTGTTGTCTGCGGTTGCGAAGGCTGATCATTCCTTTATCAAGGCGCTGTGTAATGAGCTTCTTAAATACGGGGTAATCAATAAAGTTTTGATTGAAAACACCGTCATAGCCCTCAGCAAGAACAGCCATTCTGTCTTCGCTGGCTGTTTGTTCCGGTAAAAACGCCAGAATGTCGCAGACAATGCGCGGGTTCTCTTGTTTGATGTCTGGCAAATGAGGTTGAGAATCTTCGTTCGTCTGAAGAGGTACGATGATAAGAATCGCATTTGTAGCCAAAGATTTAAGTTGATTTAGGTCCTGCGCTTCCTTTATTTGTACATTCTTGGCCGACAACAGAGCCCAAATAGCCTTGCTATAGACTTTGTCTTTGTCTTTGAAAACCACGATATACGGCGCTTCTAAGTCTGATTCTTGAGTGCTCATGGAATTTATTTTAACAGAGGGCGAGATTTCATGCTTCATTTTCTTGACAGGTATATCAAAATACGTATATATAACGCCTTCGAACTTCCTAACTAGGTAATGAGATTATGTTTGCAGTAATTCGTACAGGCGGCAAGCAATATAAAGTCGCCAAAGATGATAAAATTCGTGTCGAGAAGATTGAAGCCAAAGAAGGTGATGCAGTCGAGATCGATGTACTTTACGCCGAAGGTGGTAAGGGCGCGAAGGTAACAGCTAAAGTTGTATCACACGATCGTGATCCAAAAGTTGTGATCTTCAAGAAAAAGCGTCGCCAGAACTACCGTCGCAAAAAAGGTCATAAGCAGCCACGAACAGTGCTGCAAATCACAGATATCAAAGCAGCTTAATTTAAAGTCTGCATACTAAGGAGAACTAGATATGGCACATAAAAAAGCAGGTGGTAGTTCCAGAAACGGTCGTGACTCCGCTGGTCGTCGTCTTGGCGTTAAAGTTTACGGTGGTCAAACAGCAGTTGCTGGTAATATCATTGTTCGTCAGCGTGGTACAAAAGTTCAGCCAGGCATGAACGTAGGTATCGGTAAAGACCACACAATTTTCGCACTGGTTGACGGCGTTGTTCGTTTCTCAGTTGGTCGTACAGGCCGTAAAGTTGTAAATATTGATCCGGCCAACGACGCAGCAGCAGCTAAAGCCGCTGAATAAGTCAAACGGCAGTTTTGAAATTGACAAACCCCCGGCTGTCCGGGGGTTTTGATTATCAGGGCCCTGCCCTAATATTGGAATTGAAATGAAGTTTCTAGATCAGGCTAAAATATATCTCAAAAGCGGTAACGGCGGCCCAGGCTGTGTTAGTTTCCGTCGCGAGAAATATATCGAGTTCGGTGGCCCGAACGGCGGTAACGGCGGCCGAGGTGGAGACGTAATCTTTGAATGCGTCGATACACTGAATACCCTGATCGATTTTCGTTACCAGCAGCATTTCAGAGCCGAAAGTGGCCAAGGCGGCATGGGTAAGGACCGTACAGGTGCGGGTGGCGATGACTGTATCGTGCGTGTTCCTGTAGGCACAGAAATCATTGATGAAGATAAAGAAACTGTATTGGATGATATGGTTGAGCCAGGCCAGCGCATTGTTTTTCTTAAGGGCGGCGATGGCGGTTTTGGTAACGCACACTACAAAAGCTCGACAAATCAGGCGCCACGTAAATCAACTCCGGGTTGGCCGGGTGAAGAACGCTCTGTATGGCTGCGCCTGAAATTAATTGCTGATGCGGGTCTGGTCGGCCTTCCTAACGCAGGCAAATCGACATTCCTGTCCGTTGTTTCAAAAGCAAAGCCAAAAATCGCAGATTATCCGTTTACAACACTTCACCCTAATCTAGGTGTTGTTAAAGCCGGCGAATATGATTTCGTACTGGCGGACATTCCTGGTTTGATTGAAGGTGCGCATGAAGGTAAAGGCCTTGGTGACCGTTTCCTTGGCCACGTAGAGCGCACATCTGTCTTGCTGCACCTGATTGATGCCACGCAAGATGATCTGCCCGAAGTATACGCCACGATTCGTAATGAGCTGGAAGAATATGGCGGCGGCCTAGTTGATAAGCCTGAGATCATAGCCATCAATAAATGCGATGCTATTGGCCCTGAGCTTGCGGAAGATCAAGCCAAGACATTGTCTAAAGCGATTGGCAAAGAAGTATTACAAATCTCGGGCGTGACGGGCGAAGGCACAGATACAGTGCTTTTTAAACTGGCCGATGAAGTCAAAAAGAACCGTGCCTACCAAAAGCAACTTGAGGCTGAAGATCACGTCGAATATGCCGAATACGAGCCTGACGAAGACGATGATCACCTTGACGAACAGGCCGGTTAGTCCTTTTCCTAAATTCCTTGCCATATATCAGCAAGATTGATAATCTGCCTGCAATAATTATAACAAACAGGTAGGTCAATATGAGTAAGAACAAGGTCATGCGCCTTGCTGACTATCGTCCGTCAGCGTTCACAGTAGAAAACGTATATCTAAAATTTGATATCTATGAAGAGCACGAACTATAAACGTAATAAAGATTCCAGCTCGGACGGTAAGACAGCCACACAACTTGTATTGGATGCCGAGAACCCTAATCCTAAAGGCACTCCGTTTATTAAGTCTGTTAAAGTCGGCGGCTTGGATTTAGCTGAGGGTACGGGCTACACATATGACGAAGAAAATAAAAAGCTGATCATTGATTTTGATCTGTATTCCGATGACATGGATGTAGAGATCGAAACATATCTAGAGCCTAAACATAACGCAGCACTGACAGGTTTGTACCAAAGTGACAGCGTAATCGTAACGCAGTGCGAATCTCAAGGCTTCCGCCGTATTACACCGTTCCTAGATCGTCCTGACGTAATGGCTAAATACGAGGTGACGATTACAGCAGATCCGAAGCACTGCCCTGTTCTCATGGCCAATGGTAACAAGACACAAGAAGGCACAATTGCCAATAGTGGCCGCCATTATGCTGTATACGAAGATCCATGGCCAAAGCCATCCTACCTGTTCTGTACAGCAAACGGTAAATTGGAATGCGTAGAGCAGCCATTTACGACCAAGAATAAAACAAAAGTAATGCTGCGCGTATTCACAGAAATCGGTGAATCTGAAAAAGGCAAGCATGCCCTTGAATCATTAGCGCGTTCTATGAAATGGGATGAAGACGTTTTTGACTGCGTCTACGACTTAAAAGACTTTAACGTTGTATCCGTCGCAAAATTCACATTCGGTGCCATGGAAAACAAAGGATTGAATGTCTTCCGCGATAGCTTGGTTCTTGCGAGCCCAGAAACAGCTACGGACGGTGACTATCAACGCATCCTTGATGTTATTGGACATGAGTACTTCCACAACTACTCGGGCAACCGTGTGACGCTCGCGAACTGGTTTAATATCAGTTTGAAAGAAGGTCTGACTGTAATGCGTGAGCAAATGTTCACGGCCTACACAACGTCAGATGCGTTAGAGCGCATTAATACCGTTGCCGGTCTGCGCGCGACACAGTTTGTGACGGATGATAGTCCGTTGGCGCACCCAGTGCTACCGCAGGAAGTTGAATCCGTTGAGAACTGCTATACATCGACAATCTATGAAAAAGGCTCTGAAGTCCTGCGCATGATGAAAGTCATGATGGGTGAAGAGAAATTCATTGAAGGTGTGAAGCACTATTTTAAAACATATGACGGTCAGGCTGTTACTATTGAAGAATTCAAAAAGAGCATGGAACACGTTTCCGGCTTGGATCTGTCGGGTCAGTTCTCTTTGTGGTACACACAATCTGGCCGCCCCCGCGTAAAGGCAGAGGGTGTATATGATGCAGCAGCAAAAACATATACGCTGACTTTGGAACAGCGCGTGCCCCCTACTCAGGATCAGCCAGTTAAGAAAAACATGATGATCCCGCTGGATGCAGCGCTGGTTGATGCGCAAGGTAACGATATGAGCGTGACCCTTGATGGTGACACGAAATCAGATCATCAACTGGTTCTGACAAAGTCGAAGCAGACATTCGTATTTGAAGATGTCGATAGTGAGCCGGCAATCCATTCATTGCTGCGCGGGTTCTCGGCCCCTATCACGCTGGATTCAGGTCTGGATGAAGATCAGCTCTACTTCCAGATGACAAACGATCCTGATGGCTTTAACCGTTGGGACGCAGGCCAAAAACTGATGCTGGCTGAATTGCAGTCAATGTATGATCAGGCTATGGCAACTGGGACTGTGCCACAGCCGTCTAGACGTCTTTTAACGGCATTGGGGCAAATTGCTATGGATGAAAGTTTAGATCCTGCGCTTAAAGCAAAAAGCTTATCTCTGCCAAGTATCAAAGAACTGGAAGGCACCAGTGAGAACGCATCCCCATCTGTTATTTCGGATGTATTTAAGACTATGCGCGATACGATAGGTATTCAGGTAGCCTCTGAATTGGCGCTGATGTTCGTACATCATGATAGTTCTGATGCGTATAGCTTTGACTATGATGCTGTAGGGGCACGTTCAGCCAGAAACCTGGCGATGAACTATATTGCAAAGTCGCCGGCGCATATGTATGCCGATGAAGCATGGGTGAAGCGCTATTATGATACTGCTGATAACATGACGAACCGTTTGGCAGCTATGGCTATACTGAAAGATATGCCAGGTGCCGAACGTGAAGCAGTGTTCTCTGATTTCTATGCGCGTTTTAAGGACGACACACTTACTATCCAGAAGTGGTTCTCTATGCAGGCTGCTACGAAGGATAATCAGGTGCTCGAAATTCTGCGTGATGTAATGGATAGCGAAATCTTTAACTGGGAGAACCCTGGTCACGTTGGTTCTACTGTGGGTGGGTTCATCGGTAACTATGAACAGTTCCATCGTGCTGATGGGGCTGGATATGATTTCGTGGCCGATGTGATCATCAAGATGGATAGCATCAACCCTGTGACGGCAGGCCGTTACGTCGAAGCGCTGGGACGCTGGGGTAGCTACTCCGAAGATCACCAGAAGCTGATGATTGCCGCGCTAGAGAAAATTGCGGCCAAGCCCGATCTGTCGACACCTGTGGCGGACAAGGTATTCAAGTCCCTGCCCAAGGACGACGTAAGGCAGCAACTGGGTTTGCCGCCAGCCCCTAAAATTTAAGTAACCGAATTACGGGATAGAAAGCCGCTTTTGCTGGACAAAGGCGGCTTTTTTTCGTACATTGGCTGTGAGAGCGCTTCTTGAAGACCTCAATGTTAATTCTGAAAACGGCTCAGATTGTTTTCAGGGATAAGATTGGAAAGGGAAAAAGGAGTTACCTATATGACAGACAAAAAAGATAAGCCTGAAGACGCAAAAACAGGCACGAAAAAAGAGTCTAAAAATCCACCAGCAGCTAAAGATGCTTTTGACGCGGTTGCAGATTTCGCGAACGATGTTACGCGCGAGCTAAAAGAGTATCGCGAATATTTCGGTGAAGGCACATTCATGAGTGATGCTGCCGATTACGTTCGTAAACACGGTAAAGATCGCCTGAAAACAGGTGCTGCGACAACGGCCAAGGTCGCGGCAACAACATGGAAGAAAGGCCCGCTGATGAAGTTCACCCTGCCCGCTGCCTTTGCCATCGGTGCTATTGGCGGTCCTAAGGCTTCAGAATATGTTGCTGGTAAAATGGATAAGCTAGCTGAGAAGATGCCGAAATTTGGCAAAAAGTCTGAAGCGCCTGAAGAAAGCGCCAGCGACGATGATAAACCAAAGCCGCCTACCCCGAGTGACCCTTAACCGTTACGGTAGGCGCGCCAGCTTTCGGCTGTGATTTCCCAGATGTCTTGTACTTTCTCACCTTCGTGATATTTGCCGACATCTTGGCCGATATGGCGTGCGCCCGTCTTTTCTTTGACGCGACGTGACGCAACATTATCAAAGGCATTCTTGGCAATGACTTTGTCTTTACCGAGTTCAAAGAATATCCAGTCCTGCGTGGCTTCAACGGCTTCACTCATATAACCGTGCCCCCAGTGATCCTCACTAAGCCAGAAGCCGCGATTATCATCCATTTCTTCCCTGAAACGAAACTCGATAAGACCTATCGCCTCATTAGGCGCGTCTTTAAGGTTGATCGTCCATAGGAACACCTTGCCATCACGGATAAACTCCTGCTGCATTTTCAGAAAACTCTCCGCGCCATCCTCAGGATATGGCCAAGGCGCATTAACGCCAATACGGCGGATAATGTTCCAGTTATTGAAATGCTTTTGCAATGACGGCGCATCGTCCATTGTCACAGGACGCAAAATCAATCGCTCGGTTTCCAAAACAGGTGTTTTCATAGAGTGATGTTAGTTGCATAATACCGTGAAAGTCAAAGAAAGGATTCTCTTCCATGCGTACCGACATGCCAAAAACGATTTACCTGAAAGATTACAAGCCTGCCCCATGTAGTGCAGAGCATATAGATATGACCTTCCGTATTGAGGAAGCGCGCACAATCGTTACGGCAGTCACACAGTACAAGAAGGAGAGTGACGAGCCGTTAGTTCTGCATGGTGAACACGTTGTGCTGCGCTCTATCGCTCTGGATGGACAGCCTTTGACTGAAGGCGCGGACTATGTCGCTGACGATAAAACGCTGGCGATTAATTGCGACCTGCCAGACAGCTTCAAACTAAGTATTGAGACAGAAATTGATCCTGCGTCTAACACGCGTTTGGAAGGCCTGTACAAATCAGGCGGTAACTGGTGTACGCAATGTGAGGCCGAGGGCTTCCGCACTATTACATACTTTCAAGACCGTCCTGACGTAATGGCTACATTCACAGTACGTATCGAAGCCCCTAAAGATATCTGTCCTGTTCTGCTGTCTAACGGTAACTTGAAAGAAAGCGGCGAACTTGATGGCGGTCTGCATTACACGGTATGGGATGACCCATTCCCGAAGCCTTGTTACCTGTTTGCACTTGTGGCGGGTGATCTTGTTCATATCGAAGATACATTTAAGACATGCGGTGGCACGGATGTGACGTTGCGTATTTTCGTGCGGAAAGGTGATGAAACACAATGTGATCACGCCATGGAGTCTTTGAAGAAATCCATGAAATGGGATGAAGACGTCTATGGCCGTGAATATAACTACAACATCTTTAATATCGTTGCGGTGAGCGATTTCAATATGGGCGCGATGGAAAACACGTCCCTGAACATTTTCAATACCGCCCTTGTACTGGCACAACAGGAAACAGCAACCGACCATGACTTTTTACGTGTTGAAGGCGTGATTGCACACGAATACTTCCATAACTGGACTGGTAACCGTATCACTTGTCGTGACTGGTTCCAGCTATCACTGAAGGAAGGTCTGACCGTATTCCGTGATCAGGAGTTTACAGCCGATATGAATTCACGCGGCGTAAAGCGCATTGATGACGTGGCACTACTGCGCCGTATGCAGTTTGCCGAAGACGCTGGGCCGATGGCGCACCCTATTCGCCCTGATAATTACATCGAGATCAATAACTTCTACACTGTAACGGTCTACGAAAAAGGCGCGGAAGTTATCCGTATGCAGCACACGCTGTTAGGGCCAGATCAATACCGTAAGGCCACGGATCTGTATTTCGATCGCCATGACGGTCAAGCTGTTACATGTGAAGACTTCGTGAAATGTATGGAAGATGCATCAGGCCGCGACCTCTCACAGTTCTTCCGCTGGTATAAACAGGCTGGCACGCCCGTTGTCACTGCCAAAGGCGAATATGATGAAGCCAAACAGGAATACAAACTGAACCTGTCACAGGAAATTCCTGATACGCCCGGCCAAACAGATAAGAAACCTCACCACATTCCTGTGCGTGTAGGTCTAGTTGGTCCGAATGGCGAGGATATGGCAGAAGAGCTTCTGGAATTGACCGAGGATAGCCAGACATTCACTTTCAGTGGCATCGGCTCAAAACCTGTTCCCTCAATCCTGCGCGGCTTCACAGCCCCTGTAAAGCTGGTACAGGAGCAAACAGAGGAAGATCAGCGCTTCCTGATGGTGCATGACAATGACGGCTTTAACCGCTGGGAAGCTGGCCAGAACTACTTCCTGTCTGTGGTACAGGACATCATGGATAATGGCAGCGAAGTCCCCTCTTCCTTCCTGAATGCTTATGATGCCCTGCTGGATGATGCGCTAAAGCCTGAGGCCGATAAGGCGTTGATGGCGCGTACGATCAGTATCCCGGGCATTCCGCAAATTGCCTATTTGCAGGATGTTGTTGATCCTGATGCGATTAATGATTCCCGTGAGAAGGTGTTAAACACGATCGCGACCGAGTTCGGCGATAAGCTGGATAAAATCTATCAGGCTAACCGTAGCGGCACTGATTTCTCTATTTCTCCCGAATCCATGGGGCAACGCGTATTGCAGAATACAGTGATGCTGCTGATGTCTAACCGTCTGACCGACGAAGACGCGGCACGCGCGCTGGAGCAGTACAACACGGCCAACAACATGACAGACCGCATGGCGGCCTTCATGCTCGGTTGTGCGCTGGATGGCAAGGTGCATGATGAAATTGTCGGTGACTTCTATGACCGCTTTAAAGATTACCAGCTGGTAATCGATAAATGGTTCAGCGCCCAAGCATGTATCCATTTGCCGAAGACACTGGATGTCGTTAAGTCCCTGCGTGCGCATAATGACTTCACAATCAAAAACCCGAACCGTGTGCGTTCGCTTTATGGCGCGTTTGCTATGAACAACCCTGTGCGTTTCCATGATACAAGCGGCGAAGGTTACGCGTTCCTGACTGATGCGATTATCCAGCTGAACGAGATCAACCCGCAGATTGCCTCCCGTCTGGTAACGCCTCTGCGTGAATGGAAGCGTTACACATCCGATCGTCAGGATATGATGAAGAAGAGCCTGCAACGTATTCTGGACACTAAAGACCTCTCCAACGACGTTTACGAAGTGGTCAGTAAATCTTTGAAGGCATGAGTAATCTAGCGCTAGAACAAACACCTGACTTCTCGATAGAGCAGGAATATGACGGCCTCGTTGTCGGTATCGACGAGGCTGGTCGTGGTCCGCTCGCTGGGCCTGTGGTTGCTGCCTGCGCCTATATCTCTACAGAGGTGGCTAACGCACCTTTTGTGTCTGTTCTTAATGATAGTAAAAAACTAACCGCCAAAAAGCGTGAATTACTGGAGCCGCAAATCATAGAGCTATGCCCCCACGGGATAGGCATATGCTCGGCAGAGGAAATCGACACGCTGAACATTCACCAAGCCACCCTGCTCGCTATGCGCCGTGCCTATCATGCTATGCTTGATAAGTTTGATGTGCAGCCCGCTGCCGCGCTGATAGACGGTAAGTTCACCCCGAACCTTCCTTGCGAAGCACAGGCCGTTATCAAAGGTGACGGACGCTCCTGTTCAATAGCCGCCGCCTCGATCCTTGCCAAAGTCCACCGCGACCGTTTGATGCTTGAATACCACGAAGAACATCCGCATTACGGCTGGGACAGAAACGCTGGGTACGGCACTAAGGCCCATATAGAGGGGCTAAATACCCATGGCGTTACAGCCTATCATCGCAAGTCATTTGCCCCTGTTAGAGACCGAGTGCTTGCTGGTAAGTAAGTGATGGCGTGCCGCCTGTCGTGATGTTGGAGTAATCCGTGCTGCGCGTATGTCTTACGCTAACATCTTCGCCGATACTATGCCCGCCCAGATGAACACCATGGTTGCTGGAGATTGTTACGTCATTGGCGATATCACCTGTCACCACAATCGCTGGGTCGGTATCTTGTGAGTAGATAAAGCCCTCAAAATTATAATGCGTCTGTGGCACCATGATCGTTGACTTACCATTAGATATAGGAATGATTGTTGTGTAAGAGCTGATGTCTTCGGGAACAGATGCAGATAGTCTTGCGTCTTCTGCGACATCACCATCAACAAATAGCTTTCCGTCATCAACGTTTATACGTGCATTTGCAGGGATATCGCCGTTGATATACAGAAGCCCGTCACTGAAGGTATAGCGCCCGCCTTCGGCAAGCTGACTGGCATTAATGATACAGACTTTGGAAGATTCTGCAGCGCCATTGAAAATCTGGCTGTAACTCTCACGGCCAGAAAACTCACTAGAACATAATTCTGTGGTGGGGGTACAACCGCTAAGTAATAAAGCAGACGCGGTTAAAGCTGCTATTCCGAATTTAGATATGAGGTTCATTTCCGTCTCCATCTCGTGGTGAATACAAAAATCAACCTTATGAATACTACTAAACCACATCGATAAATTACGAGTCAAGGAAAAGCGGAATTGGCCGCTAAGTGACTCTGAGCGTTGAATAAATAGCAATAAACCACTGACTCCATTAAAAGAATCGACATTTTTTGCTTGACCCCGAATCGGTTTTGACTCATGATTCCCGTTCAATTTTGAGCTGGAGGACAAATGTCGAGTCAAAAATTAGATAAATCCACAGTAAATAAGATTCATCAGGGCGACTGCGTGGAGATCATGAACTCCCTGCCCGAGAACTCCGTGGATCTGGTCTTTGCTGACCCGCCCTATAACCTGCAGCTAGGTGGTGAATTGCACCGCCCTAATAATACAAAAGTCGATGCGTGTGATGATGACTGGGATCAGTTCGATAGTCTGAAAGTTTACGACGATTTCACAACAGAATGGATGAAGGCCGCGCGCCGAATTTTAAAGCCTGATGGCGCAATCTGGGTAATCGGCTCTTACCACAATATTTTCCGTGTTGGCGCTACGCTGCAGGATTTAGGCTACTGGATTTTGAATGACGTCATCTGGCGCAAAACAAACCCGATGCCAAACTTCCGTGGTCGCCGTTTCTGTAATGCCCATGAAACATTGATCTGGGCAGCAAAATCGGAAAAATCAAAATACCGCTTTAACTACGATTCAATGAAAGCGCTGAACGAAGACCT
>LWDU01036678.1_pt1 | contig 15297 bp, 7 predicted proteins | sample 727161 | NCBI WGS metagenome assembly LWDU01 (sample SAMN04566230, study PRJNA314399) | hydrothermal vent metagenome | isolation source: deep sea hydrothermal plume seawater | place: Mexico: Gulf of California, Guaymas Basin | collected 2004-07-11 | reverse complement strand
GGTATTGGTCAATGAACAGTGTGGTTCTGCAATTGCCTCAGGATCCACGACCGGAAAAAATCATTATTCACTTGCCGGGAAAACCGCAGCAAATTGTTGCCTTCCCTGACATCGCGACGGAAATCGTGATTCACCAAAACGGGAGGATCAATGCGCATCTGTAAACTGGGATTGATGATCCTGCTGCTTACCGGGCATTGGCAGCAAATTATTGCTGATCGGGATACCCCTTTGCCCCAAGGTTTGTCTCGTCAGGAGCTTCATCCCATAGGGAAACTCGGGAAACATGGATTTCAGGAGATGATGCCGAAAGAAACGGGAATTCATTTCAGCAATCAACTGACTCGGGAAAGGGCTGCTGAAAACCAGATTCGCACTAATGGTGCCGGTGTTGCCGCAGGGGATTATGATGGAGATGGCAGGTGTGACTTGTACTTTTGCAATCAACAAGGTCCAAACGCATTGTTCCGAAATCTCGGTAACTGGAAATTTAAAGAGATTACGGACCAACCGGTTCTTCTCGATGAAGATCGGGAATCTTTAGGAGCTGTATTTGCAGATGTCGATGGAGATCGCGATCTGGATCTTCTGCTTACTTACCTCGGTGGCGGTACTCGTTTGCTGCTTAATTCAGGCTCAGGTCGTTATGCCTTATCTGAATCCTCCGGACTGCAGCAGCATTACTGCAACACATCCTTGGCCCTGGGGGATGTAGATCATGACGGGGACTTGGATCTCTATGCTGCCAATAATCGGACGACCACTATTCGGAGTACCGGATTGAAAATGTTATCCATCAATGGGCGTAGAATCTTGCTGCCTGAAGATCGTGACAATTATCAAATCACCGAAGAGGGGATTGTTTTGGAGTATGGGGAACCGGATTTTCTATATCTGAACGATGGTAAGGGTCATTTCCTTCCAATGAGTTGGACCGACGGTTTCTTTAAAAACAAAAGGGGCGAATCATTGGGAAAAGCGCCCCAGGGATGGGGCTTGTCAGTGCAGTTTCATGACATGAATGACGACGGGTTTCTGGACTTATATGTTTGCAATGATTTCTGGACCGAAGACAACATCTGGATCAATCAGGAAGGGAAGGGATTTCAGGCGATCGATCCATTTCGTATTAGGCATATGCCGACCTTTTCCATGGCAGTGGACTTTGCGGATATCAATCAAGACGGGTATTTTGATTTTCTGGTCGCTGATATGTTGGGTAAAGATCATGCGACGCGCATGATGCAGTTGGCTGCAAGGACTCCCTATTCCAGCGATCCTGCAGATTATCTGCACCAATCACAGATCGAACGAAATGTTCTCCATTTGAATCGTGGCAATTTCAGCTATGTGGACATCGGTCCATACAGTGGGTTGGCAGCCACCGGATGGACTTGGTCGGTTGTTTTCCTCGACGTGGATCTGGATGGATTGCCGGACGTCCTTACCACAACGGGGCACATATTCGATTCTCAGAATCTGGACATCAGTCGTGAAATCAGCACGATGCGAAAACGTCCGGGCGATCCCAGTTATCGGAAGACCCTCAAATATCCAATTATGCCTCAACCCAATGGGGCTTATCGAAACTCAGGAAACCTGACTTTTGAAGAAATGAGTTCCGAATGGGGATTTGATCATGATGGAGTCTCTCATGGAATGGCATTGGCGGATTTGGATAATGACGGAGATCTGGATGTCGCGGTGAACCATTTGGGCGAAAACGCAGGGATTTATCAGAATATTTCCTCGGCATCTCGAATTGCGGTCCAATTGATAGGGAAGTCCCCGAACACAGCTGCTATCGGGGCAAGAGTGCGGCTGATGAATGGCGAACTTGTCCAGGTGCAGGAATGGAAGGGTGGAGGACGGTATCTCTCGTGTGACCAGGTGTTGAATACTTTTGCGGTTCGGTATCCGGAGATGCCATCTGAATTGGAGGTGCGGTGGCCGAATGGGAATGTATCGCTATATTTCGATCTGGTGCCCAATAGTTTGTATCGGATCCGGGAACCGGAAACATCGCTTACAAATCCGCTTGTTGAGGAATCGTTTGTCCAAAGTGTGCCCCACCATGCGATCTTTGAAGAAGTCAGCCATTTGTTGAATGATCACCAATCGGAAGTCGAATTCAACGATTTTGAAGCGCAGCCCTTATTATTGAAGAAACTCAGCCGGGAAGGTTCGGGGCTCAGTTGGATCGATTTGAATGGAGACGGTTGGGATGACCTTATTGTGCCAGGAAGTCGTGGCGGTAAATTGAAGGTTTTTCAAAACAATGGGGTGAAAGGATTCAGCCCCAGGGAGGGGTTGTTGATGAATCAGTTCAGCCGTCGAGATCAAACGACTGTTCTCCCTTTTTACAGAGAGAGTGGGTTGTCCGCTTTGCTGATCGGCACTTCGCATTGGGAAGACAACCGACGATCCGTTCGCCCCATCCGCCTTTTTGATTTTGGAAAAGGAATGGTCAGAGACATTGGTTTGTCTCAAAACGATGCCGTCGGATCTATTTGCATGGGAGATCTCGATCAGGATGGAGACCTTGACCTCTTCATCGGAGGGAGAGTCCGTCCTCGGGATTATCCGCATCCCGCTTCCAGTCGGATCTATTTGAATCAGGACGGCAGGTTTGTTCCAGATGAAAAACGCAATGGTGTTTTAAGCGAAATTGGACTGGTGTCCAATGCTGTTCTGGTTGATTTGAATCAGGACTCGTTCCTGGATTTAGTTCTGGCCTGTGAATGGGGTCCCATTCGTATATTATTGAATTCGATCGATGGATTGGTCGATCATACCAGTGAACTCGGTTTGGATGATTACCATGGGTTCTGGTCGGGAATCGCTTGCGGCGATTTTAACCGTGATGGTCGATTGGATCTAGTTGCCGGGAATTGGGGCTTGAATTCCACGTTTCAAAAACATCCATCCGACCCACTGCGAATATATTTTAAGGATACGGATGAATCATCTTCCCTTAGGTTTTGTATCACCTATTTGGATTCATCCGATAGTGTTGAAAAACCAGTTTTTGATTTGAATTCAATGGTCCGGGTTTTTCCTGAACTTCGACTGAAGTATAAAAGGCTTGATCAGTATGGTCTGGCCAGTGCTCAAGATATTATGGGCGACACCCTGCAGCAGTGGTCACGATTACAGGCCAATACCTTTGCAAGCACCGTATTCATTAACCGGGGTGATTCCTTCGAAGCGGTGACGTTGCCGCTGCCTGCGCAGTGGTCACCGGTCAGCGGCGTATCTGTGGCCGATTTCAACAATGACGGCCATGAGGATATTTATCTGGCACAAAACGATTCGACGCTGAATCCGAAGTTCGAACGACAGGATGCCGGAACCGGCGTTCTGATAGTCGGCTCAGGTTCCGGAGAGTTTTCCTCCGTGCCGTTCAGTCGGAGTGGAATTCAAGTATTCGGAGAGCAACGTGGATCGGCTGTCTGTGATTATGATCGTGATGGACGCATGGATTTGGCGGTTTCCCAAAATGCTGCGGAAACGATGCTTTTCCATAACCTGATTCCGGAACAGGGAATAAGAGTTCATCTGATTGGGCCTCCTTCAAATCCTACGGGAATCGGATCGCAGGTTCGTCCGGTTTATAAAGAGGGTGGAAAAGGGCCGGTGAAGGCGATTTGTGCCGGTTCGGGTTATCGGTCGATGGATAGTGGGAATCTGATATTTGGCGCTGCCCGTAAGATTGTCAGTTTTGAAATCCGATGGTTCTCAGGGGTAAGTGAAACGCAGGCAGTATCTCCTGGAGATCTGGAAATCGAGGTTCGGTTTAACAGGGAATAAAGTTCTTGGAACAAGGTGTGAACAAAGATTTCAATAGAAGAGAAACAATTTTTCCGGGGGCGACTTCTATTCAATCGATCTTCATCGGATTCGTTGGCCTGGCTTTTTTTGTCAGCTCCGGAAAAGGGCGGGATGTCGTGCAGAAATTGAACCACCAACGTATTCCATTGATTGTTCCTACCGAAGGTCGTCCTGGATTCACGGAAATATCGTCAGTGCATTCCCATCTGACTTTTGTCAATGAAGTGGACGAAGTTGCGAGTCTGAGGAATCAGCATTTGCTAAGTGGTTCCGGTGTCGCGTTGGGCGATATGGATGGCGATGGATGGTGTGATCTGTATTTCTGCGGACTGGAATCCGAAAACCGCTTATATAAAAACCTGGGGAATTGGAAATTTGAAGATGTCACTGAACCGGCAGGCATCGCTTGTGCCCAACAGTATTCTACAGGAGCTGTCTGGTTTGACTTTGATGGTGACCACGATCCGGATCTTTTTGTGACCAGTCTGGATAAACCAACCCGGTGTTTTCGGAATGACGGATCCGGTCGGTTTCTTGATGTCACAGAGAGTGTCGGATTGTCCGATCAGCCTGCGGGCATGTCCATGGCCGTAGCAGATATCGATGGAGATGGAGACTTGGATCTTTACGTTACACATTATCGTCCGACAACCATTCGGGATGTCCCGCAGACTCGATACCATGTCAATATTGTCAATGATCAACCGGTCATTACTCAAGTGAATGGTCGCTCGATCGAGTCGCCCGATTTGGAGAATCGCTTTGAATTAACACCGACCGGAAACGTTCTTGAAAAAGGACTTCCCGATCTCATGTACCTAAATGATGGGCGAGGTCATTTTCAGATCTTTAGTTTTTCTGAAACGGGTTTGATTGAGTTTTCCTCATCTTCACAAAATAAATTGCTCCACGATTGGGGATTGTCGGCTGCTTTCCGAGATTTAAATCGCGATGGGATGCCCGACCTGTATGTCTGCAACGACCTTGATTCGCCAGACCGACTTTGGATGAATCAGGGTGGTGGGATGTTTCGACCGGTTGCCAAGGATAAGCTTCCGCTGACCAGTCGGTTTTCCATGGGAGTCGATTTCAGTGACATCAATCGAGATGGTTGGGATGATTTTTTAGTCTTGGATATGAAGAGCCGCGATCATGTCAAACGGCAGGTTCAAGTATTGAATCTAATGCCTGCTTCGGGGATTGGTGGGCGTCCCCAATATATGCGCAATTCTTTGTTCCTCAATCGTAAGGATGGGAGCTTTTCGGAAATTGCCTGGCTGGCCGGATTGACGGCATCCGACTGGTCATGGCAGCCTGTTTTTTTGGATGTGGATCTGGATGGGTATGAAGACCTGCTGATCACCAATGGGCAGGCTCGCGACTTTCAGAATATGGATATTGCCGATGAAGTGGATCGGTTGGTCGCCGGGAATAATCCTTCTCCAGCGGAGCAATTGAACTTACGTAAATTGTTTCCCCCGTTGGCGACAGGCAACTTGGCGTTCCGTAACCAGGCTGATTTGACTTTTGAGGAAGTCAGCCACGAGTGGGGTTTCGATAAAGTTGGAATTTCGCAAGGAATTGCCGTTGCCGATCTGGATCGCGACGGGGATCTGGATCTGGTGGTGAATAACCTGAATGAAACGGCAAGTCTTTACCGAAATAATGTTTCGCTGCCACGGATCGCGGTGCGCTTGAAAGGGCTTGCTGCAAATGGTGAGGGGGTCGGCGCCCGGATTGAGATCAGAATTTCGACTCTGGTCCAAAACCAGGAGATACAATGCGGTGGCCGGTATCTTTCCGGAGACCAGATGCTGAGGGTCTTCGCCGCATCGGAGCCGGGCGAGTATTCCTGTGAAGTGATTTGGCCCAATGGTCGCCGGACAATGGTTCCTAATGTGATCCCCAATTCGCTGTATGTGATCAATGAAGGTAAATCGGGAATTCCAGAAGTCAGAGCCAATACCCATTCCATTTCCGAAACGGATCCGCTCTTTCTAGAAGTAACGGATGCTATTATGTTTCAACCACAGACATCGGGTTTTGATGAATGGGCACGGCAACCATTGCTTCCCCATGGTTTCAGTGGCAGCGGCCCGGGAGTTGCCTGGTATGACATGAATCGTGACGGATGGGAGGATCTGATTTTCACCAACCGGCGCGGTGGAGGGCTTGGAGTTTATCTCAATGATTCAGGTAATGGTTTTCGGGCATTGCGAGGTTTGCCGCCTGCCATGCGCAATCAGACTTCGGTCCTTGCCCTTGCAGGTAAGCAAGGTGATCCGCTCTTGCTGGTGGGATCCTCATCCTATGAGTTGAATCAGGATCAGCATACGGCTGTTGTGCAGTTCGACTTGATCAAGCAAAGGATTGATGACCGATTACCCAATCCGGATTCGGCAACGGGGCCCCTGGCTCTCGCTGATGTGGATTCGGATGGGGACTTGGATCTCTTTATCGGGGGGCGAATCATCCCCGGACGGTTTCCGGAACCGGCCTCTTCCATGATCTGTGTCAATCAAGATGGTGTATTCAATCATGCGCCTGAAATCAGTCAGTCGTTTGAGTATGTCGGTCTGGTACAGAGCGCTGTATTCAGTGATTTGGATTCGGATGGGGATCCCGATCTTTTATTGGCGTGTCAGTGGGATACCTTAAAGGTTTTTGAAAACCACCAAGGTCGATTTAAGGATGCCACGCATAAATTCGGATTGGACCGGTATCATGGCTTATGGAACGGAGTGACTTGTGGGGACTTTGATGGCGACGGCAGAATGGATATAGCGGCCACGAACTGGGGGCTCAATCATCGATTTAATTTCGTTGATGGAATTGAATACCGATTGTATTACGGAGATTTAGATGGTTCCGGTTCGGTGGATATTGTCGAGGCTTATCTTGAGGATTCCTCTGACCTGTTTTTGCCGACCCGTACCAGAAATGAACTGGCGCTGGGATTGCCTTCACTATCCCGAATTTTCCCCACTCATAAAGATTATGCCGAGGTTTCGGTATCGGAGTTTCTGGCTAAATGGCATGGACAGGTAAAGAGGGTAAAGGCTGATACTTTTGAATCCTGTATATTTCTGAATCGCACAGAAGGGTTCGTCCGTAAACCTCTGCCAAGGGAGGTTCAGTTAGCTCCTTCTTTCGGTGTGACGGTTGGTGATTACAATGGGGATGGCGTTTGCGATCTTTTTCTGGCACAGAATTTTTCGAATAATGTTCTGAACTATGAAAAGAATGTTTCCGGGCAACCCTCTTTGCTTCTGGGGAAGGGAGATGGAACTTTCCAATTGTCATCACAAGCCGAAAGTGGTTTGCACATTGAGGGTGATCAACGTGCCGCCGCAGTTGCCGATTACGATCATGACGGGCGATTGGATCTGTTGATTGTTCGACCGGATCGGACGCCCAAACTATTCCGTAATAGGAATGCAGTCCCTGGATTACGGCTTCGGTTGAAAGGGAGCCTGAACAACCCTGAAGGGATCGGAGCTCAGATTCGGCCTCAATATTCCGATGGATTGGGACCGGCCTACGAAGTCCGGGCAGGGGAGGGGTTCTGGTCCCAAAACAGTTCTGTGCAGATTATCGGCAAGAAGGAACAATTGGTAGCGCTCCATGTTCGCTGGCCGGGACGTGAGTATCGGGTTTATCCGGTTTCGGGAAAACTGAGTCAGGAAATCGTATTGTCTCCGGATGGAAGCAGCTATCGAGTGCGTTGAATGGTTGGAATGGGGTCAGAGCTCAGTTTGTTGGATGTTGATGATTGGAATGCCCGGATGTTGATTTGAAAGAAAATGACTTTAGCTGGATTTCCGATGGGTTTTTATCTTCTTCACGAATGTGGTAGAAGCTGTTCAGCTTTACATTTTCGAAACGTTGACGTGTTCCGGATGTGGGCCAGAAGATTTCAAGACTTTGGATGGTTTTTGCATTGCCCAGACCGATTTCCTGTCTTAACGGGGAGGCTCCGAAACTCCCCCCGCTGCCCGTGGTTTTGTAAATCGTCCTTTCTCCAGATTCCGTCTCGATGGTGACTTTGATTTGAGTGCCGATGGCTGATCTGTTGGATTGAGTGCCGGTCAGTTTCAATTTCAACCAACGGTTTCCATGGCCCGGGTTTAAAAACAGTGAGTTCCAGAATCGATCGCCGGAGTAGGCTCCTCCGAGAACTGCATAAACATCCTGGTCCCCGTCGTTGTCGAAATCGGCAAAGGCGATGCCGTGCCCTTTTTGGAGATGTCCGAATCCACCGGAAGAAGTGACGTCCTGGAAGGAGCTGCCCTTGTGGTTTCGGAACATGCGGTTGGGCATGATGGAATTTAGATCCGGGTTGCCGGTTCCGAGATAAAAATCCAGATAGCCATCATTGTCCAGGTCACCATAGTTCGCAGCCATGGCGAGGAGCAGTTTAGATAGACCCGCCTGTTGGGAGACGTCGGAAAAAGTTCCGTCACTATTGTTGCGGTAGAGTTTGGAGCGTTCTCCATGATGGGGCATACCTAAATAGTCTGCGGCAACATCACCGACATCCTTCATGGCGTAACCCGCAACAAACAAATCCTGATCCCCATCGTTATCGTAATCCCAAAACCAGGTTGGAAAACTGTATTTTGGTTCGGTAACTCCTGCCGAGTGTGTGATATCCCTGAACCTCCAGGAGTCGACGGAATCCTTCTTCTTCAGGGAACTTCCCTCATTCCTGAAAAGGATGTTCGGTTGGCCTTTGCAGGATAGGTATAGATCGGGGAAACCATCCCCGTCGACATCTCCTGCAGTCACCGCCTTAACATGTGCCGTTGCTGCCACCCCGGAGGCTTCGGCCATCTCCGTGAAGCTGCCGTTTCCATTATTTCGGTATAGTTGACACGGATTCAAATCCCCTTGACTGCTTTCATTTCCAATGAAGAGATCGATCCATCCATCATTGTCGAAATCAAACCAACACGCCGCCTGGGTTGGGTGGAAACTCAACAGCCCACTTGATTCAGTGACATCATCAAAAGTGAAATTGCCATTATTCCGCAGAAGAGAATTTGGGTGACGCCCCTCCTTTCCGAACCATGCCCCTCTCAATACAAGAACGTCTGCATCTCCATCGTTATCATAGTCTGCCTGGATCAGATTCAATCCACCGGTTAGTCCTTCCAGTCCGGAGAATTGAGAAGTTTCCACAAAGGCACCATTGCCTTCGTTACGAAATAATTTCAAGGGATCGTCCAATCCCCATGAGGACACCATCAAGTCCATGTCGGCATCCAGATCAAAGTCTTCGGCCACTACGCCACCGGCGAGTCCGAAATCGTTGATTCCTGCCTGTTCAGCAACATTTCGGAATCGTCCGATATCATAATCGGAAGTGAATTTTTCGGAAGGAATGAGCCATGGCTTTGGTACCTTATCCGGGTATTCCCCCAAGGTGCTGTAAGCGTAATTCAGAAACCAGCGAGCCCGTAAATCCTTTGGATCCTTTTGCAGTTGCTTCAATGCCAGGGACGCCCCGCGGCGCGATCCGGCTTGTTCCTGGTGGATGCCGCCTCCGAAGATCGGAAAGAGACAGGAATCTTCATGCTGATGCGCGATGCAGTTCTCTCGCTCACCCTTTAAAAGGTGGGCCAACATTTGAAAAAATTTCAAATTGGACATTTGTGTTTTATCGATTCTCAACTGATAATGCCGAATAAACGTTTCCAGATTATTGAATTCCATGATGGACTTTCCGATATCTCCGGCGAGCATCAGTTCAGCGGCATACTGAAACTCTGCCACCAGGATTGAGGGCAATTTTTCCGGCCCATTTGGTAATTGTAACACTTCCTTCTTTTTCTCCTTGAGAAGCTCGATGCGGCGATCATTCAGAAAAGGATTGTCGAGCGGTTTGCTTTGACGGGAGATGTCTTTCAATCTCTCTGCCATTTTCTGTGTTTCTTCAGTGGGAGTGTGTTGAATGGAAGAGGGGGGATTTTGTGGAGGAGATCCCCAGGTCGTGAAGGCAATCGCCAGGCACAAGCCAGTTTGCAGTTTAAATTGCGAAAGTATCCTTTTGGTGGAAACCGGATTCAATGTGCTGATTCCATTTGTTCCGATGAATCCATTTTCATCGAATGGAAGCATTGTTAAACGACCTCTACGTCAGGCACAAGGACTGAATCCTAAAAGACGATTGAATGATACCCTTTTCCCACCAACGGCGCGCTGAGACAGCGCTTCCCATTACCATTAGTTTAAGGGTTTTACGGGGCTACGGAACTTTCCCAATAGTTGGAAACAGGATTCAGGTGATAGTTTTCGTTGGAGTTCACCCTTTAGCGTGTTTTAAACGGGCACGCTAAAGCGTGAACTCCAACAATCTCGAAGGGGGATAGGCTTAAACTAATGGCTGAGACAGCACGCCCTGCCTGTCACTTCATGTGACAGTTGTGTAGACGAGGAAAGATCACGAATTGAATTTCCTTTGCCATTCATATTCTTTGGAAGTCACAAGATTCTCTAATTTCCGCACTTTGTTTTCCAGTCGGTTGAATGATTCTTTTATAGTGCTTAGGTTGGCAATGGATCGGTTATATATGGTGGGCTGATTTTCACACAAACTGGAAACCAAAGGGTTTCTCCCGATGCATAGGCCGATGAAAATATAGACGATTAATCCGGGTAGGATTCCCGTTGTCAGAGTTGCCAGGATCACTAATATTCGAATCCAGAAAACAGGCAAGCTCTTCCATTCGGCGATTCCTTTACAGACACCCATCAACATCCCGTCCGGTGAACGCTAAAGTTTGTTCGGCCCCGTCATATTATCCCAGTTGATCATGGTTGATTTCCCCTTTCTTTGTTATTTAGAAATATCGTTCTTCAAGGCCTGCAGCTTTTTCTCGATCTGCTCATCCTGCTGCCGTCGATCCTGATCTGACTGTTCAAGATCTGATTCGGCTTCCATTTTTTCTATTCGATTCTCCATTTCATCAAAGCGATCGAAAATGCCTCCGCCTCTTTCGAGTCTTCTCAAGTCCGATTGAATTTTCTTGTTTTTCTGGGCATGTTGGTGGCGCTTGATGAGATTACTCTGTTGATCCCGGGCATGGTCGAGCTTGCTTTCGAGGTGAATGATGTCCCCTTCCAATTTTATCAGCAGGGTTTCCTGTTCCTGGATTTTCAGCTTGATGCTTTCAAGTCCCGCCAGGCATTGCGTCTTGTTGGCTAAGGCTTCACGTGCAAGGTCATCCCGATTTCTCTCAATGGCCTGTTTGGCTCGTGCTTCCCAGACTATCGCTGTTTCTTCCAGTTGGCTCAGCGATCCTGCCATCCGTTTCTTCGAGGATCTTGCATTGGTGGTTGAGGATTTCATCTCAATCAAGGTATCCTCCATTTCACGTATGACGAGTTTGACCGTTTTTTCGGGGTCTTCAGCTCGATCCAGGATCGAATTGACGTTTGCATTGATGATGTCTTTAAATCTGGTGAATATTCCCATAGCTAATTCCTTTCAAACATTATCAAATAGAATAGCATAGCCAGTGCCAATCGACGTATTGATTTGCAACATATTGAATATAAACAGTATAAGACTTTTCAGGCATGATTTTAAAATAGCATTCATGCACATTTTTGGCTCAAAGCGCGAACAATAGGTTGTATTAACCAGTTTCAGGGTCGATGTTTTGAAAGGTGAGTGAAATTAAACGTAGGCCAATGTCACTGACTTAAGGCATTTACGGAAAATCTAAAACAGGAGCCTCTAAAATTAATGGATCGGCGACGATTTACTTAAAGGTTGGAGTTCACGCTTCAGCGTGTTTTTCAAATCAGTTCCAGACACGCTGAAGCGTGAACTCCAACGGATACCCTGTTTCAGCTTAAGTCAGTGACATTGACCCGACCCGGAATTTCACCAATAATCTTGGGAATTCAAACTTTAGGACTGAAAGCAGCCGTAGGAAAAGGGCTTGATCCAGTTGAGCTTAATCCTCACAAAATCATCATGAAACGACTGAAAAATATCAAATCCGGAATCAAAGGGGCCATGGGTATTCTCTTTTTGGTTTTTCTGGCCGAATTACCTGAAACAGTGATGCTCGGTGCGGAAAGCCGTGAAAGTGTGGAGAGAACCATTTCTGTTGAGAATGCGGCATTGTACTATTATCAGGCCTTCATCCATTTTCCGAATGATGACCAAATCAATGCAGAGACAGTGCATCAGATCGCTGTAAATGCTGGAATAGGAAATCTGGATCAAAGAGCGGAGCAGGTGTTGGACGTCAGTTATGTTGCCCTGGAACTGTTGAAGACAGGTTCGCAAAGTGAATTCTGTGACTGGGGGGTGACCTACGGTCGGTTTCCGGGTTTTGGAGCAGATACCATGCGACGTTGTGAGAGCCTGGCTCAACTGGCGGTCACCAGAGCTCGCTTCGCGCTGAGGGCGGATAAACCCGATGAAGCAGAGGCGGACATCACTGCCATCCTTCGTCTGGCAAAACACGCTGGTCGAGATGGTTTGTTGTCGAATCTTTCGACTCAGTATTCCCTTGAGGCGATGGCGTTTCAGGTCATTGCACAGCATATTGCCGAGTTCAAAACACAACAGCTGATCCGCTTCCAGGATGAGCTGGCAAGTTTCTCGAATCTTTCCAAACAAGAAATCAGTCAGGCCATCCGACGTGAGAACGAAGTCTATATCGTCTGGGCAATGAACCAAGTCAGAAACTTGTCCATTGATTCCGATGATAAATTCAAGCAACTGAAAGTGAAACTGAAACGATTGAATTTCATGTCGGCTTCGCGGGCACAGACACCAAACGAACTACTTTGGACTTTGGAAGAAATGAAAACCTTTCTGAATAAGGCAGCGGAGATCACGGCGCTTCCTCGCGATGAGTTTGAAAAACAAAAGGTCCTCTTTGCCGAAAAGTTTAAACAGAACCCGGTTTTGCAAGGCTACTTGGCTCCGGACCTTACCCAAACTTATTACCGGGAGGTTCTGCTTAATTTGCAGAGATCACTGGTCCGGGCAGCCCTTGCCCTGCAGTTGAAGGATTCCGTTGACTTCCGAAAAATCAAAGATCCTTACGTCGACGAAAATTTCCGAAAAATCCCTTTGAAGATTGGGTTCAGGATTGAATCCGCATTGAAGATAAATGGGCAACCTATCTGGATGGATTTTGGAACTCACGTCAAAAAAACAGAAGAAGTCTCGGAAGTGCGATTGGACTGAGGGGAGACTGAGCGTCACTGCCATTCGGTTAAGGAATCAGGTGCCCCTGAAGCTGGGGGCGTCGACCCCGGGTCATTGAAATCGGCATACATTTCTTCCATATTCCGGCCTCGGCGCGGCCAGCTTCAGGGATGACGGTGTTAAAACACCTGTGGAAAATCCTTAACCTAATGGCAGTGGGCCGAGCGTCATGGCCGAATTGATCAAGGAGTCGCAGCTTCCGTCTCTGAAATGTCAACAGCCCGATAGAATCCCATTTTGAATTGTGAAGCTTCTGAATCGAGAAACTCTACTGATCCCTCAGTGGCCGTCACTTTTCTGATCGGATTCCAGTCATTCAAAGTTGTGGAGAATTCAATGGCATAAGTTCGTCCCGGACTGCCGATTAAGCGGAGAAGGAATCCCTGGCTTGGTAAGAATCCCAGAGGAATCAGTTCAGGTGGAAGTGGGGGAGGTGGAGGGGGCGTTGTTACCGATTGCACTTCGATAAGATAGTCATCGAATACCATGAAATTGTCACCGGGATTGATCGGATCGCGGATGGACCAGACCGCATCGATGGATCCTAATGTGATCGATGCGTCCGTTGTGCTGATTTTCTGATGGGTCGCTATCGGTTCCTCATTGAGGAATGCGTCCCATGAATTTTCTGAAAAATCCATTTCCAACCGCAGATTGTAAATCACGCCAAGTTCGAAATTCTTTCCGGTTTCCATAAAACCTTTTTCATCATCGAGAGCATAGGATATCGAAAAATCCGTATTATCGAAATCCAGAGTAAACAGCCGTTTTGCTTCATCGGGATTAGCATTGTAGACACTCCATCGGAAGTCATCGAAATGATCGTTTGTGGAGTCATCTATCCGCATCCTCACGCTGAAATTAACAAGAGGTGTGTCGGCATGGAGGGGGTCATAATTCAAAGGCTGCCAGACATTTAATTCATTGTCATTGTCGTTTGGAGCGCTGAACCCGATAAATGCATGCTGGTTTTCTTCATCATCAAAAAAACCAAGGTCCAGTCCATTGCCGCCACTACCGAAACCGAACCATCCGTTCTGTCCAACCAATGTCTGGTCAAGGTCATAGTTCTCCTCGGCACTGAAATCGGTTTGATAAAGAATGATCGGTGCAGCGTTGGACGATGTTATTAATGGAGTGGAATGCAAAAGTACAAGTGAACACCCAATTCCTAACAATGTGCGTAAAACGGTAAACCCCGACGTGGCTGTTGCTTTTACTGAAAACATTCCCTGAAACATCCCGTAATCCTTTTTCATTTTATTACCTCCTTCCCGAGGGTCTGGAACCCGAGCTGCTGGGGCGCGAGTAGGAGGAAGAAGATCTGGATGAAGACGATCGGCCTATACTTGATGATGACGGTCTCGCGGATGAAGAACGCCCAATACTGGATGAGCTGCTGCTCCGTGCGCTAAAACTCTTAGAGGAACTGGTTGACGGTCTGGAATAGCTCCGCGATGGCGTTGAAGCCGAGCTCGATGGTCTTGTATAGGAGGGCGGTTTTGAAGGTGATCGAGATGGTATTTGTCGGAAACTCGGTGATTTGGGAATGGTCGATGAAGAAGAATAACTCTGAGATCTCCTGGCTGACTGGTAACTGGGAATAGTGGATTTCTGAGGTGGCGTGGCATAGCGGGATGCCGCCGATCTTGATGGCGTTGTGCTCCGGTAATTGGCGGTGTTGCGAGTTCCCGCTATCGATGAAGGTTGTCGGTTATTGGCTGAGGATGAGCTCCGGGAATTGGAATAGACGCTCCGGTTGTTGATGCGAGGTTTCGTCTGAGGAATCTTGACCACACCGGAACGGCTGTTGCGGTTGTTTCCAGGGACATTCAAGGCGATGGATGTGGATCGGGACTGGTTTCGTTTTGAGGGAAGCGTGATGGTTCGGGACCGATTCGCCGTGGATGCCGATTGTGAGGTGGTATTGATTCGACGTGAAGGAGATTTCGGTTGAACAACGCTTTTTCGGTGAGTGGATGAGGTCGTTGCAATTGATTTCGAGTTGATGGTTTTGCTGCTGCTCGCCGAACGGTTCGTGCTTCTTGAGGCGCTGCTAGTTGAGCGACTCGATGGAGACGAGCGGGTCGTCAGGCTTCTATTGCCGGCGGCAGAAGGGCGGTTCCGGTTTGTTTTTAATTGGGTGGAGGCATTTCTCCGGATGGTTATTTTTCTCCGTGGAGTTTTTGAGTCAAGCGCCTTGCCTGTGTTTTGACTTCGGGAGGGGCTGG
>LWDU01036692.1_pt1 | contig 15301 bp, 4 predicted proteins | sample 727161 | NCBI WGS metagenome assembly LWDU01 (sample SAMN04566230, study PRJNA314399) | hydrothermal vent metagenome | isolation source: deep sea hydrothermal plume seawater | place: Mexico: Gulf of California, Guaymas Basin | collected 2004-07-11 | reverse complement strand
GACGACATCCAGTTGGGCGGAGATATCCTCGCCTCCGGAGGAGAACATTCCAACCACCTCGTAGTTGTCTTCAGGGAAGTCACGGGTGTAGTTGGTCCAGTCTCCAGGATCGTTCCAGCCCAGAATCCAGTTGGACTCCAGTTCGAAACCATCACGGGCATTACGGACATCGTCAGCTGCACTCTCTTTATCGACAGAAGGTCCGGGATCACCCGTTGTTCTGTAGGCTCGAGTCGAGCCGGCACCGTCGAAGTCGATTCCCTGTGTAGCGCCAAGACCATTATAGGCGTCACCGGGATAAGGACCGTCAAATCCGGTTCCGCCGGCAATCCAGCTTCCACCGTCAAAGTCGAAATCCTCAGCTTCGATATACAATGCCTGTTTTGGAGTGAACTTCAGGAAGTTCACGTCCATATTGCCCGGCAGCGTGGTGAGACGAAGGGTCTGCACCCCACCCAGACTGATGACAGCAGGACTGCCGTCGTCATTTGCCATTTGTATCGGCGCGAACACATCCCAGTTACCAGTAGCAGCTCCATTGAACTCACCCAGTTTTTCCAAGGTCTGTGCGTCCGTTCCGGCACCGTCGGTTACAATGTCCAATTGAACGGAAATATCCTCGCCTCCGGAGGAGAAGTCACCACTGACCCAGTAACTACCGTGCGGGAAGTCACGAGTATAGCTGTACCAATCTCCGGGGTCGTTCCATCCCAGTATCCAGTTGGTCTCCACGATAAACCCGTCACGGGCATTGCGGACATCGTCCGGTCCACTCTGCTTGTCGACGGAAGGTCCGGGATCACCTGTGGTTCGGTAGGCACGTGTTGAGCCGGTATCCTCAAAGTCGATGCCCTGTGTTGCGCCTAAACCATCGTAGGCATTGCCAGCATAAGGACCACTCAGCCCCGTGTTGACGTCGGACACCCAGTTACCACCATCGAAGTCGAAGTCTTCAGCTTCGACATACAGCGTTCCAGGAACGGGAGGAGCAAAACCGGAGAGGAACTCACCGCTGATCGGGAGGTCCTTATCCACGAATGCCGAATCGTCACCTGGGAGTTTCCAAGCCACCGCCAGGTTGTCGCCGCCGAGGCCTTCCTTAAATATGGCTTCGACGTAATACTTGTTGCCTGCTACCAGATCGATGCTGGCCGAAAGGTTCTCCGGAGCGTCCGGATTGCGCCGCTCCAAAGTTCCGAAGTTTCTAACTCCGTTCCATGCCGGTTCGGAAGCGATCAACTGAGTATTTTCAGGATCTTCATCCGTGCTCAGGTAGAGCTCCGACGGGTCGTCAGACGCGATTGCAAAACGGTAAGTTCCGGTTTCCGGTGGAATCAGGAAGCCGTAGAGAACCGCTGTATAATTGTCGAAGATGTTCCCTTCCGGTTCGACATTGATGTCACCCGAATTCGGTGTTTCGAAATGAGGCACGAAGTTGCCTTCGGAATCGTTACGCCGTGTCAGAGTCATATCCACCAGATCGAGTCTGAATTTTCCACGGGAATCGGCCGGATACCATTCCAGATCGTTGTCTCCTTCATGGTCCCACGCAACCCGAGACAGACCACCGTCGACGGCGACCAGTCCTTCACCCAATACGGGAGGATCCGGCTCTGGCTCAGGATCAGGTCCAGGTCCAGGTCCAGGTCCAGGGTCCGTTCCGGCGACCCGTTCGACCAAAGCCGTGCTCAGGTCATTACCGTTCACACCCTGGGCGTAGATCGCCGCCACTTCAGCAGAACTCAAGGCGCGATTCCAGATGCCCAGATCATCGATCTGGCCATCCCAGAAGTCTACATTGACTTCATCCAGGATAACATTGCCGTTTTCATCCAGAACCGTGTTGGCACCGATGGTTATATCCCTCAGAGCCGCGGGTGTTGTATTGATGTCGCCGAGATAGGGTGACCCCCCCAGGATTTCTCCATTGCGGAAGAGGGTCAAAGTCCGGCTGTCTGCCGTTACGACAACGTGTTCCCATGAACCGGACGGGAATCCTTCATCGATATTGTTGACATTGCCTATGACGGCCGGAACGTTCGGGCCGACCGCGATGGTCGTCGAAAGGTTCGGAACGACTGAATTGGCCGTGAACGGGAATTCCAGGCTCAGGGTGAACTGACCGTTCTGTGAGGCGGACGGATCCGATGGATCCCAGTTGCCGACGATCGGATAGGCGAATTCCGGAAGCGTATTGGCTTTCACCCAGACGCTGAGGGAGATAGTGGATTCCGGTTTGGGGTATTCGTTGACCAGAACGTAGGTGCTGGAACCGTCGAAGTTCAGAGCGTTGCCGACTTGGCCGGAGCCCCATGAAGCCGAACCCTGAACGTTGCCGTTATCGGCACCGCCGGATGAGTTGCTTGCTGTGGATCCGCTGGTTTCATCGAACTTATAATGAGCAATCAGGCCCTGGTCGATAGTACCTTCATCTGCAAGGAAGGAAACAACTGCCGCATCACTGACAATACGCCCGCCGAGATTGGAGACGGCCACTGCATAATTACCCGCCAGCCCCTCACTGAAAAACGGAATAACCAAGCTTGATTCAGTAGCGCCGAAGACCGGTTGTCCGTCCTTCAACCACTGAAAACTTATATCCTCACCCGTTGCTTCAGCGGTAAGAGTGATTTCTTCCCCGTCAATACCATTGGTGGAAGACGGTTGCGAAGCAAGGGTGGCAGGCAGGGGAGGAGCTTCCGCATTGAGCAGAATCTGCATGCCGTTCAGACCCGGACCGCGGATGGCGTCCGAAGAACCGGCGGGCTGGGCACGAGCCGGCGAGATCATTCTCACGGTAATCGTGCCGTCGGACGGAGCAATGTTGTCGAAACGGACCATATTTCCAACACTCTGCGTCTCGATTGTTTCGGCCTCAACCCGAATGAATCCGGGTGAAGGATTGTATTCATCCGAGTTTTGCGGACGCATATAGAGTGTCTTTTTCACTTCATTGAAATCGGCATCGAAGTAGGAAACTTCATAAGCCATATTGAAGAACTCCAGGGGCACCTGAACCGAGTAGAAGATCAATGAGTGGTTGCCCGCCGGCACGCCCGAGATGAACATCGTTGCGGCATCTGAATCGAAGTCGGTTCCGGCGACTCTTAATATTCCGTTCAGCATTCTGGTGGTCGGAGTATCTTCACCGGTACCTGAACCCCAAGTGCCGTCGGCAGTGAAGTCGATGATAACGGCGGAATCATCATTGTTGCTGTCTTTCAGAACACTGAAGTCGTTTCCGTCCATGTTGTTCCAGTAAGCCTGCTGATGGAAACCGGTAATGTCGGATGTTTCCATGGCTGTCGGAGCACCGTTCGCACCACTACCAATCCAACTCAGGCCAATACTGACGGTGTCAGCAGGAGTGAAGAGAAGCAACTCACCTGGAGTGCTGGTATCCAGGAACCCACCACCGGCGACTTCAACGTGATAAAGATCACCATCGTTATCGGCCGTAATAGGCGGGGTTGTATAGCTTGCATTCACAGCACCGGAGATCTTCTCATCGTTCACAAACCACTGGAATTTCCATGGACCGGTGGGGATGACTCTGAAGGTAGCTGAAGCTCCAACCAGTGAAGGGGTAGCCTGTGGCTGAACCTTGATGTTACAGCCTTCGCATGGTTCCAGGTCACCACCGGGGGTGCTGCCCAGGAATTCAACTTCGGCAATCTGCATACAGCAACCACTATTATCTACCGTTGGAAAGATCAGACGATAGGTGGCGTAGAGTTCCGAGTTTTCAAACCAGATATGGTTGGTCCAGAAACGATCAGGAAAATCCGGAACGCTTCCGCTGGATATTTCGGTGAAGGAGACGCCGTCGTTGGATCCTTCCAGCAAATAACTTGTTGGATCACGATCCTCTGCATCGTTGGCCGATTGCAGGGTCAGTCCGGTCACGACTGTTTTACCCACAGAAGGAGTCACGGTGAATCCGGTGTTTGTGATATCTCGATTCAGATATTTGGTAGGCTGACCGTCGATCGCATTGGCGACGCCTTCTGAACCGGGGCTGTTGTCTGAGGTGGCGATGAGAGGATCACCAGGCTGAGTGACATCACCCGGAGCAAGGAAACCGAGCAATTCGACTTCGGCGATCTGCATGCAGCATCCACTGCCGTCGACTTCCGGAAAGAGGACCCGGTATCCGACGTAGGGTGTGCTGTTGTCAAAAAGTAGGGTATTCAAGAAAAAGCGATCCGGGAAATCGGGAACATCGCCTGCAGCAACTGCCTGCCATGATTGACCGCCGTCGTTGGATCCTTCAATGGTGTAGTTGATCGGGTCACGATCCTCTGCATCGTTAGCGGATTGCAAACGAATACCGCTGATCGTCGTCGCACCGATGGATGGCCAGACGGTGAAACCGGTGTTGTTGATATCGCGGTTCAGATACTTGGTGGGCTGGCCGTCGATCGCATTGGCGACGCCTTCTGAACCCGGACTGTTGTCCGAAGTGGCAATGATGTCGTCACCGGGCAGGGTAACGTCGGTCGGCAAATCAGCGGTCACTCCAAGGAATTCAACTTCGGCAATCTGCATACAACAACCGCTATTGTCCACCGTCGGAAAGATCAGACGATAGGTTGCAAAGGCACGATTATTATCAAAGAAAATAGTATTGGTGAAAAAACGATCCGGGAAATCAGCAACCGGACCTTCGGAGATAGTGAAAAAACTTTGACCATCCAGCGAACCTTCGATCAGGTAGGAAGTCGGATCGCGATCCTCAGCATCGTTGGCCGATTGCAGGGTCAGACCAGTCACAAGAGTTCCACCCACAGATGGAGTGACGGTGAAACCGGTGTTGACAATATCCCGATTGAGATACTTGGTCGGTTGGCCGTCGATCGCATTGGCGACGCCTTCCGAACCCGGGCTGTTGTCTGATGTGGCAATGATGTCATCACCTGGTTGGGTGACGTCTTTGATAGGCGAAATTTCACCTAGGAATTCAACTTCAGCAATCTGCATACAGCAACCGCTGTTATCTACCGTCGGAAAGATCAGACGATACATGAGATAGGGAGTCGTATTATTGAAATCGATTCGATTGGTGAAGAATCGAGTCGGGAAGTCTGCTACCGGACCGGAAGAAATTTCAGAGAAGTTGCTTCCATCATTGGAACCTTCCAACAGATAGGAGGTTGGATCACGATCCTCTGCATCGTTGGCCGATTGCAGTGTCAGTGCGGTGACGATAGTGGACCCTATAGAAGGTGTTACCGTAAATCCGGTGTTCTCAATATCCCGGTTCAGGTATTTGGTCGGTTGACCGTCGATGGCGTTGGCGACGCCTTCTGAACCCGGGCTGTTGTCTGAGGTGGCAATGAGGTCATCACCGGGTTGTGTCACATCAAGGAGGACATCAACTACCTCACCGAGGAATTCGACTTCGGCAATCTGCATGCAGCAGCCGCTATTATCTACCGTTGGAAAGATCAGACGGTAGGTCGTATAGGGAATATTATTATCGAAATCGATCCGATTGGTGAAAAAACGCGTAGGAAAATCCTCAACGCTTCCTGAGGAAATCACCTGGAAAGAGGATCCATCATTGGAACCTGCCAGCTCGTAGGTCGTCGGATCGCGGTCCTCTGCATCATTGGCGGATTCTAGTGTGAGTCCCGTCACAATGGTGGCACCTACCGAGGGTGTAACCGTGAAACCGGTGTTATTGATATCTCGATTGAGATATTTCGTTGGCTGGCCGTCGATGGCGTTGGCGACGCCTTCAGAGCCCGGGCTGTTATCGGAAGTGGCGATGATCTCATCTCCCGGTTGCGTGACGTCGCTTTGGGCAAGTGCTGTCGTTCCTACCGCCGCAGCAAGCAGGAAGCACGAGGCCCATTTCAACGCTTTAATACATGTTTTTCGTATCATGGTTTTTTCGCTTAGGGTTAGTACGACTGTGGTTGTTTTTGGGTAAAAGGATTGATAAATATGATCTCAGACCTGTACAGAGTCAACAATATTATGATGAAAACGGCTGTTTTCCTGCCAATTTGCGGGGCATGCTGTTCCAGCGCGTAGTTGTAGGGACCTGCTGCTCGGTTGTGGGGAAGGCTGTCCGAAAAATCGAACGAACCCTCCCTATACTCTGTAGAGTCGGCTGTCCCCAGCCGAAATAGTCGACAAGCTATGCTGAAAATGCGCTGGGGACAGCGCACACTACAGCGGGAGCTGACAAATGGAGTGCCCTACATTCTCGGATTCCTTAAACGAACGTCAATGCGGCGCGCTGAGACTGCACGCCCTACCGAAATATAGCTCAATTCTTCGAAATATCGAGGATCAGCTGCTTCGATTCGGGTGATAGACTGTGCTGAGTCACTTTGCCACCGGGTTGTCTGATTTGGAGTTTCGTAGAGGTATGAGAATTGTAAAGTATTGTGGATAAAGAGCTTTGGGACCAATAACCTGATCCGGATTGAATTTCATGTAGTGTCCCTGCTTTGTTGCCCGAAACCTGCTGAATGGATGTACCGATACCGTCCGGGTTTCCTGGTAGTCCGGTGATTCTAATACGTATGCCGGGTTTTGCCTTGGTATTCCGGTAAATTTTCAAACCGGCTCCATTTTGGGCGACGGCGAGGTCGATTCGCCCGTCACCATTAAAATCACCGGTCACTGAGCCTCTTTGTTCCCCGAAGATGCGGATTCCGGTGACTTGGGATTCCATGGGTTTAAATCCTCCCTTTCCGTCTCCTTTCAAGATGAGCCCGGATCCAGCATCCAAGCGTGGAAGCCCTGGTCGGGTTGCGAAGAAATTCTGGGCAAGGAAAAGATCCTGGTGGCCATCTCCGTCGAAATCGGCCGCATTGATACCGGAAACCGGTGCCAGCTGTGCCTGCCACGGTAGGGTGCGGGCGGTTAATCGACTTCCTGAGTTCAGGAAGATTGTTGTCGCCAGAGTGACGATGGATTTGGTCTGAAGTCGGGGTTGGTAATCCTCCATGAGTTTCGCAAGTGGTTTTTCGCTGAATTCGGCGTAACCCTTGAAGCTCGGGTAAAGGAAAGAGAGCGAAGCCGCCAGAGGTTGAAACATCCGTCTTGGAAAGACTTGTGCAGTAATTGGATCCCGTTCGGTTTCAATCAGGTTAATTTTTCCGACTCTCATCAAGTCGCCGTAGAGCAATTCCAACGGTGCCTCCTTTGCCGCTTGATAGGGACTGTTCAATCCCCAGTTCCCGGCAACCAGGTCCATTCTTCCATCGCCGTTGAAATCTCCGGTGGCAATGCCTTTCCACCAACCGTTCAACTTGTCCAATCCCCAGGAGGCGGTGCCTTCGGTCAAGCGCCCCCCATGATTGGTGAACACACGGATCGGTCCCCAATCCTCCGCAATGATCAACTCAGGATACCCATTTCCGTCCAGGTCGCTCCACAGGGCGCCGGATGCGGATTGCACACCGCGCAGGACGGATTCATTTTGTTCATCGCGACCCCATTCACCTTTTTCGCGTTTCCATAGAACCGAAGCTTGAACCAGCGGGTAGACACCGGGGCGGAAATAACCACCCGTGAACAGGTCCAGGTCTCCATCGGCATCATAATCCGCCACTGCGAGTGCTCCTGCTCCGGTCAGTCCAGGGAAACCGGAAGCCAGTTCCTCGACCTGGTTTTCCTCGATGCGAAGATGAACCACCGATCCGTGGCCCGACGATTCATAACCCGTCGTGCCGATCAGGATTTGATAGCCTGATGATTCGGTTCGGAAGGCAACGATACCGGATCCATCATCCGGCAAAACTTTGATGTTGGTTTTCAATCGACGGAAACCGCCTGGCTCTGATTGTAGAAAGACCGGAGGGAATCCTTTGCCGTTGCCGACGATGAGATCATCCCTACCATCCCCGTTCCAGTCTACACTTGCCAATCCGGGACCGGCCTGGCTCAAGTGGAACGGCAGCAAAGGCTGTAACGCAAAATCATTGATCAACGTTTCCTGATGGGTAAAGACTACTTGTTGGCTGATGTCTTCAAACCAGGGGGTTTGCGCAATGGATTCTTCCTTAGCTGAAGTTACTTTATATGCAGCGGATCCGGGATGATCGATTTCATAGATGCGGTTGGCAAATAGGGATTTAAGTTCGGTTATGGAACCGTCCCGCCAGGCAACATTCAATTTCATAGGTCGATCACCGGCAACCGCCGCAAACACCAGAATAGGATCAGACCCAGAGGTATATCGGCCACCGGAGACAACCTCCCTTGTCTGCACTGCGCCGGATTCATCGTGGAACTCAACCCTCGCTCCGATGCCTTGCGTCTCAAGGGAAGCTCCCTTCAGCCTTACGGCAATTCGAGGAGCCCTGGAGTTGTTCCGGTAAATTCCCGCTTCCGATCCGAGGTTGTTGACGGCGAAATCCAGATCGCCGTCTCCATCCAGATCGAAGGTGGCCATGCCGTGATGAACGCCCGAATGAGCGGTTCCCCAATCAGGAGTCATTTCCTTGAATGTCCAGTTCCCCATATTCCTGAATGCCACAACTGGCAAATCCAGTTTAGGGTAGAGTCGGTTATTCACTAATATTTCCTCAGCCTGGCCTTTACGGCGATCCGCCGGGCTCATCTCAGGATCCCAGGTATGCTGTAGTTTCTGGATTGCCTGTTGTGCATCCATATCCTGGACATCCATGGGATGGCCGGCTGTGATGAGCAGGTCTTCGTAGCCATCCAGGTCCACATCCAGAAACACAGGAGACCATGACCAGTCCGAGGCGGGAAGCCCTGCATAGTCAGCCAGTTCCTGAAACATGCCATTGCCAAGATTGCGGTAGAGGGTATTGCGAAGAATCTGAGGACGGTCCGTAATGGAACCCGGCATCTTAGGTTTCTGTCCCTGGGCAGGCATCTGCCTTTTCCGTGTCTTCAGATCTCGGCTCAGCATATCGACCACAAAGAAATCCATCCGGCCATCCAGATCAATGTCAGCTACGTCCACTCCCATCGAACTGGCGCTGGTATGACGCAATGCCAACTTGGAAGCAGCTTGGAAAACCCCACCGCCCTGGTTGATCCATAAGCGATCCGGAGTCCAGAAATCATTGCAGACATAAATGTCCGGCAGAAGGTCCCGATTGAAGTCCCGGAAGGTGGCGGTCAGCCCCCAGTCCAATGGGTTGCTCGTCAGTCGTCTGCCTTTTTCATCGAGAAAAGAGCCTTGTGTCCAGTCGACCTCTTTGAAATGTCCCATACCGTCATTCAGGAAAAGCTGATCGGGTTCCCCGTACTCCTTCAGTTTTCCATCCACCATGACCAAGCGATTTTTCCATCGGTTCGGGATAACTAATTCCCCTTTGACACGTCGCAGGTTGACGCGACCGCGATCCCGAATGTCTTCTCCACGATTGTTGGTGGCATAGATATCCAGGGTGCCGTTCCCATCCACATCAGCCAAGGCCAACGTCGTCGTGGCAAAGCCGCTCTTCAGTCCACAGAATTCCGTTTCATTGCTGAAGGATCCATCGCCGTTGTTGCGAAAAAAAGTGATGCCTGAATCCAGAGCTGAAACCAAAAGATCCGGAAACCGATCCCCGTTTAAGTCCGCAAAGACGGCCCCTCGAGAGAAACGGTTCTGTAGAGCGACACCGGCAATGGCAGTGGTGTCTTCAAATCTCCCATTGCCGCGATTTCTATACAACACGTTGTCCGACTCCAGCCCACAAAAATAGAGATCCGTCAGACCATCCTGGTCGAAATCCCCCGCCGCTACCCCTGAACCATTCAGCAGTACCCGATTTTCAGCCGCTTTTACTTCACCAAGCATATTCTCGAACAGGACACCCGTCTGATCAGCGGACAGAAGTGTGAATCCGGTGGAACCGTTTGAAGGAATCTTCAGTTCGGCCCAGCGATATCCCGCTTCGTTGTTCCAGTCATGATGCGGGTTTGCGGCCGTATGGACGGTTGGCTGCAACAGCATCAAGAACCCAGGGATGGCCCTAATACAATTCACCATCAATATTTTTATGACATCAGATCCTTTCACTATTTCTTACACTTTCTGCTTTTATCTCTAAACTGAAGATACCGAGTGTTGGAGTTCAAGAATCATCCAACATCAATCCTTCTTTCCTTTTTCGGTTTCCTTTTGTCGTTCGAGGAACGTTTGTCCTTCCGTAATCCACTCCGGAGCGGGGTCGCCTTTGAGGTAGTGACCGAACCATTCCAGAATCCGATAATGGTAATCCACTTGATTTTCTTTTTTGGCCAATCCGTGGTTCTCTCCAGGATACACCAGCATCACCATAGGTTTCTGAACCAGTCGAGCCGCATTGTAGAGTTCGATTCCCTGCTGCCAATCAACGGCACCGTCTTCATCACCGAAGGTGACAAGTAAGGGATTCCTTAGTTGATCAATGTTGAAGATGGCCGAGTTGCGGGCGTAGGTATCAATGTCTCGCCAGAACGGACGATCCATCCTGCCCTGGCTCTCATGAAAAATCCAGGCATCGGTCTTGCCGGTGTTCCAGTAGATGCTCATCGACATGCTCATCATGTTCGTCAGAGGCGCCCCGGCTACAAACGTTGCAAACAGGTCCGTTTGAGTGGACAGAAAAGCTGTTTGGTAACCTCCCCAGGAATGGCCGACCAAGCCAATTCCATTCGGATCAATCATCCCTGTCTCCAGGACTTTCTTTACGGCCGGAATAACACATTCTTTTGCGGACAGACCCGGATTCTGTTTTCGGTAGACAATATCCGGTTGAAAGACAAAATAGCCTTCATGAGTCCAGACGGTTGGATTGTAGGCGGAGCGTTCGGAGGGAGAGGTGTAATAATTGACGTTGTTCGATCGGATTTCATAGATGTAGACGATCATCGGGTATTGCCGGGAAGGATCATAATCCGCTGGATAAAACAAGGCGCCTTGGAGTTTCTGACCGTGTTCATTGACATAGTTGATCAGCTCCGAATGTCCCCATTGATAATCCGCCTGGAATAGATTTGTGTCGGTGACCTGGCGCGTCTCATTCAAGTCTTTTCCACTCACCCAATAATCCGGTGAATCATCGAAATCCTGTTCCAGGTAGCAATAAACATCAGCCTCTTCCGCTTTCAGCAGGTTCGAAATATTCTTTTCCGTCCAGATCCTTGTTTCCGGGGTTTCTCCTGTCGTCATGACAGCATATCCGTATTTCTTGGTTCGGTTGCCGTATAGACTCAAGTAAAGTGGCTTTTCGAGGTCGATCTCTTCTTCTTCGGGATCCAGGTTCACCCATCGGTGAACCGTTTTACTTTCCTTTCCCATGGTCAGTCGTTTGGTTTCAGAGGCATCTGCCGCAAACAACCATAGATCAAATTTGTCATAAAGTACCAACCGGGTGCCGTCTTTTGTCCATGTGACAGAGCCGTAGGGATTGGCGTGGTCTGTGAGGGTGTTTCGCTCTTTGTTAATGAAGGATGTATCCAGACTTTCAGTGAGATTTCGGGATTTGGATTCCTGCGTGTCGTAGAGCCAGAAATGATCGTCCAGGATGTATGGGAGGTAGCGTCCGTCCGGGCTTGAATCATATAAGTATTTGATTCTCTCCAATGCTTTGGTGCGTTCACCGCTGAGTGTATCGATAATATATGCATCAACCAGAGTCGGGCCGAAACGTTTTTCAGTTTCGTAGGGAGTGTTGTCGGTTCCCAGAGCCAGCTTCTGCTTCTCAAACAAGCGCACTTCTTCGGTCAACTCACTGCCTAATCAAGCTGCCAGATAGCTCTTTTTCTTGTCACGATCTTCCGTCTTCTTTTGTCGTGGCATGATCTCGATATCCTGTGCGTGCCAAACTTCAACATCGGCTGCATCCTTCAGTGTTTCTCTCAAAGCCTTGTTTTCCTCCCCCTCCGCCTCGTTCTCGTCAGGTTGTTTTTTCCCCTTTCGTTCGTCTTCCTCTCCCTTCAACAGATCTTCCGGTTTATTGTCCCACTCCTTGATTCCGAAAAACAAGGTTTGCCCATCTTCCGACCATTGCAGGCCTGCATAATCCACCAACCGCATTTCCTCTGGGAACTCGTCATGTTCGATTGGATCCAGCACTTTCTCCTCAGGTTCATCGGAATTTAGTTTCCTCCATGAAATCACTTCGTAATAGACATCCTCATCTTCTAGGTCATCCGCGTCTTCTCGCCAAATGATGCTTTTAAATAGGGTCTTGTCGGAAGCCAGTGTGCGCAATCGGCCCGTTTCCGGGTTGTAAACCTGGACGCCGTTTCCCGCCTGATCTTCCGCATCAATCGTCATGGCCAGTAGGTTGGCTTCATCGTTCCACAGAGTGGAGGAGATATTTCCGAATCCGGTGTTGATGTCCGTCTTGAGATTGCGAACGATGAGATCGCTACCTTTACTGTCTCTTCCTTTGACCGGGTTCATCTGGATGACCAGGTATTTACCGTCTTCGCTGAAGGCAAAGGACTTCACCTTATCGAATTTGGTGGTTTTGCCATCGCTGAGCTTGTGCAGACCGAGTTTGTCGTAAACCGGCTTATTATCCTTCTCCAGTTTTTCGCGTTCCTTGGTACTGACTTTAATTCGAAAGGCCAGCCATTCATTATCATTGGAGAAGTTGGCTCCGGAGGCTCGTTTGAAGACTTTATTGGAATCAGAGTCCAGGCTTTTTAGCTTGAGTTCATTTTTCCGATTCACACGACGGATAGTGTAGGCCAGCCATCGTCCGTCCGGAGACAGAATCGCCTGGCTTGGATTCTCCCATTTCCCGTAATCTTCCGGTTTCATCGGCTTCCTGGATTCAATGGCCTTGAAATCCGCTTTGTCTGATGGATTCTCATCGGCGAGATCGGATTCCCCGGAGGATGAAAAATGGCACGATACCGAGATTTTCTCCGTGTCAGTGAGCGCTTCTGAGAGGGCGCTGGGCACGCTGATCAACATGAGTCCGCAGGTAAGAAGAATTGCCTGAATCATAATTTCCAGCAAAATGAGGTTTTTGGATACATGGGACTCATAACGATACGATCACGGTTTCTTCAACAAAGTTTCAATCCCCAGACTTTCTCAAATACATAAAAAGCTTCAATGTTTTAATTCCAACAAACCAACCATGAATGCTCCCCATCACAGGTCGCAGTTTGACTTTTACCAGCCTGCAGGGCAATCTCAATACATCTGTGAAAGTCTGTCTGTTGATTCTACCGGTGTGTTGGCTGTTCATCTGCCTGATCGGGTGCGGTAGCATTCCGGAAAGAGATAAGTCCCCCCTTGCCGAAATTGAATCCGGGGTTTATTTGCCGGTGCAAGGTGAATTGGATTCTGATATTGAAGTGAGTCAGCTGATAAAACCGTATCGCGATAAGATGCACGCCGTCATGGATGAGCAGATCGGGGTAGCCATGAAGGATTTGGAGCGGGGCTTACCTGAGAGTTTGTTGGGAAACTTGGTTGCAGATGCCATCCTGTTGCAGGCACGACAATCCTCAGAGGTTCCGGTTGAGATGGCGTTGACAAACAGTGGCGGTTTGCGGGTTCCCTTGTTACCCCGGGGGCCTATTGTCATTGGTGATGTCTATCGACTGGTGCCTTTCGACAACCGGGTTGTTATTCTTACGATGTCGGGACGCCAGATTGAAGAATTGGCGAAGGTTCTTGTCGGTTTCGGTGGGCAGCCGATTGCCGGTTTCTCCTTCCAGATTCATCAGGACGAATTGTCGGTTTCCAATATTAAAGTGGGAGGGGAACCTTTGGACCCCGATCGGGTTTATCGACTGGCCACAAATGATTATTTAGTAACCATAGGCGGGAAATGGGAACTTCTTCAACGGGCGGAAAATCGTAGGGATTTGACGGTCTACCTGCGAGATGTCGTGACGCAGTATATTCGCGATCAGAAACAGATTAACCCTATCATCGAAGGCAGAATTATTTATGCTGCACCCAAATAATAATTCGAGAATGCATCGGCGTCGATTCTTGAAATCATTGTCGATCACAGCGGCTTCAGGGCTTTCCTTATCTGCTTTCAAGGCAACAGCCGAACAAAGTCAATCGCTGGTGATCCTTCATACCAATGATACACATTCCTGGTTGGAGTCGTTTCCGAAAGATCATGCCCAGTTCCCGGGGCTTGGAGGAGCGGCCCGTCGGGCTCATCTGGTCAATCAGATCCGTAGCCAAAACCAGAATGTTTTGTTGCTGGACAGTGGTGATGTCTTTCAAGGCACTCCCTACTTCAACATGTTCGGCGGGGAAGTGGAGTTCAAGGTCATGTCGGCAATGAAATATGACGTTGGTACTCTGGGAAATCACGATTTTGATGGAGGGGTTGATGGACTGGTCAAGCAGATGCCACATGCATCCTTCGAATTCGTCTCCGCTAATTACAATGTAAAGGGTTCGGTTTTGGAGCCGTATATCCGCCCTTATACCATAAAACGATTCGGAGAAATGAAGATTGGAATATTCGGTCTGGGAATTGAGTTTCATGGCCGGGTTCTTTCCAATCTGCATCGAGGAGTTTCTTATGAAGATCCAATTCTCAAGGCAAGGCAAACTGTCGATGAGTTAAAAAGCAACAATTGTCAGTTCATCATTTGCCTCTCCCATTTGGGATACCGCTATAAGAAAGACCTGGTATCCGACATCAATTTAGCTCACGAGGTCCCGGGAATCGATCTCATCCTTGGGGGGCACTCTCACACTTTTTTGGATCGTCCCGACCATATCCGCCACCAGAAAAATTCTGAAACCATGATTCATCAGGGGGGTTGGGCCGGCATCCGGTTGGGCCGAATTGATGTCAGATTTTCTTCTCTGAATCACCCGGTTCGTCAAGAGATCGGTAGCTACCTGATGGATCGGGACAATATGATTGCTTAGGGACCGCTCAAAAATAAATTCACCATTTGGCGGGAGCGCCGTCTTGTCGGATGCAAGGCACAAGGAGGACGTATCCCCTCATGGGGATTCAACCGACGAGTAACGCCGCAGACGGCATGACGCCGCCCCGCCCCTGCGGGCTGGGGCGAATTGGGCTTCTGGCTTCGTTGCTCCTCAGTCACAGAGCTTTGGCTTTGCTCCTTTGTCGCGCCTTGCCAGAAACCCAATTCGCCTCCAGCAATTGGCGAAGTTATTCTTGAGTGGTCCCTTAGAACCTGAAAAAGCCTTCCGCATTCCTTGTGCTTGCTTCCGCGACCTCTTCAAAGGAGCGGTCCATGTGTTTGGCGATTGTCCGGACCACGTGTGGCAGATTCGCCGGCACGTTTCGGTTGCTTTTGGGTTTCGGACTGAGGTCACGCGGCAATAAAAAGGGGGCATCGGTTTCCACCATTAGTTTTGAAAGCGGAA
>LWDU01034899.1_pt1 | contig 15306 bp, 11 predicted proteins | sample 727161 | NCBI WGS metagenome assembly LWDU01 (sample SAMN04566230, study PRJNA314399) | hydrothermal vent metagenome | isolation source: deep sea hydrothermal plume seawater | place: Mexico: Gulf of California, Guaymas Basin | collected 2004-07-11 | reverse complement strand
CCCATGATCAACATGGCCAACTGTACCTATGTTTACATGAGGTTTATTACGTTCATATTTCTCTTTAGCCATTCTCTTTATCTCCGTCTATTAGATTATCTTAAGTTGTTAAGCCATTTTCTTTTTTACTTCATCAGCAATTATTTCTGGGCACTGCTCATATCTCTCAAAAAACATAGAATAATTTGCTCTACCTTGAGTTAAAGAGCGCAAATTATTTACATAACCAAACATAGTTGCTAAAGGAACCATTGCCTTTATTAAAGTTGCAACTCCTTGAGGCTCCATGCCTTGCACCTGACCTCTTCTACTATTTAAATCTCCAATAACATCACCAACAAAATCTTCAGGAGTAATTACCTCTACTCTCATTACAGGTTCTAAAAGTTTTGGTCCAGCTTTTTGTAAACCTTCTCTAAATCCTGCTCTTCCTGCTAACTCAAAAGCCATAACGCTAGAATCAACATCATGATAAGCTCCATCATACAGAACTACATGGACATCAGTAACAGGAAAGCCTGCTACCACCCCAAATGTCATAGCCGCTGCTATACCTTTTTCAACTCCAGGTATATATTCCTTTGGAATATTACCCCCAACAACTTTATTCTCAAAATTTAAACCACACCCCGGCTCACCCGGCTTAATAATCATTTTTACTCTAGCAAACTGCCCTGCTCCTCCACTCTGCTTTTTATGGGTATAATCTATATCTGCTTCACTCGTTATTGTTTCTCTATACGCAACTTGAGGAGGACCCACATTAGCCTCTACTTTAAACTCTCTTTTCATACGGTCTACTAATATGTCTAAATGTAATTCACCCATGCCTTTTATTATAGTTTGACCACTATCATGATCCGAAGACACTCTAAATGAAGGGTCCTCAGCAGCTAAACGACCTAAAGCTACTCCCATTTTTTCTTGATCAGCTTTAGTTTTAGGCTCTACTGCAACTTCTATAACTGGATCTGGAAACTCCATTTTCTCCAAGATAATAGGCTTTGAAGAATCACATAATGTATCACCGGTAGTTACATTTTTTAATCCCGCTACTGCAATAATATCTCCAGAACGTGCTTCCTTAACATCTTCTCTATGATTAGCATGCATCAATAACATACGACCAATTCTTTCTTTATTATTTTTTACAGTATTATATACTGTTGTACCCGCATCAACCACGCCCGAATAAACCCTACAAAAAGTAAGAGAACCAACAAAAGGGTCATTCATTATTTTAAATGCTAAAGCTGAGAAAGGAGCATCATCATCAAGAACTCTATTCATTTCAGATTCATCAGCTGGATTAATTCCTTTTACAGGAGGCAAGTCTACTGGTGAAGGAAGATAATCAATTACGGCATCTAACATAGGTTGAACACCCTTATTCTTAAATGCTGAACCGCATAAAACAGGAACAAAACTACTACTTAAAGTTCCTTTCCTGATACATTTTTTTAAAGTTTCTACATCTGGCTCTTTACCATCTAAATAATCTTCCATAGCCTTATCATCTTGTTCAACCGCTATTTCAATCATTTGCTCACGCCATTTTTTAGCATCTTCTATTAAAGCTTCATTAATATCTTCTATCACAAATTCAGCACCTAGGTTTTCTTCTTTCCATCTAAGTTGTTTCATTTCAAGCAGATCTATTAAACCTAGAAAATCTGATTCAACCCCTAAAGGCAACTGTATTACCAGAGGAACAGCACCTAATCTGGTCTTCATCATGTCTACACAGCGATAAAAATCTGCTCCAGTCCTATCCATTTTATTAACAAAACACATTCTTGGAACATCATATTTATCAGCTTGCCTCCATACTGTTTCAGATTGAGGCTCTACACCTGCAACTGAATCAAATACACAAACAGCTCCATCAAGGACTCTTAAAGATCTCTCCACTTCAATAGTAAAATCAACATGGCCAGGCGTATCAATAATATTAATTCTATAATCCTTCCAAAAAGCTGTAGTAGCAGCAGACGTAATAGTAATCCCTCTCTCTTGCTCTTGCTCCATCCAGTCCATAGTAGCAGCACCATCATGAACTTCTCCAATTTTATGTGATTTGCCAGTATAATACAGTACCCTTTCTGTAGTAGTAGTTTTTCCAGCATCTATGTGTGCCATAATTCCTATATTTCTATATTTATCAATTGGAGTCGTACGTGCCATTCTAATAAATCCCTAAATTACCATCTATAGTGAGCAAAAGCTCTATTGGCTTCTGCCATTTTTAAAGTATCTTCTCTCTTTTTAACTGCAACTCCTCTATTTTGAGAAGCATCAAGTAATTCATTAGCCAATCTTTCTAGCATCGTTGCTTCAGATCTTCCTCTCGCAGCACCTATTATCCATCTAATTGCTAAGGCTTGCCTTCTCTCCGGCCTAACTTCTGTAGGCACTTGATAGGTTGCTCCACCAACTCTTCTAGATCTAGTTTCAATTTGCGGTTTAACATTTTCTATAGCTTCTTTGAAAATCTTAAGCGATTCCTGACCTGATTTTTTATTTATTATTTCTAAAGCCCCATATAAAATTTTTTCAGATGTGTTTTTTCTTCCATGTTGCATTAAACTATTTGAAAACTTAGAAATAATTATATCTCTATACTTAGGATCAGGTATTAATTCTCTTTTTTGCGCTTTGCGTCTCCTTGACATAATAATCCCCTACTTAGGTCTCTTCGAACCATATTTGGAACGACGTTGACGTCTATCTGAAACACCTTGAGTATCTAATGTTCCTCTAATAATATGATACCTAACTCCAGGTAAATCTTTTACTCTGCCACCTCTTATCATTACGACGGAATGCTCCTGTAGATTATGCCCTTCTCCTGGAATATAGCTAGTTACTTCAAATCCATTTGTTAACCTAATACGTGCTACTTTTCTTAAAGCTGAGTTTGGTTTTTTTGGAGTTGTTGTATATACCCTAGTACATACTCCTCTCTTTTGAGGACAAGCCTCTAAAGCTGGTACTTTATTTCTTTTAACAGGTACTTTTCGGCCTGATCTTACAAGTTGATTAATAGTCGGCATACACATTTCCAATCAATTTTATTGGCTATTACACTAATACAAAAATATAAATTCGAAGGCCGCATAATATGTTCGAACACGACGCCCGTCAACAAATATATTACTTTTATTAATTAAAAATAATTACTCATTATAACATATACAAAATATTCTATTTATAATTATTAAAAATACCTATACTGCTTCATCAGCAGAATTACTTTCCTCTGCTATCGCTAAAACTGCTTCTTCTCTTTTTTTAATTATTTCTTGATCTTTAGTATAAGCAATTGCTTTATAACCCTGCAGAGTGCGGCCAGTTCCTGCAGGAATTAACCTCCCTACTATTACATTTTCTTTTAATCCTAATAATTTATCAGATTTTCCACCTACTGCAGCTTCTGTTAAAACTCTAGTAGTCTCTTGAAATGATGCCGCAGATATGAAAGAAGATGTGGACAAGCTGGCTTTGGTTATACCTTGTAAAACGGGTTTTGATAATGCTTTATTTAATTTCTTGCCTAATCCATCATTCTCTAATTTGAATTCTTTTTTACCTACTTGTTCTCCTATTAAAAAGGTTGTATCGCCCGGATCTACAATTTCAATTTTTTGCATCATTTGTCTAGTAATTACTTCTATATGTTTATCGTTTATCATAACTCCTTGAAGCCTATATACTTCTTGTACTTCATCCACCAAATATGCTGCTAAAGCCTCAACACCTAATGCAGTTAAAATATCATGAGGCACACGGCTTCCATCCGTAAGAGTCTCTCCTTTTCTTACCTCATCTGCTTCTTGAACTGTAATATGTCTTCCCTTAGGAATAAGGTACTCTACAGTATTATCTCCATTTTCAGAAACTATTTCTAATCTTCTTTTCCCTTTAGAATCTTTTCCAAATTGAACTTTTCCATCTATCTCAGAAATAAATGCATGTTCTTTTGGTCTTCTAGCCTCAAATAACTCGGCAACCCTAGGCAATCCACCTGTAATATCTCTTAATCTATATTCTAAAGGGATACGAGCAATTAAATCTCCCGCAAAAATTTCTTGTCCATCGTCAACACTCAAAATAGCATCAACTGGTAATTCATAACTAGCAGATGCACCAGAAGCAAGTTTTAATATATTTCCTGATTTACCATTAATTTCAAGTCTTGGAGAAAAATCTTTCATTTTAGGATTTGATTTAGTTAATTGAGAATTTGCACGCCAATCTATTACTCGTTTAGAAGAAATTCCTGTCTCTTCATTCATTTCTTCATGAATGGAAACTCTTTCTAATAAATCAGCATATTTTATAACACCTGATTTCTCTGAAATTATAGGACGAGTGTAAGGATCCCACTCTACTAATTTATCACCTTTAACTATCTTAGAACCATCAGCAAATAATAACCTAGATCCTTTAGGTATTCTATTTCGAGATCTCTCTCTCTTATTTGAATCTAGAACCACTACCTCAGCATCTCTACTCATAACGACATCCGAGCCCTTAGAATCCTTTATAATATTGCCTTTAATTAATTTTAAAGTTCCATCAATAGCACTTTCTACACTTGACTGCTCAGTTTGTTGAGCTGCACCACCTATATGAAAAGTACGCATAGTAAGCTGTGTACCAGGTTCTCCTATAGATTGTGCTGCAATAACTCCGACGGCCTCGCCCATATTAACCATAGTTCCTCTTGCCAAGTCTCTTCCATAACAAGATGCACAAACTCCTTCTTCTGTTTTACATGTAAGAACAGATTTAACTTTTATAGAATCTATATCCGCATTTTCAATTGCAAAAACATCAGCCTCATCAATTAAATTACCTGCTTTAACTAAAGCCTTATTTGTTTCAGGGTCAATTATATCTTCTGATGTTACTCTTCCTAATATTTGTTCTCCAATAGACTCAATTATATCAGACCCTTCAATAATAGTTTTTTTAATAATTCCATCTTTTGTACCACAATCATGTTCTGTTATAATTACATCTTGTGCTACATCAACCAACCTTCTAGTTAGGTAACCAGAATTAGCTGTTTTTAAAGCTGTGTCTGCAAGTCCTTTTCTTGCCCCATGAGTAGAATTAAAGTATTCCAAAACTGATAAACCTTCCTTAAAATTAGAAATAATAGGAGTTTCAATTATTTCTCCTGAAGGTTTAGCCATTAAGCCTCTCATAGCTGCTAACTGCTTCATTTGAGCTGTAGAACCTCTAGCACCGGAATCAGCCATCATAAATACTGAATTCATTTTTCGACCTACGCCTTTGGCCATTTCACTCATCATTGCATCTGTAACCTGATCTGTACACTGAGACCAAGCATCAACGACCTTATTGTATTTTTCTTGATAGGTTAATAAACCATCACTATATTGTTGTTCATATACTTTAACTAGAGCAGATGTTGTGTTAACCATTGTTTTTTTCTCTTCAGGGATAATCATATCATCTTTACCAAAAGATATTCCAGCTTTACAAGCTTCTGTAAACCCAATCTTCATTAATCTATCAGAAAATATAACTGTTTCTTTCTGCCCACAATGCCTGTAAACCATATCTATTAAATTACTTACCTCTTTCTTTTTGAGCACTCTGTTTATTAAGTCATATTTAATTTTATAATTTTTTGGTAAAATTTCTGAAATCAACATTCTACCAGCTGTTGTTTCTATAATTTCTGAATATTCTTCATTCTTCTCATCTACAGAAGTATATCTTGCTTTTACTTTAGCATGCAAAGTGACATACCCAGAGTTAAGAGCATGTTTTATTTCAGCTAAACTTCCAAAAATAGTGCCCTCACCCTTATCTCCGTCATGCATTAAAGACATATAATATAAACCTAAAACTATATCCTGCGTAGGAACTATTATAGGCTTTCCATTTGCCGGACTTAGTATATTATTGGTAGACATCATTAAAACTCTTGCTTCTAATTGTGCTTCAAGTGATAGAGGCACATGAACTGCCATTTGATCACCATCAAAATCTGCATTAAAAGCCGTACATACTAATGGATGCAATTGTATTGCCTTGCCTTCTATCAATACAGGCTCAAATGCTTGAATTCCTAATCTATGAAGAGTTGGTGCTCTATTTAATAATATAGGATGCTCTCTAATAACCTGTTCTAGTATATCCCATACTTCAGGTTGTTCTTTTTCAACCATTTTTTTTGCTGCTTTAATGGAAGTAGCCAATCCATATAACTCTAATTTGGAATATATAAATGGTTTAAATAACTCTAATGCCATTTTTTTAGGAATACCACATTCATGCAATTTAAGCTCAGGGCCAACAACAATTACTGACCTACCTGAGTAATCGCATCTTTTTCCCAATAAATTTTGTCTAAACCTACCTTGTTTTCCCTTTAACATATCTGCTAAAGATTTTAATGGTCTTTTATTTGAACCTGTAATTGGACGCGACCTTCTAGAATTATCAAACAAAGCATCCACAGATTCCTGAAGCATTCTTTTTTCATTTCTAATAATAATATTAGGAGCTCTTAAATCTAATAAACGTTTTAATCTATTATTTCTATTAATTACTCTTCTATATAGATCATTTAAATCACTAGTAGCAAATCTGCCACCATCGAGCGGAACTAAAGGCCTTAATTCTGGTGGCAAAATTGGAACCACATCTAAAATCATCCATTCTGGTAAGTTTCCAGAATTTATAAACGCCTCTACTAATTTTAATCTTTTAACATACTTCTTTCTTTTTATTTCAGACTTAGTAACTTTTAACTCCTCTCTCATAAAATCTCTTTGCTCAATCAAATTAATGGCTGAAAGCATTTCTTTAATTGCTTCTGCACCTATTGAAGCCTGAAACTCTGAGCCATAATCATCCAGAGCATCTTGGTAGCTCGATTCAGTCAACAACTGATGTATTTTTAAATCAGTTGTGCCAGGCTCCATTACAACAAAATTTTCAAAATAAAGAATTTTTTCAACATCTTTCATAGCCATATCAAGTAATAGACTAATTCTTGACGGCAGTGATTTTAAAAACCAAATATGTGCTACTGGAGCTGCTAGAGTAATATGCCCCATTCTATCTCTTCTTACTTTAGACTGTATAACCTCTACACCACATTTTTCACATACAACTCCTCTATGTTTCATTCTTTTGTATTTTCCACAGAGACACTCATAATCTTTAATTGGACCAAAAATTTTTGCACAAAAAAGACCATCTTTTTCTGGCTTAAAAGTTCTATAGTTAATAGTTTCCGGTTTTTTGACTTCACCAAAAGACCAAGAACGAATTACGTCTGGACTAGCTATTGATATTTTAATTTCATCAAAATTATTATTTATAGTTACTGGTTCAAAAACTTTTAGAAGTTTAGTCATATTTTTTTTCTCACTATTAGCTAATAAGTTAATTATAATTTATGGTTTTTTTCTACTAATCAAGCCTACATTTAAGCATAAAGCCTGTAACTCTTTTGTTAAAACATTAAAAGATTCTGGTATACCTGATTGAAAACTATCTTCACCTCTTATTATTGCTTCATATACCTTAGTTCTACCAGAAACATCGTCTGACTTTACTGTCAACATTTCTTGAAGTGTATAAGATGCTCCATAAGCTTGAAGAGCCCAAACTTCCATTTCTCCAAACCTCTGACCTCCAAATTGAGCTTTTCCTCCTAATGGCTGTTGCGTAACTAAACTATAAGGACCAATTGATCTAGCATGTATTTTATCATCTACTAAATGATGCAACTTCAGCATATAAACATAACCTACAGTTATTTGTCTTGCAAACGTTTCTCCTGTTCTCCCATCAGTAAGGGTAACTTGTCCAGAGGTATCTCGTTCAGCATTTGTTAGCTGCTCTCTAATATCTTCTTCATTTGCCCCATCGAAAACAGGCGTTGCCATTGGTACACCTTTTGTTAAATTTCCTGCTAACTCTAAAAGATCATCATCATTAATATCTTTTTCAGCATTTTTCCATACTTGGTTGCCATATATTTTTTTAAACTTTACTTTAAGATGAGATATTCTTTCTTCTTTTTGATAATCATTTACTATTGCAGATATCTGTTTGCCTAAACCCGCTGATGCCCATCCTAGATGAGTTTCTAGAATTTGACCAACATTCATTCTAGAAGGAACCCCTAAAGGATTCAATACAATATCTACTGGAGTTCCATCTTCTAAATATGGCATATCTTCCACTAAAGCAATTTTAGAAATAACTCCTTTATTACCATGCCTACCAGCCATTTTATCTCCAGGTTGAAGCTTACGTTTTACCGCTACAAAGACTTTTACCATTTTCAAAGCACCAGGTAAAAGCTCATCTCCATCCTGTATTTTATCAACTTTTTCCTCAAATCTAACCTGAAGTCTTTTTATTTCATCATCAAATTCTTTTTTTAAAGCTTCAATTTCTGACATAACTTTTTCATTAGAAACCACAAATTGCCAGCATTGTCCTAATGTAAATAAAGATAATGTGTCACTATCAATCTTTTGATTTTTTGTAAATCCTTTGGGTCCATCAACTGCTTTATTTAGTGTTAATAAACCTCTAAGCCTATCAAAAACATTATTTTCAATAATTCTTAACTCATCATCTCTATCTTCTGCAAACCTTGAAATTCCTTCTCTTTCAATTTCTAAGGCCCTTTCATCTTTATCAACGCCTCGTCTAGAAAAGACTCTTACTTCGACTACAGTACCCGTAACTCCAGGTGGCAATCTTAAAGAAGAATCTCTTACATCTGCAGCTTTCTCTCCAAAAATTGCTCGTAATAATTTTTCCTCAGGAGTAGCCGGCGTCTCACCTTTAGGAGTAACTTTTCCCACTAAGATGTCATTAGAGCTTACTTCAGCTCCTATATATACTATTCCAGCTTCATCAAGATTTCTTAAGGCTTCATCACCAATGTTTGGAATATCTCTACTAATTTCTTCAGGCCCGAGCTTAGTGTCTCTTGCCATTACATCAAATTCTTCTATATGAATAGAAGTAAATACATCTTCCTGAACCACTCTTTCAGAAATTAAAATAGAATCCTCATAATTATATCCGTTATATGGCATAAAAGCTACCAAGACATTTCTACCTAATGCAAGTTCACCTAAATCAGTAGAAGGCCCATCTGCAATAATATCTCCTGCATTCGCTCTATCACCCACCTTAACTAAAGGTCTTTGATTTATTGCTGTATTTTGGTTAGATCTTTGAAATTTTAAAAGATTATAAATATCTACTCCAATAGTACGTTCAGGGTTATTAGGATCAGCAACACTAATAACTATTCTACTAGCATCAACTTGATCTACATATCCAGACCTTTTTGCTGCAACTGCTGAGCCTGAATCGGCAGCAACTTTTGCCTCCATACCAGTGCCTATAAGAGGGGCCTGAGCTTTTATTAAAGGAACTGCTTGTCTTTGCATGTTAGAACCCATTAAAGCTCTATTAGCATCATCATTTTCTAAAAATGGAATAAGAGCAGCAGCAACAGATACTAATTGTTTTGGAGACACATCAATATAATCAATATTTTTTGGGTGGACCATAACAAAGTCGCCATTTTTTCTACAGCTTACCAAATCATCTTCAAATTTTCCAGCAGTCGTTAGAACTGCATTTGCTTGGGCAATAGTATACCTACTTTCTTCCATAGCAGATAAATAAATAACTTCAGAGGTAACCTTTTCACCTTTAACTATTCTATATGGACTTTCAATAAACCCATATTTATTAATTTTAGCATGCGTTGCCAAACTATTAATAAGTCCAATATTTGGTCCCTCAGGCGTCTCAATTGGGCAAATTCTTCCATAATGTGTAGGATGAACATCTCTTACTTCAAAACCCGCTCTTTCTCTAGTAAGGCCTCCAGGCCCTAATGCGGATACCCTTCTTTTATGAGTAATTTCGCTGAGTGGGTTTGTTTGATCCATAAATTGACTCAATTGTGAAGAACCAAAAAATTCTCTTATTGAAGCCTGTGCAGGTTTAGAATTTATTAAATCTTGAGGCATTACTGCATCTATTTCTGAAGATGACATTTTTTCTCTTACAGCTCTTTCCATCCTAGATAGCCCAATACGATATTGATTTTCTAATAACTCACCTACAGACCTTACCCTTCTATTTCCTAAATGATCTATATCATCTACTTCACCTATTCCGTCTCTCAATCCAATTAAAACTTTTAATACTCTGATTATATCTTCTCTTCTTATCTCTGTAACCGTATCTTCTGCCTCTAGATCTAGCCTATTATTTAGTTTAACCCTACCTACTGCAGAAAGGTCATACCTTTCAGATCTTACTTCTCTAATATTTTTGTTATTTACCCAAAAAGTAGCGGGCAAGCCCTCTCTAGCAACCGCACATAAAGTAATTAATGTCCAATCACTTTCTTGATGTATAATCCAACAACCTGCAGATTCCATCAATTCTTTAGATAAAACTTTAAGTAATTTTGACTTAGAAGAAGCTTCTAACCTACATTCTACCTCTTCCTTTATAAAAGATGCTTTCGTAAAAAATAAATCGAAGAATAGCCTTTCAGAAGTTTCTTCAGTTGGAGGCTCACCAGGTCTCATTATCCTATAAATATCAGCTAAAGCTTCTACTCTTGATGATGTTTTATCCGCCTCAATTAGAGTATTTCTTATATAGGGCCCTATTGTATTATTAAATAAAATTATAGAAACATTTGTAACTTTTTGTTCTGCTATATGTGCAAGCGTATCTTCATCTAAAATTTGTCCAGCCTCAACAAATATTTCACCTGTTAACTCATTCACAGAATCAATTGCAGAATATTGATTTAATATAGCTTCATCTGGAAATACTAATGTTTTAACCCCATCCTCTTTTGCTTGTTTTAATAGTTTGGCATTAATTCTAGTTTCTTTGGGGAATACAACTTTACCTCTAATAGTTTTAATATCATAATCAAACTTCATGCCAAGTAATCTTGTATCCACAAATTCTGTAGTCCAACTATTTTTAACATTTTCATAGTTTATTATTTCATAAAAACTTTCTAATATCTCTTCATCATCCATATTTAAAGACTTTAATATTAATGACACGGGTAGTTTTCTTCTTCTATCTATTCGAACAAATAAATTATCTTTTGCATCAAATTCAAAATCTAGCCATGACCCCCTATAAGGAATAATCCTAGCATTATATAAAATTTTTCCTGAAGAATGTCCCTTACCTTTATCGTGATCAAAGAAAACCCCTGGGGAACGATGCATCTGACTTACAACAACTCTTTCTGTACCATTAACTACAAAAGTACCCTTTTCTGTCATTAACGGCATATCACCCATATAGACGTCTTGCTCCAAAATACTTCTAACCGACTTAATGCCAGTTTCTTCATCTAAATCATAAATAATTAATCTAAATTTAACCCTAAGCGGGGAAGCATAAGTAAGACCTCTTTGACGGCACTCCTCAACATCATATTTAGATTTTCCTAATACATAAGAAACAAACTGCAGCTCAGAAGTATCAGTAAAATCATTTATTGGAAAAACAGAATCAAAAACTCTATATAATCCTTGATTTTGTCCATGCTCCTTAGAACCAGTGCTTTCAAATATTAGAAATTTTTCATAAGATGCTTTTTGAACATCAATTAAATTTGGCATTTCTGCTACTTCATTAATACTTCCAAAAGATTTACGAATTCTTTTACGTCCTGTTAAACTTATATGGGGTGTAATCATTTTTGCATGCCTCGCGGTAAATAACTTTAAAATCGCTACTTAATCTAGTAACAAGTAAAAATTTAAATATTTATAGTAATTAAAAAAAACATAAAAAAAAACGACAAATAGTAAAATATTTAAAACCAATACATGAATTTTCTTAGCTTCTATCATAAAATGATCTCGGTATAATATTGGAACTATACTTTAAAACAAGATATTATATATCCTAGAGAATAAAATATCGCAAGCTAAATAATTAGAAAGACTAAAAAAAACATATACTAAAGTTTATTAAAAATAAATAAATTTATTTTAATTCTACAGTTGCACCAGCTTCTTCTAATTTCTTCTTAATTTCTTCTGCTTCATCTTTAGATGCACCTTCTTTAACAGCCTTAGGTGCAGCTTCAACTAAATCTTTAGCTTCTTTAAGACCTAATGTAGTGATAGCTCTAACTTCTTTAATTACATTAATCTTAGATTCTCCTACAGCAGCTAAGATAATATCAAAGCTATCTTTCTCTTCTGCAGCAGCTCCACCACCAGCAGCCGGTGCCGTAACAGCCACAGCAGCAGCAGCTGAAACACCCCACTTTTCTTCAAGAAGCTTAGAAAGTTCTGCAGCTTCCATAACCGTTAAAGTAGATAACTTTTCTACTATTTTTTCTAGATCAGCCATTATTTTTTCCTTTCAAAATTAAACTGAGTATATAAAAATTTATGCAACTTCTTTCGCACCTTCGTATGATTTAGTAACAGTAATTAATTGTGTAGCAGGAGCAGCCGCAACTATAGCAATTTTCCTTGCAGGGGCTGAAAATATACCTAAAATTTTTGCCTGTATTTCTGGTAAAGATGGTAAAGAAGCAAGTTGTTTTATTCCATTTATATCTAAAACTGTTTCTTTTAATGCTCCTCCAACTATAATTAAATTTTCATTTTTTTTAGCAAATTCATTAGTAACTTTTGCAGCAGCTACTACATCACTTGAATATGCTATTGCAGTAGGCCCAGTAAACAAATCTATTATATTTTCATAAACGCTATCTGCAAGGGCAATTTTTATCAATCTATTTTTTGTCACCTTAAATGAAACATTGGAATCTCTTGTCTGTGACCTTAGGTCAGTAATTGCTCCGGCGTTTATACCTTTATATTGGGTAACAATTACGGCCTCTGCTGCTTCAAATATTTTTTTGAACTCAGCGACAGCTTTTTCTTTCTGTGATCTATTCATTTGCCCCTCTCATCAAAGCTCTATCTAAGAAATATGAATTTAGCACATGAATTTGGTGCTCAATTCTATCTATGCAGTATTTAATTCCAATATGGAAACCTGCAGTCTCAGACAGATATTATTAATAACACTATCCATTAATATAAAAAATTATAAAAATCAAGTTATTGAAAAACTTTTTTTAATTTAAACCTATATATCCAAACTATTAATATCTACTTTTATAGCAGGCCCCATACTTGAGCTAATAGATACCTTTTTTATAAACTGTCCTTTTGCTCCTGTTGGCCTAGCTTTGCTAACGGAACCAATAAAAGCAGATAGGTTTTCTAGTAAATCTTCTTCTTTAAAGCTAGCTTTGCCCACTCCTGCATGAATAATTCCAGCTTTTTCAACTCTAAATTCCACTTGGCCGCTTTTTATAGCCTTTACTGCCGCATCTACATCCATTGTTACTGAACCTAATTTTGGATTAGGCATTAATCCTCTTGGCCCTAAAACTTTTCCAAGCTTTCCTACTACAGCCATCATATCAGGAGTAGCAATAATTCTATCAAAATCTATTTCACCTTTTTCAACTTTCTCAGCTAAATCTTCCGCACCTACTAAATCAGCCCCTGCAGCTTTTGCTTCATCAGCTTTTTTATCTCTGGCAAAAACAGCTACTCTTACGGTTTTCCCTGTGCCCTTTGGCATTGCCACAACACCCCTCACATTTTGATCTGCATGCTTAGGGTCAACTCCTAAATTCATAGCTATATCAACTGTTTCATCAAATTTAACAGAAGCTCTTTCTTTTAGCATTTTAATTGCTTCTTTTAAATCAAAATTAGAATCTATTGTTAAGCCTTCGCTTGCTTTTTTATATCTTTTTGAAATTTTAGGCATAATTTACTCCATTACCTCTACGCCCATTGACCTAGCTGTACCTGCTAAAATCTTACAGGCATCATCTACTGTATGAGCATTTAAATCAGACATTTTAATTTCAGCTATTTCTTCTAACTGTTTTTTCGTTATTTTTGCAATAGGTTCATCTCTTCCTGGAGTTTGAGAAGCCTTCTTAATATTAATTGCTTTCATAATTAAATAACTAGCAGGGGGTTTTTTATAAACAAAGCTAAAAGTTTTATCCTGATAAACTGTAATAACTACAGGCAAAGGCGCCCCTTGTTCCATTTTCTGTGTTTCTGCATTAAAAGCTTTACAGAACTCCATTATATTTAGACCTGCTTGTCCTAAAGCAGGACCAACAGGAGGAGCTGGCGCTGCCTTACCTGCAGGAACCTGAAGTTTAACATACCCTGTTATTTTTTTTGCCATTTATTTATCTCCAAGAATTCATATATATTAAAATTAACCTTTTTCAACTTGTCCATAACCTAATTCTACTAAAGTAGAACGTCCAAATATTGAGACAGCAATTTTGAGTCTTTCTTTTTCTTCATCTATATCTTCCACTATACCATTAAATGATGCAAAAGGACCATCTGCAACTTTTACTGTTTCTCCTATCTGATAGATTACAGACCTTTTAGGTTTATCTACTCCCTCTTGAACCTGACTTAATATTGCTTGAGCCTCAGCTTCAGATATAGGAGCAGGCTTTCCAGAAGATCCTAAAAAACCACTTACTTTAGGAGTTTCTTTTACCAAATGCCAAGTATCATCAGTCATATCCATATTTATTAAAATATAACCTGGAAAAAATTTTCTTTCAGCATTTACTTTCTTACCACGCCTTATTTCTATCACTTCTTCCATTGGAACAAGAACTTGAGAAAATTGATCAGATAACCCTTTTCTTTCAGCTTGTTCTTTTATTACTTGAGACACCTTCTTTTCAAAACCAGAATGTGTATTTACTACATACCAACGATGTGACAATGAACCTCCATATTATTTGTCTTATAAACCAAGTATCCATCGTACTCCAAATGAGAGTATTTGATCAACACCAAGGAAAAATAAAGATAAGATAAACACCATAACAAATACCATTGCAGTAGTTACAATAGTTTCTTTTCTAGTAGGCCAAGTTACTTTTCTAACTTCCTGACGTACTTCCTTTAAAAATTTTAATGGTGCGGTTTTAACCATATTTTTATTTTCTTCCTAACATTAATGGCAGGAGCGGAGGGACTCGAACCCACAGCCCCCGGTTTTGGAGACCGGTGCTCTACCAATTGAGCTACGCTCCTAAAAATTAAGTAAACCCTTCAACTATTCAATAATTTTAGATACAACTCCAGCACCTACTGTTTTACCACCTTCTCTAATAGCAAATCTTAAACCTTCTTCCATTGCAATTGG
>LWDU01037136.1_pt1 | contig 15314 bp, 11 predicted proteins | sample 727161 | NCBI WGS metagenome assembly LWDU01 (sample SAMN04566230, study PRJNA314399) | hydrothermal vent metagenome | isolation source: deep sea hydrothermal plume seawater | place: Mexico: Gulf of California, Guaymas Basin | collected 2004-07-11 | reverse complement strand
ATCCACATGCCCGATCGTCCCGATATTAATATGAGGCTTCGTTCGCTCAAATTTAGCCTTCGCCATCTATTCGCTCCTCCTTCTTCCGTCCTTTAATACTTTCCAATAGTATCCGCTGATCTATTTTCCGGTTCCCTGACTCTTCGCAACGATCTCTTCAGAGATATGCTTCGGAACCACATCATAGCGAGAAAACTGCATGGTAAAGATGCCGCGACCCTGAGTCATCGACCGAATACTCGTCGCATATCCAAACATCTCAGAGAGTGGAACCAAGGCAGAAACAACCTGAGCGCCGCCCCGCATCTTCATTCCCAGAATTTTCCCTCGCTTGGAGCTTAAGTTCCCGATGACATCCCCCATGTACTCCTCCGGAACAACGACCTCTAAATCCATGATCGGCTCCAGAAGGACCGGTTCCGCCTTTTTACATGCAGTCTTGAATGCCATCGAACCTGCTATTTTAAAGGCAACCTCTGAAGAATCAACATCATGAAAGGATCCATCAAACAAACTCACCTTGAGGTCCACCATCTGATAGCCGGCAACCACCCCAGAAGTCATTGCCTCAACAATTCCTTTTTCAACCGGTCCGATAAACTCCTTCGGAATGGCACCCCCGACGATCTTGTTTACAAATTCAAAACCCTTCCCAGGCTCCTGGGATTCTATCTTCAGCCAGACATGTCCATACTGACCCCGGCCTCCCGTCTGCCGAACATATTTCCCTTCCGCTTCCGCTGCCTGCTGAATGGTCTCTCGATAGGCAACCTGAGGCTTCCCTACATTTGCCTCGACCTTAAATTCTCTTTTCAAACGATCAACAATGATCTCAAGGTGTAATTCCCCCATTCCGGAAATAATGGTCTGCATCGTCTCTTCATCGGTGACAATACGCAGAGAGGGATCTTCATGACAGAGTTTCTGGAGGGAGAGGCCCAATCTTTCTTGGTCAGGCTTCGTCTTGGGCTCAATGGCCATCGAAATAACCGGCTCAGGGAAAGTCATCACCTCAAGAAGTATGGGATCCTTCTCGGCACAAAGGGTATCTCCGGTCTTCGTATTCTTTAATCCAACAGCGGCACAGATGTCACCGGGATAAGCGGCCGTGACGTCTTCGCGTTTGTTGGCATGCATCTTCAAAATGCGGCCAACCCGCTCTTTGGAATCTTTTGTTGCGTTATATATATAGGACCCTGCCTTCAACACGCCTGAATAGACCCGAAAGTATGTCAATTGGCCGACAAAAGGATCGGTCATGATCTTAAAAGCCAGGGCAGAAAACGGCTCGTCATTTCGCGGATACCGGACCATCTCTTCTTCTGTCTTTACGTTAATGCCTTTCACGGGAGGAATATCATTCGGAGAAGGAAGGAAATCGACAACGGCATCAATCAAAAGCTGGACACCCTTGTTTTTAAAGGCCGAACCGCATAAAACCGGAACAATCTTCAATTCCAGGGTTCCCTTCCGTAAGGCCTCCTTGATCTCCTCGGATGAAACCGGACCCCCATTCAGATATTTTTCCATAATCGTGTCATCAAAATCGGAAATTGCTTCGATCATTTTGTCGCGATATTCCTTTGCAACAGAGAGATGTTCTTCAGGAATTTCATCAATTTTGTACTCGGCCCCGAGCGTTTCATCGTCAAAAAAGATCCCCTTCATATTGATGAGATCAATGGGCCCACGAAAGGTGTCTTCTTTTCCAATTGGAATCTGAACGGGGACTGGGACGGCACCCAAGCGGTCAATCATCGTCTGAACCGCCGGAAAGAAATCAGCACCGATGCGGTCCATTTTATTCATAAAGGCAATTCTGGGAACATGGTAACGATCCGCCTGCCGCCAGACTGTTTCCGACTGCGGCTCAACACCCTGGACAGAATCAAAAACAGCAACCGCACCATCGAGCACACGAAGGGATCGCTCAACTTCAATCGTAAAATCAACATGCCCTGGAGTATCTATAATGTTAATCCGATAATCATCCCAGAAGCAGGTTGTCGCAGCAGAGGTAATCGTAATACCCCGCTCTCTCTCCTGCTCCATCCAATCCATGGTCGCATTTCCATCATGAACCTCACCAATGCGATGGGTCACGCCGGTATAATAAAGGATGCGCTCTGTCGTCGTCGTTTTTCCGGCATCGATATGCGCCATGATTCCGATATTGCGTGTTCTGTCTAAGGAGTATTCTTTTGTCATTTAACGATGATCAATCAATTTCGTCACTCTAGTTTCCAGTGAACGTTAGCGAACATTATGGATAAATAAGGACTAAAAAAAGGTGAAGGCAGCGGCCTTCACCTGAACTTGAGATAGCACTATTACCAGCGATAATGCGCAAAGGCTTTATTTGCTTCCGCCATCTTGTGCGTATCTTCCCGCTTCTTAACCGCGCTCCCTGTCTTGTTTGAAGCATCAAGCAATTCGGCGGCCAACCTCTCTTTCATGCTTTTTTCTGAACGCTTCCTCGAATAAATCATAATCCAGCGGAGCGCCAGGGACATTCGGCGATTGGGACGGATTTCAACGGGCACCTGATATGACGCACCTCCCACCCTTCGCGACTTCACCTCAACCATCGGCTTGACGTTATCGACGGCATGCTTAAAAACCATGACCGGATCAGAACCCGTCTTTTTCTTAATCAGATCAAAAGCGCCATAACAGATCGATTCCGCGAGGCTCTTCTTTCCATCCTCCATGACCAGGCAGATGAACATTGCAATGAGCCTGTCCCCATACCGTGGATCTGGAAGAACCTCTCTGTTAACTGTCACCTTTCTTCTAGACATTGAAACCTTTCTTCGTACACAAATTAATGATTCAACTATTTCTGGATTGTCTCGCGAGGAGGATTCATGGCGTCACTTACTTCGGTCTCTTGGCTCCATATTTCGAACGTCCCTGCTTCCTGTCCGCCACGCCGACCGCATCTAAAGCACCGCGAACAATATGGTACCGGACCCCCGGGAGGTCTTTTATTTTTCCACCCCGTACCAATACAATTGAATGCTCCTGAAGATTGTGACCCATTCCTGGAATATAAGAGGTCACTTCCATCCCATTCGTCAAACGCACACGTGCAACCTTTCGGAGTGCAGAGTTTGGCTTCTTGGGCGTGGTGGTATAAACACGGATACAGACCCCTCTCTTCTGCGGCGACTGTTTCAGTGCAGGACTCTTGGTCTTGGATCGGGCTTTTTCCCGCCCCTTCTTGATCAATTGATTAATCGTCGGCATCTGACTTCCTTACGTGGCATGCAAAACCTACAGATCATACTGACTACTGGCCCTCTTGTCAAGATTTTTTTACAATCTCAAGGCATTATATTGATATTTGGTATGCCTATTTTTTCTCTGCAGGAGCCCCTTCACTCGAACCCGCCTTATTCTTGGCCATCTCCTTGATCTCCTGTGCCTGCCGCGGTGATCGCACATAAACTTCTCGATACTCAGGCAAGCCCGTTCCCGCCGGGACAAGCCGTCCCACAATCACATTCTCTTTCAAGCCAAGCAGGTCATCCGTTCTTCCGCTAATCGCAGCCTCCGTCAAAACACGCGTTGTCTCCTGGAAGGAAGCGGCAGAGATAAAACTATCGGTTGCAAGGGCCGCCTTCGTGATTCCGAGAAGAATCGGCTTTCCTGTCGCCGGTATTCCCCCTTTGGCCATCACTTTCTCATTCTCTTCTGCGAATTTAAACTTATCAACCTGCACCCCAATGAGGAAATCCGTATCGCCCGGTTCTTCAACTTTTACTCTTCTTAACATCTGTCGGACAATAATTTCAATATGCTTGTCGTTAATCGACACCCCTTGCAGACGATAAACCTCCTGGACCTCGTCGACCAAGTATTTCTGAAGCTCTTTCGGTCCTAGTACGTCAAGAATATCATGAGGGTTCGGAGATCCATCCATCAAGGGCTCCCCAGCGTGAACCCAATCCCCCTCATGAACATTAATATGCTTCCCCTTAGGAATGAAGTATTCCCGGCTATCCCCGACCTCATTACTGACAATCACCTTTCTCATCCCTTTGGCAAAACCGCCATATTCGACCGTCCCGTCAATCTCTGAGATAACGGCCTGTTCTTTTGGTTTTCTCGCCTCAAAAAGCTCGGCCACACGGGGAAGTCCACCGGTAATATCCTTCGTTTTTGTCGTTTCACGAGGAATCTTCGCCAACACATCACCCGGGTGAACCATTTGCCCTTTCTCAACAAAAACATGTGCCCCCGCAGGAAGAAGATAACGGGCCGCTCCTTTTGTCAAAGGGAGTTTCACGGTTTTCCCCGAGGCATCCTTGATTGAAATTCTAGGCCGGAGATTTGATCCGGGGTAATCGACAATGACTTTACGGGCAAAGCCGGTGACTTCGTCAACTTCTTCACGCATCGTCTGCCCTTCGATCAGATCACCCATCGCAATCTTTCCAGCGACTTCCGTCAAGATCGAAAGAGAATAGGGATCCCACTCCACCAGTCTTTGTCTCGCATCCACCGAGACCCCATCTTTTACCTTGATGCGGGCACCATAGACAACCGAGTACTTCTCTTTCTCGCGTCCTGTCTTGTCAAAAATGGCAATTCTTCCATTCCGGTTCATGACAATCAGGTCACCGTCTTTACTTTTCACGGTATTCAGGTTCAAGTATTTCACAACACCGGCATTCCGGGATTCCAATACGGTCTGTTCAATCACCTTGCTTGCCGTCCCCCCAATATGGAAGGTCCGCATCGTTAGCTGTGTTCCCGGCTCCCCAATAGATTGTGCGGCGATCACGCCGACGGCCTCTCCCCGCTCAACCAGTTGTCCCCGGGATAAATCCCGCCCATAACACCTGACACATATCCCCCGATGCGCCAGACAGGTCAATACAGAACGGATTTTCACTCTGTCAATCCCCGCCTCAACAACGGCCTGCGTCTTTTCTTCATTGATTTCCGCTTGAGCCGGACAAATAACCTCACCCGTAATCGGATCAGTGATATCTTCTGCCGCGATTCTGCCCAGGATACGTTTTTCAAGCGGTTCAATGACCTCTCCACCTTCAACCAGAGCCGTCACGGCAAGCGAATCAGGTGAGTGACAATCCAGATCATTCACAATAACATCTTGCGAGACATCGACCAGCCGCCGCGTCAGGTATCCGGAATTGGCTGTCTTCAAGGCAGTATCCGCCAATCCTTTTCGCGCACCGTGTGTCGAAATAAAGTATTGCAAGACGCTCAACCCTTCTCTGAAGTTGGCCATGATCGGCGTTTCAATAATCTCCCCGGAGGGCTTTGCCATGAGTCCTCTCATTCCCCCCAGTTGACGAATCTGCGCAGCGCTTCCACGGGAACCTGAATCGGCCATCATGTAGATAGAATTAAATTTTCGATCTTTTACCTTCCCGACTCCCTTCGTGACCTCTTCTTCTTCCTCAGCCAATTCTCTCATCATTTCACTGGCCACCATCTCAGTGACATGCGCCCAGATATCAACCACCTTATTGTATCGCTCTCCATTCGTAATCAAACCCTCAGCATACTGCTTTTCGATCTCCGCTACACTCTTCTTGGCCTTATCGAGCAATACGCCTTTTTTTGACGGGATGCGCATGTCGTCCACACAGATCGAGATGCCGGCCCTTGTCGCGAAATGAAATCCGAGATCCTTAATGCGATCCAGCATGGCGACGGTATTGCGGCGACCGGACTTTCGATAGGAGATATCAATCAGGTTGATCAACTCCTTTTTGTTCATAATACGATTGACCATCGAGAAGGGGACATCCTCTGGGAGAATATTTCCAAAAATCACTCTGCCGACAGTTGTCTCAACCAAGGTACCATCGCGCCTTACTTTAATCCGGGCATGCTCCTCCACCTGCCGATGGTCATAGGCAATGGTAACTTCTTCCGGACCGGAAAAGGTTTTTCCTTCTCCCTTCGCCCCGCCCTTTTCCTTTGTCAGCCAATAGCAACCCAGAACCATATCCTGAGAAGGAACCATAATTGGTTTTCCGCTGGCAGGTGAAAGGACGTTGTTCACCGACATCATCAGTACGCGCGCCTCAATTTGGGCCTCAATCGACAAAGGGAGATGGACAGCCATTTGATCCCCATCAAAATCTGCATTAAATGCAGCGCACACTAGCGGATGAAGCCGGATCGCTTTTCCTTCCACTAAAACAGGATCAAAGGCCTGTATCCCCAGGCGATGCAGAGTTGGTGCCCGGTTCAGTAAGACAGGGTGCTCCTGAATCATCTCATCCAGCACATCCCACACCTCCGGCTTTTCCTTTTCCACCATCTTCTTTGCCGTTTTAATGGTTGCCACATAACCACGCTCTTCCAGTTTTTGATAAATAAAGGGCTTGAAGAGTTCCAAGGCCATCTTCTTTGGAAGTCCGCATTGGTGGAGCTTCAACTCGGGCCCGACAACAATCACGGATCGACCAGAGTAGTCTACCCGTTTTCCCAGAAGGTTCTGACGGAACCGGCCTTGCTTGCCCTTGAGCATGTCCGAAAGGGACTTCAGGGGACGCTTGTTCGGCCCTCGGATTGCCCGACCCCGTCGACCATTGTCAAAAAGGGCATCCACCGATTCCTGAAGCATTCTCTTTTCATTGCGGATAATGACATTGGGAGCCCTCAACTCGGTCAGCCGTTTCAGGCGATTATTCCGGTTAATCACCCGGCGGTATAGATCATTTAAATCAGATGTCGCAAAACGCCCCCCATCGAGAGGCACCAAAGGTCTGAGTTCCGGCGGCAGGACAGGAATGACATCCAAAATCATCCAGTCGGGATGATTTCCAGACTTCCTTAAGGATTCCACAACCCGGAGACGTTTTGTTAATTTCTTTTTGACGGCGACAGAACTTGCATGGGCAATCTTGACATGCAACTCGTCCCAAAGCTCTTCAAGATCTATTTTCTTCAAAATATCCCTTATTGCCTCGGCACCCATCTCGGCACGGAACGCCCCTACACCATACTTTTCGACATCTGCGCGATACCGATCTTCCGTAAGGATCTCCTTCTCCTTCAAGTCAGTGTCCATCGGATCCGTCACAACATAGTTCTCAAAATAGAGTACCTTTTCGAGCTGCTTGAGTGTCATATCCAGAAGTATCCCGATTCGACTGGGAATGCCCTTCAGAAACCAGATATGAGCCACAGGGGAAACCAGCTCGATATGGCCCATCCGTTCCCGGCGAACCTTTGACTGGATGACTTCCACTCCACACTTGTCACAGACAATTCCACGGTGCTTCATCCGCTTATACTTTCCGCAGTTACACTCCCAATCCTTGATCGGCCCAAAGATGCGTGCACAAAAGAGACCGTCCCGCTCCGGTTTAAACGAGCGATAATTAATCGTTTCCGGTTTTTTGACTTCCCCATAGGACCAGGAGCGGATCTTCTCGCCGGATGCAATGCGAATTCGGATGGCGTCAAAAGAGATCGACTCCTTCGACTTTCCAAAAAGGCTCCGAACCGATTCGACCTTGCTTAATGTCTCCATTGAACCTCCAAAAAAATAAACGTTAAAATAACTCGAAAGGGAGGATCGGGCTTACTCCTCACATTAATCCTGATTCTCAGTCTTTGTCTCTGATTAATTCAACATCAAGCCCCAGGCTCTGAAGCTCTTTGATCAAAACGTTGAAGGATTCCGGCAGGCCGGGCTCCAGGAAGTGCTCTCCCTTGACAATCGCTTCGTAGATGCGGGACCGTCCGGGGACATCATCCGACTTCACCGTCAGGAACTCCTGTAGAACCGATGCGGCGCCATAGGCCTGAAGGGCCCAGACTTCCATTTCTCCAAGACGTTGTCCCCCAAACTGCGCCTTCCCGCCCAAAGGTTGTTGTGTGACCAGAGAATAGGGTCCAATCGACCTTGCATGGATCTTGTCGTCAACCAGATGGTGAAGTTTCAGCATGTACATCCGGCCCACCGTCACCGGGCGGTTAAAAGGCTCTCCTGTCTTTCCATCATGCAGAATGGTCTGTCCCGACCTTGGGAGACCTGCCTCTTCCAGCAAATCCTTGACTTCTTTTTCGTTCGCACCGTCAAATACCGGACAGGACACATGGATACCCAGGAGGTCCGCAGCCCAACCCAGGTGAGTCTCCAGTATCTGCCCGACATTCATCCGAGAAGGGACACCGAGAGGATTGAGGACAATCTGCACCTTCGTGCCATCCGGAAGATACGGCATATCGGCCTCAGGAAGAATGCGCGCGACAACCCCCTTGTTGCCATGCCGCCCCGCCATCTTGTCCCCTACCTGGAGCCTGCGCTTCATGGCAATGAAAACCTTGACGAGTTTAATCACACCGGGAGGGAGTTCGTCTCCCCGCTTTAAACGTCCCACCTTCTCATCATAGATCATCTGGCGAAGGTCGATCCGTTCTTTTGTAGACGCCTCCACGCTATCAACTTTCGCCTGCTCTGCCTTGTCATTCAGGACCACATTCCGGATATCCTCATCGACAATTTTACCCAGGATCTCCTCTTCAATAAGCTTCTTTTTCTTCAGAAGAATCTCGCCGGTTTCCGGATCAACGATATCGACACCGACCAACTGGCCAATCAGCAGGCTCCGGACCTTTTTATATTTTTCCTCCTCGATAATATGAAGTTCCTCACGATGGTCCCGCTGAAGACGCGTGATATCTTCGGTTTCAATCATCTTTGTCCGCTCATCTTTATCAACGCTCTTACGAGAAAAAATCTTTACATCGACGACAATTCCCTCTATCCCGGGGGGGACATAGAGCGAGGCGTCTTTAACATCGCCTGCCTTTTCACCAAATATCGCCCTGAGTAATTTTTCTTCCGGAGTCAGCTGGGTCTCCCCCTTCGGGGTGACCTTTCCCACGAGAATATCTCCTGGTTTCACCTCCGCCCCGACACGGATAATCCCCGATTCGTCCAGGTTGTTGAGGGTTTCTTCACTCACATTCGGAATATCTCTTGTAATATCCTCTTTGCCTAATTTTGTATCCCGGGATTCCAATTCAAATTCTTCGATGTGGATGGATGTAAAATTATCTCCTTTAACCAGCTCTTCCGACACCAAGATGGCATCCTCAAAGTTGTACCCCCCCCAAGGCATGAACGCGACCAGAATATTCTGGCCCAAGGCCAATTCTCCCTGATCAATCGCAGGACCATCCGCAAGGAGATCACCTTTCTTTACCTTCATGCCAGCCGTCACGACCGGCCTCTGGTTGATACAGGTATTTTGATTAGAACGCTGATACTTAATCAGCTTGTAAACATCTAGCGCCGATTCCGGATCTTCCGCGACATTCGCTTTTTCTTTTCTGCTCAGATCCGCCTTGACTACAATCCGGGTCCCGTCACAGCTGACGACGGTACCACTCCGCTTTGCAAAAACGACATAACCAGAATCCCGTGCAACAATAAACTCCATCCCTGTCCCGACCAGAGGGGCTTCAGTCCGAATCAAAGGAACCGCCTGCCGCTGCATGTTCGAACCCATCAAGGCCCTGTTGGCATCATCGTTCTCAAGAAAGGGGATCATCGCGGTCGCCGCACTCACGATCTGTTTCGGGGAGACGTCCATATACTCAATGCGGTCAGAGGGCACCGCGACAAAATCGCCTGAGGAACGGGCCGAGATATTATCCGATGTCAGCTTTCCCCGACTGTCCATCTTCGCATTTGCCTGCGCAATCACATAGCGGTCTCCATCAATGGCCGAAATAAATTCGACTTCGTCGGTTACCCGTCCCTTGACCACCTTACGGTAGGGCGACTCAATAAAACCATACTCGTTCACACGGGCATAAGTGGCGAGCGAGGTAATCAAGCCAATATTTGGACCTTCCGGCGTCTCGATCGGACAGATACGACCATAATGGCTGGGATGAACATCTCTCACCTCAAAACCGGCCCGCTCCCGGGTCAATCCTCCGGGACCCAGGGCGGATAGACGCCTCTTATGGGTAATTTCAGCCAAGGGGTTGGTCTGGTCCATGAATTGGGAGAGCTGGCTGCTCCCAAAAAATTCTTTGATGACCGCAATCACCGGTTTCGCGTTGATCAGGTCATGAGGGAGGACGGTATCCAGATCAAGCAGATTCATCCGCTCTTTAATTGTGCGTTCCATCCTGACAAGGCCAATCCGGAATTGGTTTTCCAGAAGCTCCCCGACCGACCTGACCCGGCGGTTGCCGAGATGGTCAATGTCATCAATATTCCCTTTTCCGCTTTTGAGATTCACAAGATAGCGAACCACTTCAACGACATCCTGAGCGCTCAGCGTCCGGTTCTCCATGGGCTGTTCCAGACCCAGTTTTTTGTTGAGCTTCAGTCGGCCAACAGGAGAAAGGTCATACCGCTTTGAATTGAAGAAAAGGTTTTCGAAAAGGAGCTTTGCCGTATCCATCGTCGGTGTCTCTCCCGGACGGATCCTGCGATAAACCTCTACCATCGCTTCCCCGGGAGAACCCACCTTTTCCATTGCCAAGGTATCGCGTATGGCCGGAAGAATCGTAATATTATCAATAAAAAGGACTCGGATTTTCCCGATATCGGCCTCGCATATTTGCGCGAGGATATCCTCTGTCAGCTCCTGGTTTCTCTCTACAAGAATCTCACCTGTTGCCGGGTCAACAACATCATCAAGGACCGCTTTTCCGGCCAACTCTTCCCTGGGATACGGGATTTCCTTGATCCCCTCCGCCTTCATTTTTCGGAGGACACCCTTGGTCATCTTGCTTCCCTCTTTGACCAGAACACCTTTCCCTTTCTTCTCCTTAAAATCAGAGGGGGACTTAAGGCCAACATGAATCTCAGGATTCAGCTTTCTCAGGAACTCACCCTTAGAAATTCTGACATCTTCGATCGGATAAAAAAGCTTCAGGATAACCTCTTCAAGGCTCCCTCCCTCCACATCTCCTTCCGGTCCGGGCAAAACATATTTTCGACCGTTTCCACCGGCTGCTTCCTGAGTAAAGGCCTTCAACAGAATAGTAACAGGGAGCTTTCTCCTTCTGTCAATCCGGACATAGAGGATATCTTTTGCGTCAAAATCAAAATCAAGCCACGAACCGCGATAGGGGATAATTCGCGCGGAGTAAAGAACTTTTCCGCTGGCGTGCGTCTTTCCTTTATCATGACTAAAGGAGGCGCCGGGGGAACGCTGGAGCTGGCTGACGACCACCCGCTCCGTTCCATTCACCAGAAAGGTCCCGTTATCCGTCATTAATGGAAGCTCTCCGACATACACCTCCTGCTCGCGGATGTCCCGGACCTTTTTCGTCTTCCCCTTGCCCTCCTTGTCCCAGACCACCAAACGGACCTTGATCTTCAGGGGAGCCGCGTAGGTCATTCCGCGTTCAAGACACTCCTGCACATCATATTTCGGTCTTCCAATCGAGTAGTCAATAAATTCGATCATCGCCGTATCGTTGTAATCGGAAACGGGGAACACACTCGTAAAGGCCGATTGCAGGCCTATATCTTCGCGCTGCTCAGGAGCAAGATCAACCTGCTGAAACCGATTGTAGGACTCTTTTTGAATCTCAATCAGATTCGGAATACGAACCTTGACATTGATCTTTGAAAAATCTCTCCTCTTACGGATCTCATTTCTGGGGCGAACCGCCATAAACCCTCCATTCTATCTATAAACTGATACAGGCGCTTAACATTCGTCTTGTTCGGGAACAGCCTATTTGATTTCTGCTGTCGCCCCGGCTTCTTCAAGCCTCTTTTTTACCGTCTCCGCTTCATCCTTAGCAACACCGGACTTAACCACCTTGGGAGCGGCTTCAACGAGATCCTTTGCCTCCTTAAGTCCCAGGCTGGTTAGTTCTCGAACCGCCTTGATGACCTGTATTTTCTTTTCCCCAATCCCGGTCAAAATGACGTCAAACTCCGTTTTCTCCTCAACGGTCTCTGCCTGTCCACCGCCACCCGCTGCAGGGGCCGCTGCAACCGCGACGGGTGCCGCTGCAGTCACACCAAAACGCTCTTCAACCAGCTTAATCAAGTCCGCCAATTGAAGAACAGGCATCTTTTCGACCGCCTGAAGAATCTGGTCATTTGTCAATTCGATCTCTTCCGCCGCTGCTGTTTTTGCCATTTTTAACACGCTCCTTCGTTAGTGAAAATACAATTATAGTAAATAATTTCTACCTCTTTATTTGGCCGGAATCGGCCACCTCTACAGGTCAGGGGTGTTAAGACCCCGACGACTCGCGTTTCTCCTTTACGGCCTGGAGAGTCAGCACAAACTTGCTGAGAACACCGTTGAGGCTCCCTGCAAATCCATAAATAGGCGATTGGAGCCGTCCGATAAGGGCCGTAATCAAAACCGGTTTTGGCGGAAGTTGAGCAATCTGTTTGAACCGACCCAGGTCGATTACTTGTCCTTCAACCACTCCAACCTTGATCTTCAGTTTTTTTTGCTTGTCGGCGATCTCCTTCATCGCTTTTGCCGGAGCAATCGGGTCATCATATCCAAGGGCGACCGCCGTCTGGCCCTTGAAATACGTCGTCACCCCTTCCAAAGACGTCTGCGCCGCGGCCAGAATCGCAAGCGTATTCTTGACCACATGAAACTCGCCCTTCGCACTTCGGAGATGCCCCCGGACCTCGCGTAATTCTTCTACACCCATCCCGGAAAATTCTGCCAGGATTGCGACTTTTGCCTTTGAAAATTTAACCTGCAAGTCCGTGACGATCTCTTTTTTTTCTTTTAACCCCTTCATTGGACTTCCCCTTTATCATTACTGTAGGCCAACATAAAAACTATTCCGCCGACCCCTGACGGACACTACCAAGCTCTATGGGAATCCCGGGACCCATCGTAGAGGAGACCGTAATCCCCTTTAAATATTTCCCCTTCGCAGATGCAGGTCTTTTCTTCAAAACAGATTCGAGTACCGCACTTGCATTCTCAAAAAGCTGCTCAGCGCTGAACGAGACACGGCCAACTGCCAGGTGGACAATACCCGCCTTTTCAACCCGATAATCCACTCGGCCCAGCCTGATCTCTTTGATCACCTTCGCCACCTCAAATGTGACCGTTCCTGTCTTTGGATTGGGCATCAGGCCACGCGGACCCAACACCCTTCCTAATCTACCGACTATTCCCATCAAATCCGGCGTTGCGACCACTGTGTCAAACTCCATCCAGCCCTTGTTGATCTTCTCTACAAGATCGTCAAGCCCGACATGGTCCGCACCGGCCTCCAAGGCCTCTTTCTCCTTTTCACCTTTCGCAAAAACCAGGATACGCACCTTCTTCCCTGTCCCATGCGGCAGAACAACAGAACCCCGCACCATTTGATCGGAATGCTTGGGGTCAACACCCAAACGAATCGCCATGTCCACGCTCCCGTCAAACTTGGCAGTGTGCGTCTCTTTCACCAAGGCAAGAGCCTCATTCAGAGCGCAGGGCTCTCCCTTCACCTTTGCAACTGCGGTATCATATTTCTTACCCATTCATTCTCCTCATTGAAGAACCGCGCCTCCCTCAAATGAAGGGGCGGGGATGTCACCTGACAATATGTGTTTATTCTGCTTTATATGACTGCGGCTCGACTTCAATCCCCATGCTTCTCGCAGTCCCTGAGATAATTCTGCATGCCCCCTCAAGATCAACGGCGTTGATATCCTCCATTTTCGTCTTGGCAATCGCCTCAACCTGAGCCCGGGTCACTTTTCCAACCTTTTCCTTATGGGGGACACCGGAGCCTTTAATAATTCCAGCGGCTTTTTTCAGGAGATCAGATGCAGGGGAACTTTTTGTCACAAACGTAAATGTTCTGTCAGTGTAAATAGAGATCAAGGCCGGAACAATCGACCCTTCCAGTCCCTTCGTCTTTGCGTTGAAGGCCTTGCAGAACTCCATGATATTCACACCATGCTGACCCAGGGCAGGCCCCACCGGGGGCGCCGGATTTGCTTTTCCGGCCGGAATCTGAAGTTTAACGACCGCCTTGATTTCTTTTGCCATCTAAAATAACCCGCCTTTCTATCCTAAGGGGCTTGCGTCGCCCCCTCCACCGGCAAAGCCGGATGGAGCCTCCCCCTCAACGCTCACATCGATTCTCTGTCGACGAACACGGAAGAGACAAAATTATATACCCCCAAAAGGTATCTCTTTGAAAAACAGACTCCAATTAGACTTTTTCAACCTGGAGAAAATTCAACTCAACCGGGGTTGAGCGCCCAAAAATACTGACCAGGACCTTTACCTTATGCTGATCCAGATTGACCTCATCCACCACACCATTGAATCCCAGAAAAGGACCATCAATGATACGGACATTCTCCCCCTTATCAAACAGGGCTTTTTCTCGCGGAGGAGCAACCCCCTCATCCATCTGCCTCAACAAGACCTTCACTTCTTTTTCCGCGAGCGGTTCCGGCACAGCGCCACCTCCGCCCAGAAACCCGGTCACCTTTGGGGTTTCTTTAACAAGCTGCTGAACCTCCAGGTCCAGACACATCTCCACCAGGACATACCCCGGGAAAAACTTCTTTGTAGAGACCCGTTTTTTTCCATCCTTAATCTCAACAACTTCTTCCGTCGGAACAAGGACTTTTCCCATTTTTTCTTCCAGTCCGAGGCTTACTATCCTCTCCTCCAGACTGGCCTTCACCCGGCCTTCAAAGCCGGAGTAGGTATGGATAACATACCAATTCTTTTCCATAAACAACTCCCCGCAAACAAACCCTAGACAACCAAGCGCAATATACGAATCAGGACGGTATCGACAATCGCGAGAAACAAGGCAACGATCAGCGTAAAGACAATGACAACCGTCGTGGAGCCGATCGTCTCATTCTTGCTCGGATATGTCACTTTTGAGAGTTCAAGCTTCACCTCTTTCATAAAATCAATTGCGGACTTGAATAATTTTTTAATCATACACCTTATCCCTCATACCGACGGAGATCGACATCCCCCTTCTGTTTTTGGCAGGCCAGGAGGGACTCGAACCCCCAACAAGCGGTTTTGGAGACCGCCGCTCTAACCAATTGGAGCTACTGGCCTATTTGGCAAGACCTATTTCACCTCTCGATGCGCGGTGTGCTTCCGGCACCTTCGGCAGTACTTCTTTAACTCAATTCGATCCGGAGTATTTCTCTTGTTCTTTTTTGTCGTGTAGTTTCTTTCTTTACAGTCTGTACAACCCAAGGTAATAATCTCACGCATCGACTTAATCCTTTAATTTGTTTCTACTTAATGATCTGAGTGATGACACCGGCACCAACCGTCCGTCCGCCTTCCCGTATCGCAAAACGCAATCCTTCCTGCATCGCGATC
>LWDU01042046.1_pt1 | contig 15318 bp, 11 predicted proteins | sample 727161 | NCBI WGS metagenome assembly LWDU01 (sample SAMN04566230, study PRJNA314399) | hydrothermal vent metagenome | isolation source: deep sea hydrothermal plume seawater | place: Mexico: Gulf of California, Guaymas Basin | collected 2004-07-11 | reverse complement strand
TGCTGTTAACGTTGTTTTACCGTGATCAACGTGGCCAATTGTGCCGACGTTTACATGGGGCTTGTTTCTTTCAAATTTTTCTTTAGACATTGTAAATACCCGTCATTACTTAATATTAATAAAAAATTCTGCTCTTAATCTTTTCTTCTACCGCTTTAGGGACTGCCGCATACTTATCAAACATCATGCTGTAAGTTGCTCGCCCCTGTGTTGCAGATCTTAAGTCCGTGGCATAACCAAACATCTCAGCCAGCGGCACTTCTGCATCTATCGTCTTTCCAGCGGGGCCATCATCCATACCATGAATAATTCCTCTACGCTTATTAAGGTCACCAACCACATGACCCATGTAATCTTCGGGTGTTACCACCTCTACTTTCATCATTGGTTCTAAGACCGTTGGATTTGCATTTGCAGCACCGTCTTTAAAGCCAAGCGAGCCTGCTATTTTAAACGCCATTTCGTTAGAGTCAACCTCATGATACGAACCATCATATAAAGTTACCTTTATATTGATCATGGGATACCCCGCCAAAACACCGTTCTTCATCTGTTCTTTAACACCAGTCTCTACCGCACTAATGTATTCCTTCGGCACTGAACCACCGACAACAGCATCAACAAACTCGTATTCTTTTTCTTCTAGCGGCTCTATCTTTAACCAAACATGACCATATTGACCACGACCACCAGACTGTCTAATAAATTTACCTTCTTGCTTAACGCTTTGACGAATCGTCTCACGATAAGCAACTTGTGGCGTACCAACATTCGCTACGACACCAAATTCTCTCTTCATTCGATCTACAATAATCTCCAGATGCAACTCACCCATCCCAGATATTATCGTTTGCCCCGACTCTTCATCGGTATGCACTTTAAACGACGGATCTTCTTGAGCAAGCTTACTCAATGCGACCGCCATTTTATCTTGATCCTGTATGGTTCTTGGCTCAACTGCGATTGAAATCACAGGATCCGGGAACTCCATACGCTCAAGCGTAATCGAATTATTTATTGAGCATAAAGTATCACCTGTAGTGACATCTTTAAGCCCAATCGCTGCTGCAATATCGCCAGCATAAACTTCTTTAATTTCTTGCCTATCGTTCGAATGCATTTGCACCAAGCGACCAATACGTTCTTTTTTATTCTTTATCGGATTAAGAACAGCATCACCTGTTTTCAATACACCCGAGTACACCCTAAAGAAAGTCAACGTACCCACAAATGGATCGGTTGCAATCTTAAACGCCAATGCAGAAAAAGGTGCTTTATCATCAGCAGATCTCGTCTGTGGCTCTTCTTCACCAACAACAACTGCAGTAATATCATCAACATCAGCCGGTGACGGCAAATAATCAACCACTGCGTCAAGTACTGCTTGAACACCTTTGTTCTTAAAAGCACTGCCACACAACACCAGTACTATTTCATTATTGAGCGTACGTAAGCGTAAACCTTGCTTAATCTCACTCTCAGACAACTCACCAGAATCTAGATACAATTCCATTAAATCATCGTTAGCTTCAGCGGCTACTTCAACCAATTGCTCACGAAGCGTCTCACATTGTTCTTTTAGATTTTCTGGGACGTCTGCTTTTTCATGCGAAACACCTTTATCACTCTCGTTCCAGTAGATGGCTTGCATGCTGATTAAATCAACCACACCTTCAAACTCATCTTCAGCACCTATCGCACATTGCAACGGCACTGCATTACTACCTAACCTGTCTTTCAGCTGTTGCACAACTCGCATAAAGTCAGCACCAGCTCTATCCATCTTGTTTACAAATGCCACTCGAGGCACTTTGTATTTATTCGCTTGTCGCCATACCGTTTCCGACTGCGGCTCCACACCCCCAACCGCACAAAAAACCGCACACGCACCGTCCAACACCCTCAACGACCTTTCAACCTCAATCGTGAAGTCTACGTGCCCCGGGGTATCAATAATGTTGATACGATGGGTATCAAACTGCTTATCCATACCCGACCAGAAACATGTCGTTGCAGCCGAAGTAATCGTTATTCCGCGCTCTTGCTCCTGTTCCATCCAGTCCATCGTTGCCGCACCGTCATGGACTTCACCCATTTTGTGCGAGACGCCTGTGTAATACAAAATTCGCTCTGTTGTTGTCGTTTTACCGGCATCAATATGAGCCATGATGCCAATATTCCGATAACACTCTATTGGAGTAGAACGAGGCATCTTTTTTTCCTAAACTTTTCTAAATATATTTACCAGCGGAAATGCGAAAACGCTTTGTTTGCTTCTGCCATACGGTGCGTATCTTCACGTTTCTTAAACGCCGTACCTCTGCTTTCTAGCGCATCTAACACTTCGCCTGCTAATCTAGCAGCCATTGATCTTTCGCTACGCTTACGTGACGCATCAATCAACCAACGCATAGATAAACCCATTCTACGAGACGGCCTAACTTCGACGGGTACTTGGTACGTTGCACCACCAACACGTCTGGATTTAACTTCCACCGCAGGCTGTACTTTTTCTAATGCCGCAATTAATGCCTCAACAGGATTTTCATGCCCTTTGCTTTCAACTGTATCAAGTGCGCTGTATACAATTTTTTCCGCAATTGATTTTTTACCGTCAACCATGATCATATTCATAAATTTAGCCAATACTAAATTTTTGTATTTAGGGTCTGGGAGTATTTCTCTTTTAATCGCTTTTTTTCTTCTAGACATTTTTAACTCGTTTGTTTAGTTTTTAGGGCGCTTAGCACCGTATTTTGAACGGCCTCTACGACGCGCTTCAACGCCAGATGTATCCAAGCTACCACGCACAACGTGGTAACGAACACCCGGTAAATCTTTAACACGACCACCACGGATAAGTACAACCGAGTGCTCTTGTAAGTTATGACCTTCACCACCAATATAACTGGTTACTTCCGCGCCGTTAGTTAAACGCACACGAGCTACTTTACGCAACGCTGAGTTAGGTTTTTTCGGCGTTGTTGTGTATACACGTGTACATACACCTCGTCTTTGAGGACACGCTTCTAACGCTGGAACTTTGCTTTTTTCTACCTTACGCTTTCTAGGCTTACGAACTAGTTGGTTAATTGTGGTCATATCTTATTTAGAGCTCCAAAAACTCGTGCAAAACATTCTCTACCTACCTAAAAAGCCAGGTATTTTTTAAAATTATTTGGGTTATTTCAACGGATTAGAATTCCAATCCAGTGAAGAGCGGGAATTTTAGGCAGATAATGCTTTTCTGTCAAGCAGAATGACTGCGTAATTGCTCTTTTTTAAAAAAAGCCAACCCAAAATATGGGCTGGCTTTTCGAACCACCTAAATAGCTGCTGCTTGCTTATTCCTGCATATTTAACGCCTGTTTAAGCGCTTCTTCCGCTTCATCATGCGCTGTAGCAGTTGTCACCTCTTCTACAATGTCAGGAAGCTTAGCGGCCGCTTTATTTTTTCTACGCTCTATGTGATGCGCTAAACCCGTACCAGCCGGTATTAATCGCCCAACAATCACGTTCTCTTTTAAACCATGAAGGTCATCGCGAGTACCTCTGACAGCCGCGTCAGTCAATACTCGAGTTGTTTCTTGGAATGATGCCGCAGATATGAACGATTCCGTCGCCAGCGAGGCCTTCGTTATACCCAACAACACGTTATTCGCCGTGGCTGGAATCTTACCTTCCGATTCGAGTTTGTCGTTCATTTCAAGGAAGCGTGTTTTCTCCACTTGCTCACCTTTAATGTACGTGCTGTCTCCACCTGATGTAATTTCAACCTTTCTAAGCATTTGTCTAATAATCACTTCAATATGCTTATCGTTGATTTTCACACCTTGTAAACGATACACGTCTTGTATCTCATTCACTAGATACCTAGCCAACTCAGTAACACCGCGTAACCTTAAAATATCATGCGGTGTTAATTCACCTTCTGCGATTGTTTCACCTTGCTCTACGTGCTCGCCTTCAAAAACGCTGATATGACGCCACTTAGGAATTAACAATTCTTTTGTTTCACCGTCTTTATCAGTAACAACTAAACGACGCTTACCTTTGGTTTCTTTGCCAAAGCTAACGGTACCCGTCATTTCAGCCAGAATGGCAGGATCTTTCGTTTTACGTGCTTCGAACAAATCAGCAACGCGCGGTAAACCACCGGTAATATCACGTGTTTTACTCGACTCTTGTGGAATTCTCGCCAAAATATCAGCACTGACGACTTGCTCACCATCGACAACATTGACAACCGCCCCAGCTGGCATGACGTAATGAACAACAATGCTAGTACCCGGCACACAAATTGGTTCGCCACTTTCATCAACCAGTGTAATGGCTGGCCTTAAATCTTTACCTGAGATGCCGCGCTGCTTTGCATCAGTAACAACCAAGGACGATAGTCCGGTGATTTCATCAGATTGTTGTTGGACAGACACGCCATCAACAAAATCACTGAAAATAACCTTACCCGATACTTCTGTAATAACGGGGTGAGTGTGTGGATCCCATGTTGCAAGCACAGAGCCTGCCGCTAACTTATGATCTTCTTTAGCCGTTAACTCTGAACCGTATGGGATTTTATAACGCTCACGTTCACGAGCATATTCATCGACGACACTTATTTCACCAGAACGGGAAATAACAACTAATTTACCGTCTTTGTTTTCAATGGTTTTAAGCTTCTCGTTAAAGGTTAAACTACCTGCTGACTTAATTTGAATACTGTTAATTGCCGCTGAGCTAGACGCTGCACCACCAATATGGAAGGTACGCATTGTCAACTGTGTACCTGGTTCGCCAATTGATTGTGCTGCTACCACACCGACCGCCTCACCAAGGTTTACGAGTTGCCCACGCGCTAGATCACGACCGTAGCATTTTTTACAAATACCTTTTCTATTTTCACAACTGATGGCTGAACGAACGATAACTTTATCAACACCTTTTTCTTCGAGGAGATCAACCCATGCTTCATCAATCAACGTATTTCTTTCGACAACTAAATCATTTGTAGAAGCACTGAACACATCTTGTGCAATCACACGACCAAGAATCAAGCTACCTAATGGCTCGACCACTTCACCACCTTCAATTAATGGCGTTACTTCTAAACCGTTTTCTGTACCACAATCATCGGTCAATACAACCATGTCTTGTGCAACATCCACTAGTCGACGCGTTAAATATCCCGCATTAGCCGTTTTCAACGCCGTATCAGCCAAACCTTTACGCGCACCGTGAGTAGACACGAAGTACTGTAAAACGTTTAGACCTTCACGGAAGTTAGCGGTAATAGGTGTTTCAATAATCGAACCATCTGGCTTGGCCATCAATCCACGCATGCCGGCTAATTGGCGAATCTGCGCTGCTGAACCACGAGCACCAGAATCTGCCATCATGTACACAGAATTAAACGATTTTTGCTGAACTGTATTTCCTTCTGCATCTTGAACATCGTCTGTGCCGAGGTTCTCCATCATTGCCTTAGCAACTTTTTCATTCGTGTTAGACCAAATATCAATGACTTTATTGTAGCGCTCACCATTGGTAACAAGACCTGAAGCATATTGACCTTCAACTTCTTTAACTTCTTTTTGGGCCGCTTTGATTAATTTTCCCTTTGACGCAGGGATTTCCATGTCATTTATACCAAATGACACGCCTGATATAGTTGCATTTGAAAAGCCAAGGTACATTAATTGATCGGCAAAAATAACCGTTTCTTTATCGCCCAGTTGACGATATGACGCATCAATAAGCTGCATAATCGCTTTTTTAGTTAAATCTTTGTTTACCAAATCAAAGTCGAGTGCTTTAGGAACAATGTTCCATACTTGAGCGCGCCCAATGGTTGTTTCAACTAAACGTCTTTTTAATATTTCATCACCATTTTCATCGATGATTTTTTCTTCGATACGGATCTTAACTTTTGAATGAATCTGCACAAAGCCTGCTTGAACCGCGCGTGCTCCTTCATCAACATCACTAAAAGTCATGCCTTCGCCAAGGCCATTTATTTTTTCTCTGGTCATGTAATACAGGCCAAGTACAACGTCTTGTGAAGGAACAATAACTGGCTCGCCATTCGCTGGAGACAATATATTGTTCGTCGACATCATCAAAGTACGCGCTTCTAATTGGGCTTCAATTGATAATGGAACGTGAACAGCCATTTGATCGCCGTCAAAGTCAGCATTGAATGCAGAACACACTAACGGATGAAGTTGGATCGCTTTACCTTCAATTAAAATTGGTTCAAACGCTTGAATGCCAAGCCTGTGAAGCGTAGGTGCACGGTTAAGCATAATAGGATGCTCACGAATCACTTCAGCAAGGATATCCCAAACTTCTGGACCTTCTTTTTCAACTTGTTTTTTTGCAACTTTAATCGTCGTTGCTTCACCGCGTAACTGCAATTTATTAAAGATAAACGGCTTGAACAATTCAAGCGCCATCTTTTTTGGTAAACCACACTGATGTAATTTCAACGTAGGGCCCACAACAATAACTGAACGGCCTGAATAATCGACACGTTTACCCAACAAGTTTTGACGGAAACGACCTTGCTTACCTTTAATCATGTCCGCTAATGATTTAAGTGGACGACGGTTTGTACCCGTAATCGCGCGGCCACGTCTACCGTTATCCAATAACGCATCCACAGATTCTTGCAACATACGTTTTTCGTTACGCACGATAATATCGGGCGCACTTAAGTCCAACAGCCTATGAAGGCGGTTATTCCTGTTGATCACTCGGCGATATAAGTCATTCAAATCGGACGTGGCGAAACGACCGCCATCTAATGGCACAAGTGGCCTAAGCTCTGGCGGCAATACAGGTAATACTTTGAGTATCATCCACTCAGGCTTGTTTTTCGATGTTACCAACGCTTCCAGCACTTTCAAACGCTTAGACAGTTTCTTAATCTTAGTCTCAGACTTAGTTTTACCCATGTCTTCACGGCAACCGTCCATCTCTGCATTTAAATCTAACGCTTTCAATAGGCCATCAACCGCTTCAGCACCCATTAAGGCGGTAAATTCATCGCCATGCTCTTCGAGCGCTTCAAGGTGTTCTTCTTCTGTCATCAATGTGCCCATTTCTAACAGCGTTAGACCTGGATCAACGACAACAAACGATTCAAAGTATAAGACGCGTTCAATATCGCGCAATGTCATATCTAACAACAAAGCGATTCTAGATGGCAATGATTTTAAGAACCAAATGTGCGCAACAGGGCTTGCTAAATCAATATGGCCCATGCGTTCGCGACGAACCTTCGAAAGTGTAACCTCAACACCACACTTTTCACATATGACACCACGATGTTTTAGCCGCTTGTATTTACCGCACAAACACTCGTAGTCATTAACAGGACCGAATATTTTGGCACAAAACAAGCCGTCTCTTTCTGGCTTAAATGTACGATAGTTAATCGTTTCTGGCTTTTTAACCTCACCATAAGACCATGATCTAATCATGTCTGGTGACGCTAAACCTATGCGAATGGCATCAAACTCTTCAGTTTGGTTTTGTTGCTTTAAAAAATTGAGTAGATCTTTCAAGACCGTATCTCCTTGTTATCTGTTTGTGTTCAACCTAATGGGAATAGAAAAAGAAATTAATCTTGTTCCAGCTCAATATTGATACCTAATGCTCTAATCTCTTTCACCAATACATTAAATGACTCAGGCATACCTGGGTCCATCGTATGGTTACCATCAACAATATTTTTGTACATACGTGTACGACCTGAAACATCGTCTGATTTAACTGTCAGCATTTCTTGTAAGGTATAAGCGGCGCCATAAGCCTCAAGCGCCCAAACTTCCATCTCACCAAATCGCTGGCCACCAAATTGCGCCTTACCACCTAATGGTTGCTGTGTAACGAGACTGTATGGCCCCGTAGAACGAGCGTGCATTTTGTCATCAACCAGATGGTTTAGCTTAAGCATGTACATGTAACCAATCGTTGTTTCACGATCAAACGCTTGACCGGAACGACCATCGTATAACTGAACCTGCCCTGATTCTGCACGACCACCCAGTTTTAACATTTGTTTAACTTCAGCCTCAGACGCACCATCAAACACAGGTGTTGCCATCGGCACACCGGCTTTTAGGTTATCAGCCAACTCTAAAATTTCATCATCCGAGAACGAATCTAAATCTTCTTTACGGCCACTGGTGTTGTAAATCTTATCTAAGAACTTACGTAATTTTTCAACTTTTGCTTTTGATTCAAGCATTTTACCAATTTCATTACCCAAGCCTTTCGCTGCCCAACCCAAATGAGTTTCAAGCACCTGACCAACGTTCATACGTGACGGCACACCCAATGGGTTTAAGACGATATCGACCGGCGTTCCATCTTCCATATACGGCATGTCTTCTTCAGGCACAATCATAGAGATAACACCTTTGTTACCGTGACGACCCGCCATTTTGTCACCCGGTTGAATGCGTCGTTTAACAGCAAGGTACACCTTGACCATTTTAAGCACGCCAGGTTGAAGGTCATCGCTCATGGTGATTTTCTTACGCTTTTCTTCATACAATTCATTAAAATCGATGCGTTGCTGTTCGACCTGTTCTGATACTGTTTCTAATTGAACATTAATAGCGTCTTCTTTGAACTTGATTTTCAACCAATCCATGTTTGAAATGCTCGATAAATACTCTTTTGTAATTTCCGAGCCTTTCTTTAACTTGTCTGGACCAGACGTCGCTTTTTTACCTAAAATTAGTTTTTCAACACGTAAGAAGATATCGCCTTCAACAATGCGTAATTGATCATCAAGATCTTTTTTCACACTAGCAAGGTCTGCGTCTTCAATTTCTAACGCACGGTGATCTTTTTCCACACCGTCTCTGGTGAAGACTTTAACGTCAATCACTGTGCCTTGCATACTGGAAGGAACACGAAGAGAAGTATCTTTAACATCGGATGCTTTTTCACCAAAAATAGCTCTAAGAAGTTTTTCTTCTGCCGTTAATTGGCTTTCACCTTTAGGCGTGACTTTACCAACAAGAATATCACCGCCTTTTACTTCGGCACCAATATAGACAATGCCGGAGTCATCCAGTTTTGATAACGCGCCTTCGCCTACGTTTGGAATATCAGCAGTAATTTCTTCAGAACCTAATTTTGTATCACGAGCCACACATACTTTTTCTTCAATATGAATGGTTGTTAGACGATCTTCTTTTACAACTTTTTCAGAAATAAGAATCGAATCTTCAAAGTTGTAACCGTTCCAAGGCATAAATGCGACCAACATGTTTTGGCCTAGCGCTAATTCACCTAAGTCTGTTGATGGACCATCGGCTAACACATCACCTTTTGCAATTTTGTCGCCAGATTTAACTAATGGGCGCTGGTTAATGCAAGTATTCTGATTAGAACGCGTGTATTTAGTACAGTTGTAAATATCTACACCTGACTCACCCGTTTCTGTTTCAGCATCATTCACACGAATAATAATTCTTGACGCATCGACGTTATCAACAATGCCGCCACGGGTCGCAACAATGGTTACTCCTGAATCTTCAGCAACAGCGCGTTCCATACCTGTTCCAACTAGAGGCTTGTCCGCTTTCAATGTTGGTACAGCTTGACGTTGCATGTTAGAACCCATCAATGCTCTGTTAGCATCATCGTGCTCAAGGAAAGGAATAATTGACGCGGCAACAGACACAATTTGTTTTGGTGATACATCGATATAATCAATTTTATCAGCCGTTGTGATAGCAAATTCTTCTGCGTGACGACACGTCACCATGTCATCCGTTAAGTTACCTTCTTTGTCCATGCCGGCGTTTGCTTGCGCAATGTAAAAGCGCCCTTCTTCAATCGCTGACAAATAATCCACTTGATCCGTGCGTTTACCATCAACTACTTTTCTATACGGCGTTTCTAAAAAGCCATATGGATTAGTTCTAGCGTACACAGCCAACGAGTTGATCAAACCAATGTTTGGACCCTCTGGCGTTTCAATTGGGCAAACACGACCATAGTGTGTTGCGTGTACGTCTCGAACTTCAAACCCTGCTCTTTCACGCGCAAGACCGCCCGGGCCTAATGCGGATACACGACGTTTGTGAGTGATTTCTGACAATGGATTATTTTGATCCATAAACTGCGATAACTGGCTCGAACCAAAAAACTCTTTGATTGCCGCTGCAACTGGTTTTGCATTAATAATCTCTTGAGGCATTAAGCCTTCTGAATCAGCGATAGACAAACGTTCTTTAACAGCACGCTCAACTCGTACTAAGCCAACTCTAAATTGGTTTTCAACCATTTCACCAACAGAACGAATTCTTCTGTTACCTAAATGATCAATATCATCGACCGTACCATCGCCATTACGAATATTTATTAACTCTTTTAGTACGTCAATAATGTCGTCGTTACTTAATACACCAGGGCCCGTGATTTCATCACGCCCTAAACGTAAATTAAATTTCATACGACCAACCGTTGAAATATCGTAACGGTCCAAAGTAAAGAATAGGTTGTTGAATAACTTGAGCGCAGAGTCTTTTGTAGGTGGCTCACCTGGGCGCATCATGCGATAAATTTCAACCAATGCGTCTAACTGATTAAGTGTTGAGTCTACTTTTAACGTATTAGATATAAACGCGCCTTTATCTAGGTCATTTACATACAATGTTTCAACAACTTTAACGCCACTATTGATAATGACATCAAGGTTTTCTTCCGTAATCTCTGCATTTAAGTCAGCGACTATTTCGCCTGTTTCTTCATTGATGATGGCAGTTGCAAGCATCTTACCCAATAGGTATTCGTTCGGAACTTCAATTTGCGAAACTTCAGCTTTGGTGAGTGCGCGTATATGCTTAGCCGTAATTCTACGACCTTCTGCAACGAGCACTTTGCTTTTAACTTTTATATCGAAGTTAATCACTTCGCCTCGTAGCCTTTCAGGCACGAGATCCATCATCAATTTTGATTTCTTAAGGTTAAACACATTCTTTTCAAAGAACATGTCAATAATTTGATCGTTTGTAAATTCAAGTGCTTTTAACAATACGGTCGCTGGTAATTTTCTACGACGATCGATTCGAACGTACACAATATCTTTGTGGTCGAATTCAAAATCAAGCCAGGAACCACGGTAAGGAATAACACGCGCAGAGAAAAGTAACTTGCCTGATGAGTGCGTTTTACCTTTGTCGTGATCAAAGAACACGCCAGGTGAACGGTGCAACTGAGAGACAATAACGCGTTCTGTGCCGTTAATAACAAACGTACCGTTATCCGTCATCAACGGTAACTCACCCATATACACTTCTTGTTCACGGATATCTTTTACGCGTTTAGAACCGGCTGGAGACTCTTTATCGTAAATGACCAGTCTTACCTGAACTCTTAGCGGAGAAGCATATGTTGCGCCTCGAGCTTGACATTCTTTAACGTCAAACTTAGGTTTTCCCAAACGGTAGCTAACATACTCTAGTACTGCATAACCAGTATGGCTCGCAATAGGAAATACACTGCCGAGAGCAGCGTGCAACCCAATCGGGTCAAGCTCTTCTGTAGTTGCTGCATCAGATTGTAGAAAACGCTTGTAAGAACTAATTTGCGTTTCAAGCAGGTATGGCGTTGCCATCGCTCCTTCTTGAGAACCAAATGTTTTACGAATACGTTTTTTCTCAGTATATGAGTACGCCATGTTTAAACCCTTATCTTTCGTTTGCTTACAATCCAATAACATTGAATTAGAAGCTTATTACCCTGCAACGGGAAATGGGCCGGCAGTTTAAAACTACCGACCCTATTCTTTAAAAGCTTTTAAAGCTTTTTAATAGCAACAAAAATTACTTAACTTCTGCAGAAGCGCCAGCTTCCTCAAGTTTCTTCACTGTTTCTTCAGCTTCTTCTTTAGATACACCTTCTTTAACTGCAGCAGGTGCACTTTCTACTAATGTCTTAGCTTCTTTCAAACCAAGTCCAGTAATCGCACGTACAGCTTTAATCGCTGATACTTTGTTTTCACCAAAACTTGTCATCATCACGTCAAATTCAGTTTTCTCTTCTGCGGCAGCAGCTTCGCCACCAGCAGCAGGTGCAGCCGCTACAGCAGCCGCTGCAGAAACACCAAATTTTTCTTCCATCGCTTCAACTAGTTCTACGACATCCATAACACTCATGTTCGAAATTGCTTCTAAAATATCTTCTTTTGAGACAGCCATTGTCTTAATCCTTTTGTTAAATGTTTAAAAAAATAATACCTATGCTGCTTGCTTTTGCACGCGTACAGCATCGACAGTTCTAACCAGTTTTGCATGTGGTTCTGCAAGCGTTTTGACGAATTTCTCGACAGGTGCTTTCATCACAGACATCAACATACTTATTGCTTGGTCTTTTGTCGGTAGTTTCGATAGTCTTGCGAGCTCTGATGCTTCCAGTAATAGACCACTTATAGAAACAAATTTTGTTTCTAACTTCTCATGATCTTTACTAAAATCCTTCACTAATCGTGCCGCAGAACCTGGATCCTCCATCGAGAAAGCCATTAATAATGGTCCCGATAGCGCGTCTTGAATACATGCAAATTCAGTATTCTCAACCGCTTTACTTACCAATGTGTTTTTAACAACACGTAAGTACACGCCAGATTCACGAGCCTTTTGACGAAGCTCAGTCATCTCTCCAACAGTCAAACCACGGTTCTCTGCTGCAACTACTGAAAACGCACTTGCCGCAACCTCAGCCACTTCAGCAACTACCGCTTGTTTTTGCTCAAGATTTAGTGGCATATATACCTCCTGACTACTGTTATGTAATAACCTAAATTATTACGTTTCATAAAACCCTAAATAGGGCACCCTTTAACGGGGCCATCCTAAAATACATAAAAGGACTTACCGTCTGCGTAGGAAATTAAGCATTGCTGCACCTACGGTCTTTGACGATTGCTGATTTCTCAGCAATCCAAAGTCTTTACTTCTTTTCCAGAAGCGTACTAGCCAATAGTAATGCTAGTTTGATCAACCACTAAGCCTGGACCCATGGTTGTTGAAACACTAATTTTTTTCATGTAAACGCCTTTGGCAGCGACTGGTTTAGCTTTTAATAAGTCGGCCAGTAATGCTTCCATGTTCTCTTTCAGTGCATTTTCATCAAAGGTTGTTTTACCGATACTGCAATGAATGATTCCGGCTTTGTCTGTTCTATAACGAACCTGACCGCCTTTAGCATTTTTAACGGCCGTCGCAACGTCCGGTGTCACTGTACCTACTTTTGGATTAGGCATCAGTCCACGCGGGCCAAGAATTTGACCCAAAGTACCCACGACGCGCATTGCATCTGGAGACGCAATAACCACATCAAAATCCATTTCGCCCGCTTTAACTTGTGCGGCCAAATCGTCCATACCAACGATATCAGCACCTGCAGCGGTTGCCGCTTCGGCATTCGCGCCTTGTGTAAACACAGCCACACGAACATTTTTACCCGTACCATTCGGTAACAAGGTAGAACCACGCACATTCTGTTCTGATTTACGCGAGTCAATACCTAGGTTAACACTGACATCAACAGACTCTTCAAACTTAGAAGACGCCAATTCTTTAAGAATCGCAAACGCGCCATTGGCGTCATATGCTTTACCGGCGACTACCTTTTCTTGTATTAATTTCGCTTTTTTAGTTAGCTTAGTCATTTACACTCCCTCCACGTCAATGCCCATACTGCGCGCACTGCCCGCAATGGTTCTAACAGCTGCGTCCATATCAGCCGCTGTTAAATCAACATCTTTCATCGTTGCAATTTCTTCTAGCTGTTTGCGATTAACCGTTGCCACTTTTTTAGTGTTCGGTTCGCCACTGCCTTTTGCAATACCCGCCGCTTTCTTCAATAAAAAAGAAGCTGGCGGTGTTTTTGTAACGAACGTGAAGCTTTTATCTGTAAAGACAGAAATGACCACAGGGATAGGCATGCCTTTTTCGACTGACTGCGTTTTTGCATTAAACGCTTTACAAAACTCCATGATATTCACGCCATGCTGACCCAACGCTGGACCGACTGGCGGGCTTGGGTTAGCCTCTCCGGCTTTCACTTGTAACTTAATATAGGCACTAATCTTCTTAGCCATTACTTTCTCCTTATTGGGTCAAACACCTTTCGGCTCCCCTGTTAATAAATCAGACCTTTTCGACCTGAGAAAATTCTAAATCTACCGGTGTAGCACGTCCAAAAATTAGCACTGAAGCACGTATTGAATTCTTATCGTAACTAACTTCTTCAACCGTACCATTGAAATCTTGGAACGGGCCTTCATTGATCCTAATAACCTCTCCAACTTCAAAGAGCACCTTAGGTCTTGGTTTCTCAATGCCCTCTTGAATTCTATTTAAAATTCTTTCAGCTTCAGCATCCGAAATAGGTGCTGGACGATCTTTTTTTCCACCAATAAAGCCAAGCACTTTGTTTGTGTCCTTAACCAAATGCCATGTAGCATCGTCTAATTCCATTTGCACCAACACATAACCAGGAAAGAACTTACGTTCACTTCTTTTCTGCTGACCATCGCGCATCTCCACCACTTCTTCAGTTGGTACTAAAATCTCACCAAACTGGGCCTGCATACCTTCGCGATCAATCGCTTCTTCAAGCGATGCTTTTACACGGTGTTCAAAATTTGAATAGGCGTGAACCACATACCAACGCAATGCCATATTTTCGTCCTAACCTGTTACCAGCCCAATACCCCACATAAGCAGGCCATCAAACATCCATAATAAAATCCCAACGAACAAAACCATCACCATAACAATCAATGTTGTTTGTGTTGTTTCTTTTTTCGTTGGCCATACAATTTTTTTCAGCTCTATTCTAGAACCTTGCGCAAAATGCCAAAACGATTGACCAAGTGTTGTTTTATATACCAATACGACAGCGATCGACAACATAACCAATAGCCCGATTACGCGTAACAATAAAGACTGATCTGCGTAAATATAAAAACCGCCTATTCCAGCAATCATTACTATAATCGCAAGGCCTAGTTTCGCTACATCAAACTGCCCAGACTCATGTTCTGTTTCTGCATTCATACTTAAAATTTATTTCCTAACTTCCCGTGTAATTATTGCTGCTTGCCAAATGGCAGGCCAGGAGGGAATCGAACCCCCAACCTGCGGTTTTGGAGACCGCTGCTCTGCCAATTGAGCTACTGACCTATACTGACTTTAACAAATAATTACTCAATAATTTTAGCAACAACACCGGCGCCAACTGTACGGCCACCTTCACGAATAGCAAAACGTAAGCCGTCTTCCATCGCAA
>LWDU01040447.1_pt1 | contig 15320 bp, 8 predicted proteins | sample 727161 | NCBI WGS metagenome assembly LWDU01 (sample SAMN04566230, study PRJNA314399) | hydrothermal vent metagenome | isolation source: deep sea hydrothermal plume seawater | place: Mexico: Gulf of California, Guaymas Basin | collected 2004-07-11 | reverse complement strand
CAGCAACTCGAGTGTCGCGGAATCCAGAATCGCTGGCCCTTTGCGGTGTCGACGCAACCAATCAATGCCCTCTCTTCGGGCGGTGATGAATGCCCAGGAAAGCACGGCTCCTTCTGCCGGGAAGCTGACCTCTTTTTCGATCGCTTTAAATGCGACGTTCTGGAAAATATCTTCGGCCGTATGCGGGTCGCGAACTACCATCCAAGCCGCGGCCGCAATTCGGTCGCGAGATTTCATCAGTGTCCGGAGGATCTCTTGATCAGATAATGCCATGATGCAGTTAGAACGCTTGTGGGCCCCAATTCCTGACATTCAATTATGTCTATTCAATCGGGCGTGAGCTTGATGTTTTGTCGCTCGAACGAGTCGGCAAAGTCGTAGATAGCCCTGCCAAATGGGTCTGAAACGCCCCTCCTGTACTCAGCGTACCGAACTGAAAACAAGATTCAAGAGGATCTCACAGCCGCGGGAAGCGTCTAACTGGCTGGCCAGAGATCACTGTTTTCGGCTCTTTTTCTCTTCGGCGGACTCTTTTTGCGGTCGGTCTTTTTTGTCCCGGTACTTTTCATCCCGGTCCTTCTTGTCAGCGTACTTTTTTTCGCCTGCGATCTTCTCGTCCTCACGGTACCGTTTTTCTGGGAATTCTTCAGCTCGCAGTTTCTCTTCCTTCTTCTTTTCGCGGTACTTCGCGTCCAGCTCCTTGTCTTTGTCATCCCGGTATTTTTCTTCGCCGGATTTCTTGCCCTCCGACGATTTTTGACTCTTTACCCACGCCTGATACTTGGCAATCTCCCGCTCACGAGCCTCGGCCTTCAGCCGCGTCGCATCCTTCTCTGAATTTGGTTTCGTCTCCCTTGATGGACTGCCCCCACGCGGTCCATCTTGCACTGGAGCCGCCGCCGTGCTGCCGAGCATCTTCTCCTGGGGCTTTACGATCAGGCTCCAGCCATGCAGCATTCCGAAGCGTTCACTCCGACTGCCCCGTATGACCAACTGCCAAACTCCTTTGATGCTCTTGCCGTTGAAGTGGCTTAAACTGGGTTGTTTTTTCCCCACCGCTTCCGGTGCGAACGTGCCCTTGAATGGAGCCCTCGCTTTCGTGATCGGGTATCGCGATTGGTCGTCCAAGAATGTTTGGTCAAAATTGTCACCACTGCCGCCAATCTCGGTGAACAGTTCGACCCGCTGGCCCTCGGGCCCGGTCAAGTAGGCGTCCAGGAAAGAGGTACTGGAATGGGTAATTGAAATCTGCACATTCAGGTCGCCAATCAGATAGTCCTCGTCGATTTCAATCTCAGAGATAATCGTCTTGCGTGGTGGCAGCACCTCCGCGTCCTGATTGTGATAGCTTCCTCCGACCAGCGCGTTTGACTGGACTACCTCCGACGACGTCAACAGGCCGTCGCCATTGGTATCAAGCGATATGAACTCTTGGACTTTTTCGTCGGTCCACTCCGTAACAAACTCGGACATCTCAACTTGTCGGTCTCGGTTTGTGTCGAGTTCAAAAAACCAACTGGGGAGTCCTTCCGATGTATCACCGACTTCATCCTGCAATCCTGTCAGGTAGGCCTGTAGTTCCTCTCTGGAAATTTCATTGTCACGGTTAATGTCAATTCGGGCCGTCGGGATACCCAATTTCTGCGATTCTCCAGACTCCAAGCGGCCATTCCTGTTCGCATCAAACCGGCCCAGAACGCTCGCGGTCAACCAGGTCCCACTTCCTCCACGCCGCCACCACTGTGACTGGTCACGTTCCTGTTCTCTTTCGTCTCGTGACGATGTGCGATTGCTACTGGAAGCTCGCCAGGCTGATTTTCCCAATTGTTCGGTGGCACCGGACAACAGTCGGCGTCGAGCGTATCGTTGCCCCAACTCCAATCGGCTTAAACGATTGTCTTTGTCGAGGTCCATTTCAAACGGATTGCGATGGGTCCATCGGGACCTGGCCGCTTCGGCCCGATCAATGAAACCGTCCTCGTTACCGTCGTATCGCCTCATCGTCCGATCGGCTTCGTCTAAGTCTTCCTGGGTGTATGGGTATTTGATCACTGGCAGCCCGAATTCGGGTACCAACGCCACCCCGTCCACTGCGCCAAAAGGTTTTATACTGTTTTCGCCCTCGGGCCGGACATCACGGCCAGAGACGCCGTTGCGCAATGCAGAATGAACGCGAGCGGCCTCTTGGAGTTTTTCGATTTCGTTGGGCCGGTCGAGTGACATTCGTCGGGAGCGGACGATCTGCTCCAGGTAAGGACGAGCGAGAGGTGTGATCTCATCCGGGTCAATCACGCCGTCGCCGTTTGTATCGAGTCGCTCCAGGGATTTTCGCAGACCTGCTTGTCCACAAACCCGCTCGGTAAGGCACGCGTTGGCCAACAGCAGTGCCATGCATGCGACTGACCATCTCAATAAAGCGTCGCGTCGGTTCATTGAATCCCTCCTGGCTTTACGGACCGCGTCTTGTGCGCGGCGATGACGGTACCCGTGATGGTTGTTGTTGGTACGATGACCGTGGGGCCGTTGGTCGAGCAGACGACGGTTGTGACGACGGTGGCTTTGCCGACGGCTCTGTCCTGCTGCCGTTCGTGATAGCTCCCGTTGCTAGGGACTGTCTTAGCATCATCTCGAGCGCCCCCACATTCGTTGATGGTATGATCTGAATGGTTTGAGCACTGCGGGCGTCCATCAGCTTTGCCAGCTGTTCGACCTCTCGAAAAAGTGATTCGGGGGCGATCACAATCAGTGAGTTGCTTGCCTCATGAACCGCGATCGTCATCTTCGGCTCAAGGTTTCGAACGGCCTGGTTGGACGATGCTTTGGCTGGTGATTTCTTCGGTTCCTCGCTGGAGCTTGTTGTCGCCTGTCCGGTTGTCGCATTGGGTGCGGATGGTTCTCGCTTTCCCTGTTCCTGGGATCGCGATTGAGTCGGTTGCCGAACACGGCCCGACACGTCCATACGGCTTGCATATGCATCGCGAATGACCGTCGCCACTTCGCTGGCCTTCATGTGTAACAGTTCAATCACGTGCGATGTGCCATACGTTTCAACCGTCGTAATGCTGCTCTCTTTGTCGACGATTTTCAAGTAGTTTTCGATCTGCTCGATGTCGCTTTCGGTGCCTTGCACGATTAGGCGATTCAGCCGCGATTCGGCCACGACGGTAATCGTTCCGGCCATCATTGTTGTTGTTCCGCCGCGTGACGTAACAATACTGCCCAGAAACGAACCAGCTGACGTCACGTAACCATTGACCAGCGACCCAGCTTGGTTCTCCATTGCCGACTCACCGCCGTCCAATAATTCAGCTAGCATCCGAATCGCATCGTCTGGTTTCGCATACTTGAGGTAGAACACGATCGGGGGCGATGGAAGCGATTGAACAGGTCCTGCGATGGCTCGCAAGTGCTCCTCGAATTTGTCGAGCGCTTCGGTGTCGTCGGATTGTAACAATAGACCTCGAGGCGTCACCTGGCATCGAATCGGTGGCGCTTGACTGTTAGGGTCATCCGTTAAGAATCGCGCATCGAGAGTGTCTGGGTCATCCGTATCTGAGGCGTCAGTCGTTGCAGTGTTCGGGGAGTCGCCGGCCACCACCCGCTCGGTTTTCAGTCGCGTCGTTTTCGACGTCGAGGGAAACAAGATAATCGGATTTGCCGCTCGCCAGAATATAACCGCTGTCTCCAATAGCTGTTCGGCTTGCACGCCTCTGATCGGCAAGATCCTAATCGTGCTATTGCTGCTAACACTGCTACTCACGTCCAGCCCAGCGACGATTTTCTTGATTTGTTCGATCTGAGGTCTCTTGGCGCGAACGAATAACCGCATGTTCCCAGGATCTGCGTCGATCTTGGGCGCATCGGGATCGATTGACTCAGGGTCATCAAACGCGTCCGGAAGATCCAGCATCTCCTCTAACAAGCTAACGACGAAATGAGGATCGACGTTCTTTAGCGGGATGACTTCAAACTCTGCTTCCGTTGCCTGTAACTGTGCTACCGTTTCTGCGATTTCTGTTTGGATTTCCGGGGTCGCCCTGGCGACGATGCTGCTGGCCGTTTCGTCCATCGATAATCGTACGGACTTCCCGGAGAGCAACGTTTGCAGCACGTTGTAGACCATTTCAACATTGCCACCACCCACGTAGTGTGAACGAAGTTCGGATTCCCCTTCGGCAGCCGATTCCTGAGGTTGATCCATCGCCTCAATCAAGCCCTCGATTAGCTTGACCTTGTCTTCGATTCCCGTGGCAAAGATGTTCTTTCCTAAAAGGTCAGCCGACAAACTAACGTCGATCCCGATCATCTCACCCGTTGCTAGTCCCAAATGGGGTCGAGCAACAACCAAGATGTCTTCGGCATGTACGTGTTTCAGCGCGAAGCTCTTCACAACTGTTCCGTTATCTAACGCCAATGGCTGGAAAGCATCCAAGATCGCTTTGACGTTTTTCAGTTTCCCGGCCGTGTCGGTGATCATTAACTGATTCGTCTTGTTGAATACGGCCGGTGTCATCATTAGATTGAGCGCCGATAATTCCTCCACGGCATCTTCGGCCTTCAGCTTGCCGAGCGGAAAAATACACTTGACGACGTCGTGGTCTTTCAACTGGGCGAGCTGTTCGACGCTTATCATTTTTGCGATCGCATCTAACTGGCGGACGCTACGTGGGTCACCAAGATTGATCACCGAAAGTAACCTACCACTTTGAACCAGCGTGAATCCTTGCGGCAATAAGAACAAATTGACTCGATCCATCGCCTCTTGATGCGAGAACGAGTTCGGATCGGAATAGGTAAAACTGCCCGTTGGAAGATCTCCGACGTGCAACGCCAAGTCGGATTCATCCGCCAGCCACTTGATGACCTCTCGCCAACGCGCGCCCTCGAACGCGAAGCGCAACGGTCTTTCCGGGTCAATTATTTCGGTTGGAGTCTTGTCTGGGGCTGATTCGTCGACCGGAGTCTCTTGGGCTAAGGTCGGCGCGGAAATCAAGACTGCCATCAGCAGGGCTGACGGGATCCAGTTTTGACGCCGGCCTGGCGTTCTGAGGTGGCGGGAAAACTCGCCGCAAAAACAGCTCATAGGCCAGGCTCCGAAAGTGAAGTTAAGTCGACGTCTTGGCAGAAGTGAACAGGGTGGGACAGCGGAGTCGTTCCAGGGACAGGATCGGACGCTCAATTCCGACGTATCCAACGGGTGCAATTAGGGTTGAGACAAACTCCACCCTATCCAAAGTGTTCAAAAATATCAACATTTAGCCGGGGCGTCAGACCTCGCCGTTTCATCTGCGAATCGGCTATTTTCGAAGGTCAATCGCGACATTTCCGGCGAATAGACAAAACGTCCCTAGCCAGTTAGAACGGCAAAACAATGAGCTTCCTGACATCGGTTTGCTGGCTTTTTTAGGCAATTTGCGCGTTATTAGCACTTAGGGGAGCCGAACGCGCAACAAAAACCCGCGGCTAGCGTCTTCGGCTCCAATCCACTTTGCGTTCCGGACACGGCAAAGCCATTGCCACACATTGTGACCGGTTATCGCACAGCCCAAGCTCACTGGGCGAGTAACTTGTCCAGCAGGAACTCGTTCGCGGTGGCGTATTTCTCGGACTTGGAGACCCCTTTGATCAACAAGTGACATTCACTTTTGACGCGGTCCGCTTTCTCTTTCATCTTGATTCCGTAGACGGGGTGGTGAATTCCATGTCCCGCGCTCTTGGATGGCAGCGTCATATCGTTCCCGTAGGTCATCAACAACGGCGGGTCATCTTTCGTGAGGTGATTGTAGGGCGAAAACTCGACGTACAGCTCTCGGTGTTTCTCGTAGTTCTTCAAGGCGCCGGCAATCGTAGCCTCACCGACGGCCTTGTTGATCATGTTGTGCTTTAGGACGTTCGGGCCCAACCAGCCTTCGATCACTCTCGGATCAATGGACGTTTGACCACCCGCGACAGCGGCGGCAGTCACGCGCGACGACTGCCGCAACACAGGATCGTCAGATTTCGAGTCAGCCAAGTCGTCGTGGCAGAGGATCCACATGGAGGTGCAGGCCCCTGCGCTTCCGCCGGTCAAGGCGATCCGATCCGGCTTGATATTCCATTCTTTAGCTTTCGAGCGAATGAACTGAATGGCGCGAGCCGCATCGTGCACGGGGGCCGGTAATGATGCGACGCCCGTCAAGCGATACTCGACTGCTGCGTAGGAAACGCCTTTGTCTAGGAATGGTTGAACCTGAGCTGGGCTGCGGTTTTTCGTTCCACCGATCCAACCGCCGCCGTGAATGTACACCAACAATGGGCGTGGCCCTTCTCCCTTGGCAATCCAAATGTCAATCACGTTCGCGGAATGGGAGCCGTACGATACGTTGGCATGCGTCGGTACCAACTTCACCGCTTTGTCTTGAGCTGCAGCGGTAAGTGTCGAAACAGTAATCAACGCCGTTGTCATCAAGAGGCTTGCCAGTTTCATATTGTCTCCGATTGTTTTCATAGTATGTGCGTTTTTGCTGAATGGAAAGAAAGCCGATGGCTATTAGTCCTCTGGGCCAACTGAACGCGCCGATAGCTCTGTGTCGAGCCGCCGATGCACGCGCACCGCTGCGGTCGTCAACAATGATACGCTGACCAGCGGGGTGCACCAATCGAATTCGACTATTCCGCCAGAATGGCTTTATCAACGTGCTTTCGAAAGACACGATAGGTCGGTGCGCTGTATCCCCAGGTCTGAATCATGAACACGCCATAGCAATCCTTACGCGTATCGATCCAGAATTTCGTGCCGGCAGCGCCGCCCCAGCTGTAACCACCTGTGCCATCGACGACCCCACCGAGTCCATAGACTTTGCGAATCTTGCCCAGGTGGTTCTGGAACATCAAGTTTGCCGTCTCGGTCTTGAGCACCCGTTTGCCGTCCAGTTCGCCCTTGTTTAGGAGCATTTGACAGAAACGAGCGTAATCTCCCGCCGTGGAAATTAGGCCCTGACCACCCATCATTCGGGATGGTTTACGCATGACGAGTGCCGAGATCATACCAGGCCTCAAGTCGCCCTTTTCCCGCTGCCGATAGACCTGGGCAACTCGCTCCCGGTCGGTCGTTTCACGTACCCAGAACTCGGTGTCGTCCATTGCCAATCGATCGAAAACGCGCTCTCTCATCACGACATCAAGTGACTTGCCTTCGATCGCTTCGATGTAACGGCCGAGGATGTCGATCGAGTAGCCGTAGACGTAGTTGGTACCCGGCTGAAAATTCAGTGGTTTTTTGGCGAGGGCCTGAGAGAATTCCTCGAGCGTGGCGTTTCTACCAAGGTTCAGCCCGTCTTTGTCATAGGAGAGACCGGACGAGTGCGTCATGAGGTGGCGAGGTGTGATCGGACTCTCTGTCGCAACGATGTCACCATCTACTTTCACCTGCACTTCTTTCCATTCTGGAAGATGCACGGAGATCGGATCGTGCAGTTTGAACTTACCTTCCTCCCAGATCGACATCGCGGTTACAGCGACGATCGGTTTGGTCATTGAGTAAATACGGAATAGTGTCTCTTTGGTCATCGGTGTCTTGTTTTCGATCACGCTTTGGCCAAACGTTTCGTAGTAGCCGATCTTTCCGTGGCGAGCGATCAGACCAATGACACCTGAGACGTGCTTGTCGTCGACCTGCTGCTGCATGGCGATGTCGAGTGCATCCAGTGCCTTGATGTCAAGATTGGCCTCTTCGGCCTCGGCCCCGTGCGGACGTGATTTGGACTCTTCCGCCACCACCGTGGCGTTGCAAACCAGGGAAATGAGAAGGATGGTGGCTATGTGTCGGTACATGGAGGGATCTTTCGTCCGATGGAAGGGAAAGTTCGTCGTCGTCCAGAGGTTGTCCCGCGTTCCGTTATGAATCGGAAGTCCCATCGCTCACCTTTTTTGGCTTTCCTTTCGAGCGGGCATCAAAAAACTCGAAGATCTCGTCAAAGTGCCGAAAGGCGATCGTGACATGGTCACCGCCCTTGACCTCGATGTATTGATGATCCATGCCGAGTTCCTTCATCTTTGCGATCCACCGCCGAGTTCCCGACACGGGGACCAACGAGTCCTTGTCGCCTTGGACCACGATCGCCGGGATGTGCTTCGCTTTCTCGAGTCCGGTGACGCGGCGCGACACGGCGGGAGCGAGTGGTGCCATAGCAGCCCAGATGTTGGGATAGCCAATTGCCAAGTGGAATGAGCCACCGCCACCCATCGAGTGACCCAATAGATAGATTCGTTCGTTGTCGATCTTGAGTTGCTTGCGGGTCAATTCCAAGACGTTCAGCACGTCCTTTTCACTTAATTCGCCCAGGTTCTTCGGATCGGAACCGCGGCCACCTCCCTTGCCACGGCTTCCATACCAGCCTCGCGAGTTATAGCCGTATGGGGCAACCAGAATATAACCGTGTTTGTCGGCGTGGCTTGTAAAGCCGGGATAGCCGAGGATCTGTCGCGGGTTGCTGCCGAGCCCGTGCAAGGCAACGATCAGTGGATACGTTTTCCCAGCATCGTAGCCTTTGGGCAGGTACAGTGCGTATTCCATTTCCTTTTTCTTGGCCTCCTTGAAATCGTACGTCCGTTTGAGGACGCGGCCGATTTCCATCTTCACCGAGGTCGACGAGTCCGTCGTCTTACTCGTATCTTCCTGCGCCGTATCTTGCTGCGCCGTATCTTGCTGCGGTTTTGGCGATTCTATTCTCAGCGGTGTCGCAAGAGCGGTGTCCGGCCGATCCCCAGATTCCTTTTTCGGAGTGTCGGTCTTAGCGCCGATCGCATCGACATGAGCGTACCAGCCGATCATCATTTCTTCCCACGTCTGATCACCCCAGCGTACGATCTCCGTCGGATCTGGATTGGCTGGATTCTCGGCTGAGTTATCGAAGTGAGCCACGCATTCGATGGTCGTTCCCTTGGGAATTGGAAATGGCTTGGCAAAAAGGTAACGGTGCTGCCAATTGAAGTCGTAGTTGGGAACGTTCAGCAGAATCTCTGTGCTGCCGTCGGGATAATGAGCCGTGTAACGGAAGTCCTTTCCGCGGAGATGCATGTGCGGCATCAGCGAAAGCAATTCGACGTCCTTTGTGAAACGCGCTCGCGAAACCGCGCGATGGTTGCCTGCGCCCGCCGGAATGCTGAACGATCGGTTAAATGCGCCACCTCCCTTGGCGACCCGTTGAGGTGGTTCTTTGCAGAGGATCAGTCCAAGTTCGCACTGATCTGTTTCTGCTTTGCCGGTCGGTGTGTAGTGCACTTGCCAGACAATTTCTGCTCCCGCGGGGATCTTCTTGCCAATACCAGCCGGATAGATCAGCGGCTCTTCACCTGGAGCAAAACCACCTATCGAACCCATGCGGCCTCGAGCATTCTTTTCGCGGATAAAGGCGATGATGTGGTGCACGACTGCTCGATTCCCAGGTCGAGCTTCCGAAGCCTGCACCCAAACGTCCTCATTGAAGTTTGTCGGTGTGACGAAATACTTGTATTCGACTGTTCCCGTTGCCTTCACCTCGTAGACTCGCGGCATCTTGAGCACGATGTCGGGCTTGCCAATGATCCATCCGTCCTCGTACACCGGTAGCTTTGGTAGGTCTTTCTTGTCTCCAAACGGTGCGCCGTCATCGATCCATGCTACCAGCGTATTGATCTCCTTTGGCGTCATTCGCAGGTCGTTTTTAAATTTGCCGTACCGCGGGTCGATGTTCCATGGCGGCATACGTCGCTGCACAACTGTCTCACGAATCATGCCAGACCATTCCTGCGCGTCTTCGTAAGTCAAAAGTGAGAACGGGGCGGCAGTGCCCTTGTGATGACAACCAGCACAACGATTGTGGAGGATTTCCGCCACGTGTTTCGCGTAGGTGATTTCGCCGTTGGGCCGCAAGCTCGAACGACGAGTGATCACGCAGCCTTCCAGCTCGGTGTCGGCGATTGAGACTTTTTCGCCTTTGAGAAGTTCCTTGACCGCTTCCTCTAAATCTGCGCGCCGTGACTTATCTCGCTTGAACGTGTACCCAACGCGATCGTCGATGCGTCCCTGATAGCGGACCGTACGTCGCCTGTCGAGCACAAACGATTCTGGAGTGCGGCGAGCGCCAAACAAGTCGGCGGCAAGTTGGTCGACGTCGACCAGTACGGGGAAGTCGACTTTGAATTCCTCGACGTGTTTGGCAATCGACTCGGGCGAGTCGGACAGATTCGAGTTGATGCCAATCACTTGCACTTTTTGGTCGCGATAGCGTTTCTGCAAGTCGTTTAAATCCGGCACATAGGCATTGCCGATCGGGCAGGCGGTTCCCATGAAAACCACAACGACCAATTTCGCGTCGTTGAAATCGGCCAACGCCATTTGCTTGCCGGTTGAATCTGGGAGCACAAAGTCGGTCAACTGTCGACCGACAACGCTGTCCGTTTTGGGTGTTCCTGCTTCACCAACCGCAGAGGCTTGCAGAGCAAGAGCCATCACTAGCGATAGAGCAACGATTCGCGAAAATGCTGAGTTCATGAAAATCCCTTTTTTGCTGGAGACGGGCTGCGGTCTGCACCCACCACAAATTCTACCCCAGTCACTACCCTGTCGTCGGGCACTACCCTGTCGCCGGGCAATCGGTTTCAGGATTCTGGCGGTTGGTTCTGTTTGAAATTGTCGTATTGGAGTCTGGAATCCGAGAAAAATCAAGTTCGTAACGGTTGACCTCGGCCTGTCAATATGGACGCTACTCTAAATGGCGGGTCGCGGGCCACACTTCTCTGTGGTGTACTTTGCTGCACTCGCGTTTAACTCCATCGTGTTTTCTTGCCATCCAAACATGAAAAACAGAATTAGCCTCTCGCTCGCCCTCAGCCTTGTCAGTGTCGCCGCTACTGCGGCTGAGCCGGATGCAACTGCCCGCATCGTTTCGCTTTTCGCCGCGGATACGAAGTTGGAGCCGGCAATAAGGGTACAGACGCCAACAGCGCTCATTACACGGATCGCAGATCGAGTCCGTGACCGACACGCGCGGGAGGGTGTGTTTAACTCCTACGATCACTATTTGAGCTGGTATTGGGAAGAGCGAACGGTTGCCATCGAGATTGTCGACACCGTAGCCAAGGGTGGTAAGGAAGTTACCATCAACATCGCTTCGTTAACGCCGCTGAATAGGCCGAATTTTCGTTGTTTCTTCCGCGGCGAAAATACGGTCGCAGAGTATCACCACAACGTTGTCGCAAAATCGATCGGGGTGAATCGTTACTCAACCACGATCACCTACAATTCAATTGAACAACGCGAGTTGCGATCCGGTGACTACATGGAGTTCGAATTCAGCCCATTCTTTGTCTCTCCAAAGAACGGGCGAAAAAACTACTATGGCACGCAGATGCTGTATGTGATCGGACGAGGCATCGTGCCATGGCGAGGAGAGGGTGAGAAGCTTGACTCGGTGCCATTGCCGCAAACCGCTTGGCTCGGTGGGCGTACCACTCTGCCGTATCAGTATGCGGATGAGCCGGAGGAGCGTTTCAGTCAGATGGCGGGGAACATGGCGCCCGTTAGCGCGCAGCCCTTCATGCTGGGACGACGTTTGCATCACACGGATTTTGGAGATGGTTCGCATTCAGAGAAGCCCAACCCGGCTTTCGCCGACCAAGCAGGTAAACTCGGTCCACAGTTTGTTGCGCGCAGTTGCATCGCTTGTCATGTCAATAACGGCCGGGCACTGCCACCCGACGTCGGCGCACCGATGTATCAGACCGTGATCAAAGTCGCTGGCAGTTCCGAGAGATCGCCGCACGCGAAACTCGGTTCAGCTCTGCAGCCGCAATCGATCAAGGGGCAGGCCGAAGCGACGGCGACTCTCTCTGGCTACTCGACCATCGAAGGTACGTTCGCCGATGGGACGGAGTATTCGCTGCAGAAACCAACGTACGCCTTTCATGGCACGACGCCCAGTCAATTCTCCGTGCGTCTTACGCCGCAACTTGTCGGTCTGGGACTTATCGAGGCTGTGAGTGAGGCCACGATCATCGCCCTTGCCGACCCGGACGACGCCGACGGAGACGGCATCTCGGGCCGTGTGCAGACTGTCCGCGATCCGCAGACAGGCCAGATGCGACTCGGTCGATTCGGTTATAAGGCCGGGCAGGCCCGACTTATCCATCAGATTGCCAATGCGCTGAACAGCGACATGGGCGTAACGTCGGCGATATTCCCCAGACTCGACGGAGAAACGGCTGCGGGAGAGCCGGAAATTGCACTTGCCGACTTAGCGGATATGACACGCTACGTCGCGACTCTGGGCGTCAGCGCACGGCGTGAGCTGACCGATGCCGACACGCTTCGTGGCGAACGAATCTTCGCCAGCGCACAGTGCGCGAAGTGCCACACGTCTCAGCTGGCGACCAGCCCGTACCATCCGTTCGCTGAACTCCGAGACCAAACGATTCGGCCCTATACCGACTTGCTGCTTCACGATATGGGGCCGGGTCTCGCGGACAACATGGGCGAACATGCCGCTAGCGGTGCCGAATGGCGTACGTCTCCGCTATGGAGCATCGGGCTCACAGTCGACGTCAGCGGCGGCGAAGCGTTCCTTCATGACGGCCGTGCCCGCAACCTTACAGAAGCGATTCTCTGGCACGGAGGCGAAGCCGAGACTGCCAAGGAGGCCTTTCGCAACATGCCTGCGTCCGATCGTTCCGCGCTGCTCAAGTTCTTAAAGTCGTTGTAAAGATCGTGAGAAATGTGTGGCACTGGCTCTGCCAGTGTTTTCGAATCCACCGTTTTCCGTCATTACATCTTCACGAATACAAGCACGAAGTGCCAGAGTCCTTCAAATTTCGCTGACGCGATTGGGCGAAGCCAGAGCCACACATTATCTACTTTCCTGTGTGAGTACCTGTTCGATCGTCTTCGCTACCTGTTTCGCCAACAAGCGAGACCCGGCGTCCGTAAAATGGACGTTGCCAGGTGCGACGGTCATGGTCTTCATATGCGGGACCATTAGCGTGTACAGATCATTGATCTGAATACCGTGCTTCTTCATCACTTCGTTGGCCACTCGATTGTACTTTGCATCGTCGCCAGTTTTACGTCCCGCTTCGCCTGCGGGCACGGGGGTGGTTGTCGCCCAAATGAGCTTCGCGTCTGTTTTTTTCAAGATCACGATGATCTTTTGGAGGTTCTCTCGATACTGCTCGGTCGTATGCGTCAACTGGCCGTTTACCTTGTCGCGACGGCCCTGTGTTTTTGATTCGGGATTGCGATAACAGAGGTCCCATAATCCCCAGTTAAAATGAATAACATCCCATTTCCCGTTCTTCGGATCCAACCACTTTGGCAGTCGTTCAATCCCCATTCCCGTGTGGCCCGCATTACCCTGCACGCGACGCACTTCCGCTTTTCCCTTCAATAGTTCGATGACCGTCTTGGTATAGCCAATGGAAATTGAATCGCCGATCAACAGCACCCGGGGAAGCGAATCGCGCGAGGACTTGATGGCCGGGCGAAGGATGATGTTGCGATACTGGACCGACGTATGGTCGCCTTGCAAGAAGATCGGACCGGGCCTGGTATCGTCGGCCGAAATGCCGCCACCAGTGCAACCGGCAACCGGTTGATTCTGAATGACCTGCTGTCCATTGAGTACAACCGTAATGTGCCGATCGACCAAAGTCAGTTCATAGCGATTCCATTGACCTCCCGGATTTCCGGCATTCTTGCTGGGCGTGAGGCGTCCAAAAACTGCGCCCGGTCCGTTTATTCCCTGCATCTTGCTGTCGCGATCGACAACTTGAGCTTCGTACATGCCGCGAAGATAGATACCGCTATTGCCGGCCGAGGGGACGTTGTATTCGATCGTCAGTCGGAAATCCTCGAAGTCTCGAATCGTACGAAGATTGCCATAGTCACCGTACGCGCTAAAATCTACCTTGGGCGATTCATTGGTCAATACACCGTTTTTCGCCCGCCAACCGTTCTTCTTTTTCGGATTGGTGAGTCTCCAGCCCGTAAGATCTCGACCGTTGAAAAGCGAGATCGGATCNNGGAGCCAGTGTTGAGAGATTTCTGCACGACGGTCAATCGCAGTTTGTCGCCGACCCGTCGCGCGGAAAACGGTTGATCGATCACCTTGCCGTCGTCACTGTCGCCATATGGTTTCCAGTGAATCTTGCGTTCAAACAAAAGCACGCCGTCACGTAGTTTTATTTCGGTGACCGGTCGCGCACTGCCGACACTCCACAAAAGAGATCCGGAAGGCTCACCGTCAACATCAACCAACTGTAGCCACGCCGGATTTCCGTCCGGCAACTCGAATGCCCAATTGCCGATGAACAAATCCCACTTGTCTTCCCCAGTCGCTGTTGATTCGAGCAATGTGACGATCACGAAGGCAAGTTGGACGCAAACGTGTTGAGTCAAATTCATGAGTTGGCATCTTTTTGTTCGAATCATATCGGGCTGTCGAACGAACGTCCGAGGTTCGTTGTCCGTGCTCTTCACAGTCTCGCCGTGTGATACAATGACAGCTAACACACAGTTACGAGTCTCCGTTAAAGAACCAGAACAACCATGACGACCAAGAACTCGCGGACACACTTTCTTATCATCATCCTACTCGTGTGTGGGATTGTCGCTCCATTAAATGCAGAAGAGAGCGAAGATGACAAGACGCTGCGTGTATTTATCTTCGCCGGTCAGTCAAACATGGTGGGCTCAGATTCTAAAGTGAAGGACATTGATCGCTTCCCGCCCTTTGTGGGTTTGGGAGACGTCCAAGAGGATGTGAAATTCTCCTACAGCATTGGGCGTGAGAACAAGATGGAGTCGAAAGGTTGGGTAACCCTCCAGCCGGTGAACAACATCGTCGGTCCAGAACTGAGCTTTGCGCGAGACGTCTGCCAGAAAATCAAGGCGCCAATTGCCATCATTAAGTGTGCCGCTGGCGGCACGCACCTAGGTGGCGATTGGAACCCCGACGACCCGAGCGGCTTCAAAATGTATCCACTTGCGTTGGGTTTGATTCAGTCTTCGCTGGCCGAACTGGACCGGCAGAAGATCAAGTATCGCATCGAAGGATTCATGTGGCATCAGGGCGAAAACGATATGTTCAATAAGGACTACATGCCCAATTACGGAAAGAACCTGAAGAATTTTGTGGCCAAGTGGCGGCGTGACCTCGAGACGCCTGAGCTGAGGTTCTATATTGGCGAACTCTGCACCAAGACGATTTGGGGAATGGACTTGCGTCCTCGGATGTATGCCATCAGCCGTGGGCAGAAAGGGGTCACGGAATCCGATCCGCTTTCGCAATACGTTCCCACGTCCCACG
>LWDU01041454.1_pt1 | contig 15321 bp, 11 predicted proteins | sample 727161 | NCBI WGS metagenome assembly LWDU01 (sample SAMN04566230, study PRJNA314399) | hydrothermal vent metagenome | isolation source: deep sea hydrothermal plume seawater | place: Mexico: Gulf of California, Guaymas Basin | collected 2004-07-11 | reverse complement strand
AGGTGGCTGGGGACATGATGGGACACCTGCCCGCCGAGGTGGTCTGGAAGATCGTCCGGGGTAACGCCGCACGGATGCTGAGCCTGGACATAGAGCCCTTCCCGGGAACCTGACCCGGTGACCGGACCGGGTCATCGGGTACGGGTATCGGGCCGCGGCCGATAGCGGGCGCGTCCGTAGACTTTCGTACATGACGGATACCACGGTGCCGGGCGCCGCTCCGACGGCCGGGCCGGCCGAGACCGTGGATGCGGCGGCAGGGGCACGCCTGACCACCATCCTGCTGGAGCCCGACTGTGCCCCGGGCCTCTGGGCCTCGGTGGACTCCGGCGAGATGGACCACCTGGTTCCAGAGTTCCCCCTGTTGCGCATGGAGCAGGATCCGATCCACAGGCACAAGGACGTCCTCAGCCACACCATCGCCGTGGTGGCCAAGACAGGGCCCGACCTGATCGTGCGCCTCGCCGCGTTGTTCCACGACATCGCCAAGCCCCGGACCCGGTCGTTCGAGCACGGCGACGTGACGTTCCGGCACCACGAGGTGGTCGGAGCGAGGATGGCCCGGAGTCGTCTGGCCACCATGGGCTTCGAGGAGTCGGTGGTAGCCGACGTGTCGGAGCTGGTCCGGCTGTCCGGTCGATTCAAGGGCTACTCGGACGGCTGGTCGGATGCGGCGGTGCGTCGCTACGCCCGCGACGCCGGGCCGCTGCTGGGGCGCCTCAACCACCTGATCCGGTGCGACTGCACGACGCGCAACCAGGTGAAGGCGGCCGGCATCCAGGCAGCCATGGACGAGCTGGAGTTGCGGATCTGCGAGCTGGCCGAGGAGGCCCGCCGTGCCGCCGAGCGGCCCGGCATGGATGGGGCGGAGGTGATGGCCCACCTCGGCATCGGGCCGGGACGCCACGTGGGAGAGGCGCTTGCCCACCTGTTGGTGTTGAAGCGGGATGAGGGTGACCTGGAGAGGTCGGAACTCGAGGCACGCCTCGACGCCTGGTGGGCCGCCCGCAGCTGACCGCCGTCCGGTGGTTCAGCCGGATTCCCGTACGGACGGCGCCGACTCCACGAAGACGTCGTCCACCAGCCAGTCGGACACCTCGGCCATCCCGCCCAGCGAGAGGTGGACGCCGTCATCGCGTGTGTGGCGTTCGCGGGCCGTTCCGTTGGCTCCGATGAAGTCCCGGTACGGAACCGTCGTGACGTGGTCCAGGTCGACGGTGGCCGCCCGGACCAGCCCGTTCAGTCCGTCGATCCGGTCCGGATGGTTCTGGGGGCGGATCCCTCCAGCCAGTAGACGTGGGCGCCGGTGGAGCCCAGCACCTGGCTGGCCAGGCGGTACTCGGACGAGATGTAGGCGTCGTAGGCCGGCACACCCACCCATACCCACTCGTCGCCCAGGGATGGGACCAGACGGTCGGTGACGTCCCAGGCGGTCACGTGGCCCAGCACGATGTCGGGTCTGAAGGCCTCCACCGCCGAGGGCCATGAGACCACCTCGGACTGGAGCATGACGTGGGTCGGGACGGGCTCGTTCCATGCCGAACAGATCTCGCCCACCGGCCCCTCGTCACCCTCGGGAACCCGCTTCAGGCCGTGACGACCGACGACACAGCCGAGGTGGGCCTCGTTCAGCGACGGCCCAGCCGCAGAGGGCCTCGCCGATCTGGAGGGCCACCGAATCGCCGACCACCAGCACCCTGAGACGCTCGTCGGACGGCGGAGGGAGGAGGCCCTGTTCGGTACACGGGCTGGCCGAGGCGGTGAGGGGCCCGCTCTGGGCGGGCCGGGTGTTGACCCACAACAGCCCGACCAGGATCAGCACGATCGCCGTGGCGCCGGCAGCGGTGCCGCCCACGGCCGTCATCTTCCAGCCGGCCAGTGGGAAGCGCCTCCGCATGACCGGCTGCTCCACGATGTAGAAGCTGCCGGTGGCCACGATGAAGGTCATCGTGAGGTGCATCCAGATCAGGTTGTTGCCCTCGACCAGGTCCACGCCGGGAACGAGTCGCCCGGCCCGCGATGGCGTGACGAGCAGGTAGATCGGCCAGTGGTACAGGTACAGCCCGTAGCTGATCTTGCCGACCCATCGGATGATCGTCGACTCCAGGAACCAGTGGAGGGGGCCCACCTCGGAACGGGCCGTCCCGTACCAGAACCAGACGGCTCCCACGCCGAGGAGGTAGGGCCAGTGGTCGAACGGTGCGTTGCCGCGCACGACGCTGACCACGACCCAGCCACCGGTGAAGATCCCGGCGTAGAGGGAGCCGCAGGCCAGGCGGCCGACCTTCGGGGCATCGTCGGCCGACAGGAACGCCGGCAGGTGGGCGTGCCACGCACGTTCCCCCGGCTGGGCGACGCCGTAGATCATCAGGCAGGAGATGGCGGCGACCATCAGGAAGCCGCCGTGCTCGAACATCCAGGCGTCCTGCTCCGAGATCTCGAAGATGGCCCAGGAGAAGAAGATGGTCGCCGCATAGGCGCCGGCCACCCAGGCCAGCTGCCCGGTCCGTGTCCGGACCGGGCCGTACATCCGGACGGCCACCGCCAGGATGATGCCGGCGAAGAGGGAATGGGCCCGGGTGTCGGTGCCGTAGTACACGCGCGACGGGTCGCCCTGCCCGGGATAGAGGTGCCCCATCCACCAGGCGGAGAGCGCCGTGCCGACGATCATGGTCACCAGCAGCGCCATGTCGGCCCGTTTCCTGAAGAGCGCCAGGACCACTATCAGGTACAACGGGGCGAATATGTAGAACTGCTCCTCGATGGAGAACGACCACACGTGGCGGAGCGGTGAGTACTGGAAGTCCTCGAAGTACGAGACGCCGGAGAAGATCTCGTACCAGTTGGCGCTGTAGGTGAGGGTCGAGAAGATCGCTCCGGTCCACCTGGCGAACTCGTCCGGCGGCACCTTCAGGACCAGGTAGGTGGTCAGCATGGCGAGGCACACGAGGAGGGCCGGTAGCAGTCGCCGGGCCCGCCGACCTGCATAGGCCTTCAGGTCGATTCGTCCCGTCGCATCGAACTCGTTCAGGGCGATCGAGATGATCAGGAAGCTGGACAGGGTGAAGAACAGGTCGATGCCCAGGATGCCGCCCGAGACCGTGTCGGTGGCGGCGTGGTACAGCAGGGGGCCCACGACCACCCAGATGCCGCGGATGCCATCGAGGCCGGGTATGTACTTCAGGCGGGAGCGTGCCGGATCGGCCATGGTCCCGTGACGCTATCGGGGGTCGCAGGAGCGTCGGGGCGCCTGTGACCCGGTCACTACGGTGCCCCGGTCACAGCGGCAGCCCCGCAGTTGGACCCCTTCATCGGCAGGGCGTCAGCACGCGCCACGTGGCGGTGCCGGCCACGTCGCAGAATCGGCCGGCCACGACGGCCGACGCAACCGGATCGCCGGCGCGTACCGAGGCGTTGGGCTCGGACCAGCCGTCGAACCGGTCGGTGAGCACCAGCACGTCGGCGGAGGCCAGCTCCACCGGCAGGTTGCCTCCGAACCGATTGGCCAGGCCGGGGTTCATCTCCAGGTGCCGGCTGGCCGGGACCAGGTCGGGTAGCAGGAAGTAGAAGAAGGTGTCGCCGTAGTTGGTGCGGGTCAGGTCGACGGGCCCGACGAACAAGCGGTCGCCCGGCCGGGTGAGGTAGTCGACCACCGATACGACGCTGTGGATCTCGTCGGCCACGGCCGCCGCCGCGGCGCCCCGGCCGATGGGGAGGGTGCGACCGTCGTGCACCACCGTGGTCGACGAGGAGTCAAACGGTCGGTCGGTGAAGGCCTCGAAGGTGAAGCGGCCGATGTGGTGCGGGGCCACGACGGCGAGGCCGCCCAGGACCAGTGCCAGGGCGATCGGGGCGGCCAACGAGCGGGCCCGACGGCTCAGAGGAACGGCGATGGCGACGACGGCTACGGCAACGGTGAAGGTCCCCACGAACTTCAGGTGGTTGGGGCTGGGACGTTGCAGGGCCATCGGCACGAGGGCCACGGCGATGGCCGCCATCGTGGCGAACCTGGTCCGGCCGGGTCCCCTCCAGCGTCGGGCCACCACCACGAGTGCGACGGTGGCGAGGACCAGCAGCCAGAAGAGGGCGGCGATCTGGGCCGGGCGGTCCAGCCCGGGGAGCCGGTCCGGGCCTCTCAGAAGGTCATCCAGGCGTGCGAAGAAGTCGCCGCTGTCTGACGGATCAGGGGGCAACGGAAGGCTCCGACCGGCACGCAACCTGAAGATCGGATCGATGACCATGCCATCCAGCATCGATCGTGGCCCCACCAGGACGAGGTGCAGGAGGAACGGGGAGAGGCCGGCCACCAGCCCCGTCACGAGCCGTGCCCGGCGGCGTACGTCGGCGGACAGGAGCGCCGGCAGGACCACCACGAGAGCCGCCGGGCCGAGCACCAGCTGGTGGAAGACGGCCAGGCCGCAGAGGGCGGCACCGATCGAGGCACGCCGCCCGTCGTCGCCGTCGAGGACCAGGGCGGCACCAGCCACGAGCAGGCCCAGTCCGGCGATCCACGGGTAGGCCACCAGGCCGAACGGGGCGATGACGGCCCACGAGGCGATGGCGGCGCAGGCGGCGGTGCCCGATCCCCAGCGCCGGGCCAGCCGGTGGATCCCCCAGAGGAATGCCAGTCGGTAGGCCAGACCCACCAGACGTTCCACGGCGACCGAGGTTCCCAGCGTCCAGAAGGCTCCTGCGACCGCCCACGCAGTGCCGGGGGCGTAGAGGTACTCCACGTCCGCATGTGGGAGTCGGCCGTCCAGGATCCCGGCGGCCACGACCAGGACGTTTGCCTCCTCCATGGTCGTCGCTCCGGCGCCCAGCATCCGGGCCAGGGGAATGGCCACGAACAGTGCCGGAACGGCCAGCGAGAGCACCTCCGACCATTGGCGGCGCGAGGGGCGTGGCAGGCGGATGCTCCTGCGTCCAGCGTCACCCATGGCCGGAGAGTCTAGGAACCACGGGGACCGTGGCCTGATGGATGGATCGGCGTTCAGCCCAGGCTGAGCGGCTCGGTCTCCAGCAGCCCGGTCACGAGACCTGCCACCGGCGAGCGCTCGGACCGGGTCAGCGACATGTGGGCGAACAGCGGGTGGCCCTGGAGGTCGTTGACCACGGTCAGGACCCCGTCGTGTCGACCCACCCGGAGGTTGTCCCGCTGGGCCACGTCGTGTGTGAGCACCACCCGGCTGTTGGGCCCGATCCGGCTGAGGGCGGTAAGCAGGACGGACCTCTCAAGGTTCTGTGCCTCGTCGATCACCACCCACGTGTCGGTGAGGGTCCGACCACGTATGTGGGTGAGGGGGAGCGTCTCGAGGATTCCCTCGTCGATGAGCTCCTCCACCATGTGGCGTTCGGCGACGGCTTCCAGGGCGTCGACCACGGCGGCCGACCACGGCGACATCTTCTCCTGCTCGGATCCGGGCAGGTACCCGAGGTCCTGGCCGCCCACCGCGAACAGCGGTCGGAACACCACGACCCGACGGTGCTGGCGCCTCTCCACCACCGACTCCAGGCCGGCGGCGAGGGCCAGCACGCTCTTGCCCGTACCGGCCGGCCCTCCGAGGCTGACCACCCCGATGGTCGGGTCGGCCAGGAGGTCCAGTGCCAGCTTCTGTTCGGCGTTGCGGCCCCGGACCCCGAACAACTCCAAGTCGGCGTCCACACGTCGGACCCGCTTGTCGGGGTGGACCCGGGCCAGCACCGACTGCGAGCCGTTCGTCAGGGCCAGGCCGGTGTGGCACGGCAGGTCACGGGCCTCGTCCAGGTCGACGATGCCGTCCCGGTAGAGGTCGTCGATGAGGTTCCCGTCGACTGTGAGCGACTCGAAGCCGGTGAGGTGGTCGGAGTTCCCACCGGCCGGGTGGTAGTCGTCGGCTCCCACGCCGGCCATGGAGGCACGGAGGCGTAGCGGAAGGTCCTTGGAGACCAGGGTCACGGCGAACCCCGCTGCCGCCAGCGAGGAGGCCACGCCCAGGATCCTGTGGTCGTTGGAGATGCCCTGCAGCGATTCCGGGAGGTGGCTCAGGTCGCGGTGGTTCAGCTCCACGCGGACGGTGCCGCCGTCCTCGTTCGCCGCCATCGGGTTCTGCAGGTCGCCGTAGTGGAGGCGCATCTCCTCCAGGGCACGCAGGGTGGTCCGGGCGGCCCATCCCAGTTCCGGGTGGTGGCGCTTGCCCTCCAACTCGTCGAGCACCACGACGGGGAGAATGACGTCGTGACGGCCGAACCGGCTGAATGCCATCGGGTCGGAGAGCAGCACCGAGGTGTCGAGCACGTAGGTGCGTCGGTCGTCCACCGGGGTGCCGGACACGTCGGCCTCCCGCTCCGGGTTCCTTTCGGAGGCGGAGGCGGAGGCTGGGTCGGGGTCGGGGTCGGTGGCTCGGTGGAGGGACGCTATGCCTAGAACGGTAGGCCTGTGGCGACCCTGCGGCGGGGGATCGTGCCCCGGGCGGGGTGGACAGCGGGCGCACGGTTCCCCCCCACCCAACTCCCGGCGACGCCTCTGGCGGCACGTTCCGACGGCGGGTACCGTCGCGCCTCCACGTCGGACGAAGCCGACGGCGAGCCCATCGGAGGTCCGTCGGCGCAGGAGGTGAGCTGTGAAGGCCTTTGCGTCTGAACGCATCCGGAACGTGGCCCTCGTCGGGCCGTCCGGTTCGGGAAAGACCTCCCTTGCCGAGGCGATGCTCTACAGGGCCGGAATCCTCACCAGGGTGGGGCGCGTCGAGGACGGATCAACCGTCTGTGACCACGAGCCGGAGGAGAAGGAGGTCGGGCATTCGTTGACGACGGCTCTGGCCACCTTCGAGTGGAACGGCCACAAGGTGAACCTCCTGGACACCCCCGGCACCTTCGACTTCGCCGGGGAGGCGGTGGGCGCCATGGCGGTCGCCGACATGGCGGTGTTCGTGGTGGACGCATCCACCGGTCTGGACCATTCCACCATCGACCTCTGGCACCAGGCCGCCGACCGGAACCTGCCGCGGATGATCTTCGTGAACAAGTTGGACAGGGAGCGAACCAATTTCGAGGAGGTGCTGGCCGACCTCCAGAGCACCTTCGGTGCCGGTGTGGCGCCGCTGGAGATCCCCATCGGCGAGGCCGGGGCATTCCACGGGATCGCCGACCTGCTCACCGACACCGCCTGGATCTACGACAGCGGCCATGCGGAGCTGGGTGAGATTCCCGACGAGATGGAGGAGAGGGAGCACCAGGTCCACGACTCCCTGGTGGAGAACATCGTGGTGGCCGACGACGACCTCCTGGAACGGTTCCTGGAGGGCGACATCCCCTCGTTCGAGGAGCTGGAGGAGGTGCTGGGCCGGGGTGTGGCCGCCGGCACCGTGTTCCCGGTGGTCTGCGGTTCGGCCACCATCCCGATCGCCGTGGACAGGTTGTGCAACTTCATCGTCGAGGTCGGCCCGTCGCCGCTGGATCGTCCACCGGTCGTGGTCACCGTCGGGGGCCGTGAGGTGGAGGTGGTGCCCGACCGGGCTGCCGCCACCCTCGTGCAGGTCTTCAAGACGGCCGTGGATCCCTACCTCGGCCACATTTCGTACTTCCGGGTGCTGACCGGGACGGTTGAGCGCGACATCCGCCTCACGAACGGCCGCACCGGCGACGACGAGCGCCTCCGCAACGTCATGAGCCTGCAGGGCGGCGAATCGGTTGACGTGGACCGCCTACCTGCCGGCGACATCGGGGCGGTATCCAAGCTGCATGCCACCCTCACCGGCGACACGCTCTCGGCTGCAGGTCGGGCGAAAGTTCCTGCCATCGGCTTCCCGACCCCGGTGCTGGAGATGGCGGTCACCGCCAGGGCCCGGGTCGACGAGGACAAGTTGGCCAACGCCCTGCACCGCCTCGTGGACGAGGATCCGGTGCTGACCGTCACCCGCAACTCCGAGACCCACCAGACGCTTCTCGGGGGGTTGGGCGAGACCCACCTCCGCAACGTGGTGGCACGACTCGAGAGGAAGTTCGGCGTGCAGGTCGACTCCGAGGACGTTCGCGTCGCCTACCGCGAGACCATCACGGCGAAGTCCTCGGCGGAGGGCAGGTACAAGAAGCAGAGCGGTGGACACGGGCAGTTCGGCATCGCCTCCATCCGGGACTCGAGTTCGTGGACGAGGTGACCGGCGGGGCGATTCCGAGGCAGTTCATCACGGCGGTGGAGGCAGGGGTCGCCGAGGCCATGGCGCAAGGTGGTTCATCGGGGTACCCGGTGGTGGACGTGAAGGTCGCCGTGGTCGACGGCAAGCACCACTCGGTGGACTCCTCGGAGATGAGCTTCAAGATGGCCGGGCGCCTGGCCTTCCAGGAGGCTCTCGGCGGCGCCCGCTGCGTCGTGCTGGAGCCGGTCATGGCCGTGGAGGTGACGATCCCGTCGGAATGCCTGGGTGACGTGATGGGCGACCTCTCCTCACGTCGGGCGACAGTGCAGGGCTCGGAGCTGGACCGCTGGGGTGCCCAGGTGATCAGTGCCATGGCCCCGGAGGCCGAGATGCTTCGCTACTCGATCGACCTGCGCTCGATCACCGGTGGGAGGGGCCGTTTCACGGCACAGCATGACCACTATTCCCGGGTGCCGGCCGGCGTGGAGGTCCCGGCACCCCCGGAGGGCTGATTCCGCTGGCCGATCTGTCGGGGCGGCGTCAGGGCAGGGCGCGTCTCCCGGTCAGCAGGTGGGCGCGTGTCCCGGTCAGCGGGTGGGCGCGTGGCGTGACGCGTCAGGCGTCGGCTGGAATCCCGGTCGTCTCGGTGTCGGTACCGGAGCGAAGGACGCGGCCCGGCAGGTTCCCCGTCGGCGTTCCGTCCAGGACCGTGCAGGTGCCGTTCACGTAGACCCGCTCGATGCTGATGGCGTCGGCGTACAGGCGGGGACTGTTCCCGGGCAGGTCGTTGCGCATCTGGAACTCGCCGGCGCCGACGGTCGCCGGGTCCAGCACCACCAGGTCGGCGTGCCAGCCCTCGGTGATCCGGCCCCTCTCCCGGATGCCGAAGAACCGGGCCGGGACGTCGGTCATGTGGGCGATGGCGCCCTCCAGGGTGGCCAGCTGCCGGCCGCGCAGGCAGTCGGCCAACCACTGGGTGGTGTAGCTGGCTCCGGCCATTCGATCCAGGTGGGCACCGGCGTCCGAGCCGCCGATCATCACGTGATCGTGGTCCCAGGCGGCCTGGCGCATCAGCCAGCTGGATGGATCGTCGTCGGTCGGGCCGGGCCACAGCACCGTCCGCAGGTCGTCGGCCAGGACGATGTCCAGCAGGGTGTAGAAGTCGCGTTGGCCGCGCTCACGGGCGATGTCACCGACGAGGCGACCCTTCAGTCCCTCGTTGGCATCCGAGAAGGTGTCCCCGATGCGGTAGAGGCTCCAGCCGGTCAGGCGGGAGAAGACACCGGCATCCGGTGAGGCTGCGCGTTCCTCCAGGAACCGACGGGTCTCCGGGTCGCCGAGGGCGGCAACCTTCTCCGCATGCTCCATGTTCATCACGTCGCCCCAGTCGGGCAGTGAGTAGAGGGCGCAGAACGAATGGAAGTGCATGTTCATGCCGACGAGGATCGGCATGGTCAGCGCCACGGCCCTTCCGCCGGCCTCGGCCACCCGGTCGCAGGCGGCCAGTTGGTTGCGGTAGTCGTCCGGGCGTGCGGAATCGATGGTGAGGACATTCCAGTTCACCGGTCGTCGTGCGGCCAGCGACATGCGGGTCATGAGGTCCACCTCGTCATCGGTGAAGCCGTTCATGCAGCCGTCAGCCACCCATTCCAGGGTCGTGCCGGGGTAGTCGGCGCAGACGCCGCAGAGGGCGACCACCTCGTCGACGGAGGCGGTGCGTGAAGGGACGGGCCTGCCGTCACCGTCGCTGTGGGTGAAGGACCTGCTGGTCGAGAAGCCCAGGCCGCCGGCCTCCAGGGACTCGGCGAGGACCCGCTGCATCTCGACCAGTTCGGTAGCCGTGGCCTCCCGGCTGACGGCGTCGTCCTTCATGACCATGCGGCGCAGGGCGCTGTGGCCGACCATGCCGGCCACGTTCACGCCGAGCTTCCCCTCGAACCGTCCCAGGAAGTCGCCGAAGCTCCGCCAGTCCCAGTCCACTCCCTCGGCGAGGGCCGCCGGGGACATTCCCTCGACCCGCACGAGCATGGCGGCCAGGTACTCGGCGTCCGAGTCGTCGCCGAGTGGAGCGATGCTGAAGCCGCAGTTGCCCATGACCACGCTCGTGACGCCGTGCTGGCACGACGGCGTGGCGTAGGGGTCCCAGAACAACTGGGCGTCGTAGTGGGTGTGGGGGTCGACGAAGCCCGGGCAGACCACCTTCCCGGTGGCGTCGATGACCTCGGTGGCCCCGGAGCCCGCCAGGTCGCCGATCGCCACGATGCGACCGTCGACCACGGCGATGTCGGCCGTCACGCCGGGGGTGCCGGTGCCGTCCACCACCAGGCCGCCATGGATCAGGAGGTCGTACTTGCCCGTCTGCATCCCGGTGAGGCTAGCCGTGGCGTGGATCTGATTCCTGACGGAGCGTCAGATTTCCGGTGGCGGCGCCGCCCGGATGTTCCCGGAGGTCGGGGCGACCCGGGTGATTCGGGCTGGCCGGGCTGGTCGTGACCGCCTCCCATGGGGGACCATCAGCCCGTGACCGGGCGTGGCCGAGAAGGTGGCGCTGATGGGTGGCCGCGACCTCTGGTCGGTCCAGTCGGTGGAACGCCTGGGCATCCCGTCGCTGAAGGTGACGGATGGTCCGAACGGTGCGCGTGGGGTGGGCCTGCTGGGTACCGGGATTCCCTCCCTCTGCATTCCGAGCGGTACGGCACTTGGCGCAACCTGGAACCCGGGGCTGGTCGAGGAACTGGGTGGGGTGCTGGCCGCCGAGACCCGGGCCCGGGGTTGTCATGTGCTGCTGGCCCCGACGGTGAACCTGCACAGGACCCCGCTGGGTGGGCGGAACTTCGAGTGCATGTCCGAGGACCCGTACCTGACCGGCCGGATCGCCGTCGGCTACATCCGTGGTGTGCAGGCCGGCGGCATCGGGACCACGATCAAGCACTTCGTGGCCAACGACTCCGAGTTCCAGCGCAACACCATCTCCTCGGAGGTGGACGAACGGACCCTCCGAGAGGTCTCGATGCGTCCGTTCCAGATGGCGGTCCAGGACGCCGGGGCGTGGGGCGTGATGGCTTCCTACAACCGGGTGAACGGGACCTACGCAGCCGAGAACCGGTGGATGCTGGACACGGTGCTGCGCGGCGAGTGGGGCTTCGACGGGATCGTGGTCTCGGACTGGTTCGGAGCCAGGTCGACCGGCGCCTCGGCTATCGCCGGGTTGGACCTGGAGATGCCCGGGCCGCCCCACTGGTACGGAGAGCGGCTGGTGGATGCCGTCGAGGCAGGCGAGGTACCCGAGTCGGTGGTGGACGCAGCGGTCGGTCGCCTCCTGCTCCTGGCCGAGCGGACCCGGGCCTTCCAGGAACCGCACGACCGGGAGGAAAAGCAACTGGACGAGCCGGCCCATCGGTCCCTGGCCCGGCGTGCAGCCACCGAGGCGATGGTCCTCCTGAAGAACGACCGGATCCTGCCGCTGGCCGTGGACCGGCTGGCCAGCCTGGCCGTGATCGGTCCTAACGCAGCGGCGACGATGGTCATGGGCGGTGGGTCGGCAGCCCTGGTGGCCCGCCCTGGTCGCCCGGCTGGGCGACCGGCTGGAGATCTGCTACGAGCCGGGTGTGGTCACCGACCGGTCAGCCCAGCCCCTCGGTGGCCGGAGTGCGGTAAGGGCCGACGGTGGACGTGGATTCGACGTGGTCTACTTCGACTCCACCGACTGGACGGGTCCGGAGGTCGGTACCGCCACCTTCAGGGACGGCCGGATCCTCCACTTCGATCGGGCTCCGGGAGTGTCCGACCTGCGGTCCTTCTCGTTCCGGGCGAGCACCACGTACACCCCTGCGGTCGACGGTGACCATGCCCTCACCCTGGTGCAGGCCGGAAGGGCCCGACTCCTGGTGGACGGCGAGGTGGTGGTCGACGGGATAGAGCGACCCATGCCGCCCGGCGACGAGTTCTTCGGCATGGGGAGTGCCGAGGCGGACGCGCTGGTGTCGATGGTCGCCGGTCGACCCGTCCGGGTGGAGGTGGAGTGGACTCCGGCGGAGGCCGCGATGCTGAGCGGAGCCAAGGTCGGGGTGCGCGCTCCGACACCTGACGACCTCATGGACCGGGCCGTGGCTGTGGCGACCGCTGCCGATGCGGTCGTGCTGGTGGTCGGCACCAGCCTGGACTGGGAGACGGAGGGCAGGGACCGGGAGTCGATGGACCTGCCGGGTGACCAGCCGGAGCTGATCCGACGGGTGTGCGCAGCCAACGAGCGGACCGTGGTCGTGGTCAACTCGGGATCGGTGGTCACCAGCGACTGGGCCGAGGTGGCCCCGGCAGTACTGCAGATCTGGTTCGGAGGCCAGGAGATGGCCGATGCCCTGGTCGACGTGCTCTTCGGAGACGACGAACCGTCGGGCCGCCTGCCCACGACGATGCCCCGCCGACTGGAGGACACGCCGGCCTTCCTCTCCTACCCGGGAGAGAACGGTCGGGTGGTGTACTCGGAGGGGCTGTTCACCGGCTACCGGTGGTACGAGGCGCGTCGACTGCCGGTGGCCTTTCCGTTCGGCCACGGCCTCGGCTACACGACGTTCAGGTGGGGGGAGCCGTCGCTGGATGAGATCCCCTCCATTGCAGAACTGGAGGCGGGCGCGACCGTGACGGTGACCGTGCCGGTCACCAATAGCGGTGACCGTGCGGGATCCGAGGTTGTGCAGTGCTACGTGGCGCCCACGGCCCCACGTCTCACCAGGCCCGTGCGGGAACTGCAGGGCTTCGCCAAGGTGCGCCTGGAGCCGGGCGGATCGGCCGACGTCGTCATCCAGCTGGACCACCGTGCCTTCGCCTACTGGGACCCGGGGGATCCCGGGCACTCCGAACGTCTCTCCAGGGTTCCGGTCGCCGCCGGCCAGGGGTCGGGTCCCCGGGACGAGCCTGGATGGCACGTGGATCCCGGCACCTACGAGCTGCACATGGGTCGGTCGTCGGCCGATACCCGGCACATGGTCGCCGTCCACCTCGGGTGAGGACCGGTCCCGGACCGGCACGTCGATCCGGCCTCCGCCAGCGTCTGGAACCGCTTCCACATTCCCGGCAGGGCCGCTCCCGCAGTACGGGCCCACGGGTAGTCTCCATAGCGACAACCGACCGGGGAGCTCGGGCCTAACGCCGGGCTGAGAGGGCAGCGATCGCCTCGTCCACTGATATCCGTGGACGGGCCGGAGGCGCTGTCGACCCGACCAGAACCTGCTCCGGGTAATGCCGGCGAAGGGAGACCCGATGATTGGCATCCGACTCCGGTTCCAACCTGTCGTGGCGCTCATGGCGGCGCTGGTGGTGGCCCTCTCGGCCTCCGCCTGTGGCGGCACCGACAACCTCACGGCGGTCCCGTTGAGTTCCGGGGGAGCGGCGACCACCGAGGCACCGTCGCCAACCGGACCGGTGATCCTCATCACCCATGATTCGTTCTGGATCTCGGAGGGCACGCTCCAGGCGTTCACCGTCGATACCGGGATAGAGGTCGTCCTCCAGATGGCCGGCGACGCGGGCCAGGCGACGTCATGTTCGGCGTTGACAACACCTTCCTCCAGCGGGCACTCGACGCGGACCTGTTCGAGGCCTACGAGTCGCCGGCCCTCGTCGGTGTGCCCGAGTCGCTGCGGCTGGACCCCACGCACCGCGTCACCCCGATCGACTTCGGCGACGTCTGCGTCAACTACTGGATCGACCGGTTCGACGCCGACAACCCGGCCCCCTCGACGCTCGCCGACCTCGCCGATCCCGCGTACGCCGACCAGCTGGTCGTGCAGAACCCTGAGACGTCGTCGCCGGGCCTCGCCTTCCTGCTGGCCACCATTGCCGAGTACGGCGATGGCTGGGAGGACTACTGGGCGGCGCTGCGCCGCAACGGCGTGGTGGTGTCGTCCGGGTGGGAGGACGCCTACTACGGCGAGTTCGTGTCCGGCGGCGGCGATCGCCCCATAGTCGTGAGCTACGCGTCCAGTCCGCCGGCCGAGGTGATCTACGCCGACCCGCCGGTGGAGACGCCGCCGACCGGGGTGGTCACGGATACGTGCTTCCGCCAGATCGAGTTCGCCGGCATCCTTGCCGGAACGGAGCACAGGGCTGCGGCCGAACTGCTGGTCGACTTCCTCCTGTCGCCGACATTCCAGGAGGACATCCCCCTGAACATGTTCGTGTTCCCGGCACTGGCCTCGGCGGCGTTGCCGCAGGCCTTCGTGGACTTCGTGCAGCTTCCGGAGGACCCGCACGTCCTGGATCCGGCCGAGATCGAGGCGAACCGCAATGCATGGACCGAGCGGTGGGCAGAGATCGTGCTCCGCTGACCTGATATGGGACAGATCCCAGAACAGGTTCCAGAACAGGCCCGGGAACTGGTTCGGGCATCGGCCCGAGTGCTCTGCGTCGCCATCCCGGCCGGCTTCCTGACCGTCTTCTTCCTCTACCCGGTCGGGTCGATCCTGGTCCGCGGCATAGGTGTAGGTGGCTTCGAACGGCTGGTCGGCCTACCCGGGCGGGGGTCGTTCCGGGGTGTGGTCTGGTTCACCCTCTGGCAGGCGGTGGCCTCCACGGTCCTTGCCGTCCTGGTGGCCTGGCCGGGCGCCCACCTGCTGGCCCGCCGCCGGTTCCGGGGGCAGGCGGTCCTGCGGGCGGCGGCAACCGTGCCGTTCGTCCTCCCCACCGTCGTGGTCGGGGGTGCGTTCATGGCCCTGTTCGAGAGGTTCGGGCTGTCCGATGGCCCGTTACGGCTGACCCGGACGGTCGGGGCGATCCTGGCCGCCCACGTCTTCTTCAACGTGGCCATAGTGCTGCGCACGGTGGGCACCTTCTGGGAGGGCCTCGACACCCGCCCTGAGGAGCAGGCCCGTGTGCTCGGGGCCACGCCGTGGCAGGCCTTCCGGTGGGTGACCCTGCCCCGCCTCTGGCCGGCGGTGGCCGCTGCGGCCTCGATCGTGTTCCTGTTCTGCTTCACCTCGTTCGGGGTGATCCTCATCCTGGGTGGGCCGACACGTGCCACGTTGGAGACCGAGATATGGCGTCATGCGGTGTTCCGTGGCGACCTGGCCTCGGCCACCGCCCTGGCCGTCGTGCAGCTCGTGGCCGTGCTGGCGATGGTGGTCGTCGCCAACTCGATGCAACGCCGTCGTGCCATCGGAGAGGTACCGGTCCGGCGGGTACTGCCCCGGGCCAGCGGTCGGCTCCTGGT
>LWDU01038006.1_pt1 | contig 15321 bp, 18 predicted proteins | sample 727161 | NCBI WGS metagenome assembly LWDU01 (sample SAMN04566230, study PRJNA314399) | hydrothermal vent metagenome | isolation source: deep sea hydrothermal plume seawater | place: Mexico: Gulf of California, Guaymas Basin | collected 2004-07-11 | reverse complement strand
GCGACGGGATCCGTCGGGGCGGCGCTTGTGACGTGACGGTTAGGACGAATAACCCATCTCGCGCGCGTTCGCGAAGATGACTCCGAACCATGCGATGAACAAGATGATGCCGAGGATCGCCAGTCCCAACGTCACCCAACCGATGATGACTCCGGCAAGTCCGAGCCCGCGGCCGCCCTCACCCGTCTGCTTGATCTGGCTGAGCGACATGTGGCCGGTGATGATGCCGACGATCTGGCCGATGACGGGGATCACGAAGACACCCACGAGCGATGACACGAGGGACACGATCGCCAGCGTGTTGGTCTTGGGGCCTTGCGGGTACGCGGTGTAGGCGGGCGCTGCCCCGTAGGCAGGGCGCCGTAGGCCGGAGGTGCGGGCGGGGCCGGCGGCGGGTAGGAAGCAGGTGGTGCCGGAGCTGCCGCGGGCGGCTGTTCCTCGGGGGCTGCGGGGGTGTTCTGGTCGCTCACGGTTCGGCCTTTCTGACACGCATCCGCACGATCGTTCGTGCTGCCACCAGCGTTCCAGTAGCCCCGTGGCGTGTCAACGTGGACGGTAGTCTGGGTCGGTCCTGCCCGCGCAGCGGGTCGAATCGACCGCAGGAGATGCTTCATGTCCACCGATCACGTCGTTCTCGTCACCGGAGGCAATCGCGGCATCGGTCGCTCCATCGCCGAGCGTTTCGTCGCGGAGGGGTACCCGGTCGCCGTGACCGCCCGCTCCGGAGAGGGCCCCGCCGGCACGCTGACGGTGCGCGCCGATGTGACGGATGCCGCGGCCGTCGACGCCGCGTTCTCGGAGGTCGAGGAAAAGCTCGGACCGGTGACGATCGTGGTGGCCAATGCGGGCGTCACGAAGGACACCCTGCTGTTGCGTATGAGCGAAGACGACTTCGATTCGGTCGTGGCGACGAATCTCGGTGGCGCATTCCGTGTCGTCAAGCGTGCGGCGAAGGGCATGCTGCGCGCTAAGTGGGGACGGGTCATCCTGATCTCGAGCGTTGTCGGCCTCTACGGCTCGCCGGGCCAGATCAACTACGCGTCATCCAAGAGCGGGCTCGTCGGGTTCGCGCGGTCGCTGACACGGGAGCTCGGCGGTCGCGCTATCACCGCCAACGTGGTGGCCCCCGGCTTCATCGAGACCGACATGACCGCCGAGCTCCCGGACGAGACGCAGGCGCAGTACAAAGCGACGATCCCCGCGGGCCGGTTCGCGACCCCAGACGAGGTGGCCGGTGTGGTCACGTGGCTCGCCTCAGACAACGCCGCCTACATCTCGGGAGCGGTCATCCCGGTCGATGGCGGCCTGGGTATGGGGCACTGACGCAGTTCAGTCCTCCCGGATGGCGGCAATGAGCATTCTGGCGAGCTCACAGCGTGATCGCGTCGGTCGGCACTTGTGCCGGCACCGACAGGGCCCGCTGTGCCACCGCGACTCGCACCGCCTCGGAGAGGTCGCGGATCTCGCGCTCTTCGAACGTGTCCCATCCGGGGAAGGGCGCAACTCCGTCCACGATGGGGAACTCCCAAATCATCCCGCCAGGGGTCGGCGGAAGCGTGTCGACCAGGATCACGCGCCCCACACGATCCACACGCCGGTCTGCCGCACCCCACGCGACGTTGCCCCCGCCACTGTGACCGACGAGCACGACATCGCCGTCGAGCTGGTCGATCAGACTCGGTGATGCCGATCTCTCCGGACCGGTCGGCCGGTTCGCCCACACCCGGAAGCGTCACGGAGCGCGGTTCGTGGCCTGCTTCGCGAAGCGCAGGAATGACGTCGTCCCACGATGACGCGTCCAGCCAGAGGCCGGGAATCAGGATGATGTGCATAGCGGCAACGCTAGCGCCGGCATCCGACACCGATCAGGACCCTGCCCGCGCTTCGCTCTCGGAGTGCTTTCAGCGGGGGAGGAGGGGGAGGATCTCGCGCAGGTCGACCGGGTCGACCACGACGTTGGCACGCTCACGGACTGCGGGCTTCGCGTTGAACGCCACGCCGAGGCCCGCCGTCGCCATCATTCGAAGGTCGTTGGCGCCATCGCCCACCGCGATCGTCTGCGCCAAGGCGAGGCCGAGTGAGCCCGCCCACTCCCGCAGGGTTGCGGCCTTGCCCTCAGCATCAACGATCTCGCCTTCTACGGTTCCACTCAGGGTGTCGTCCGAAGCGGCAAGGCGGTTCGCCCGCCAACGGTCCACCCCGAGCCTGGGCGCGACGTGATCGAGGACCTCGTGAAAACCGCCGGATACGACACCGACCACGCCGCCGCGCTCGTGGACGCCGGCGATGAACTCGGATGCGCCCAGTGTCGGCTCGACGCGCGCCAGCACGCGCTCGAACGCCTCCAGCGGTACTCCCGTCAGAGCGGCCACGCGGGTTCGCAGGCTCGCGGCGAAGTCAACCTCGCCGCGCATCGCTGCCTCCGTCGCGGCAGCGACCTCTGCGCCGCGACCCGCCTCATCGGCGATGAGCTCGATCACCTCATTACGCAGCAGCGTCGAATCGGCATCGAGAACGACAAGGAAGCGGGCTGGCATCACCCGACTACGCTACCGGCCCGGCCGGCGCGGCACGGATCAGCGTTCGACGACGACGCCTTTGCCGACGACGGTGATCCCGGAGTCCGTGACGGTGAATCCACGTTCGAGGTCATGAGCCCGGTCGACCCCGATCGTCGCGCCGTCGGCGACTACGACGTTCTTGTCGAGGATCGCGCGGTGGACGCGCGCACCCGGACCTACGCGCACGTAGTCGAACAGTACGGCATCAGTGATGGTCGATCCGCCGGCAGCGAGAGTCCACGGGCCGACGACGCTGCGTTCCAGGTGCGTTCCCGAGAGCACGGAACCGAGCGAGACCACCGAATCGATGGCGGTCCCGATCCTTCCGACCGAGTCGCGCACGAACTTCGCTGGCGGAGAGTTGACGGTCTGGGAGTGGATCGGCCAGTCGGTGTTGTAAAGGTTGAAGACCGGGAGCGTCGAGATCAGGTCCATGTGCGCGTCGAAGAACGAGTCGATCGTTCCGACGTCCCGCCAGTAGGACCTGTCCCGATCCGTGGATCCGGGAACATCGTTGAGCTTCATGTCGTAGACACTCGCCTCACCGCGGTTGACGAAGTACGGCACGATGTCGCCGCCCATGTCATGGTTCGATGTCGGGACTTCACCGTCGGCCTCGACTGCCTCGATCAGGGCATCCGTGTCGAAAATGTAGTTGCCCATCGACGCCAGGACCTCGTGTGGAGCATCAGCCAGACCGTTCGGATTCTGCGGCTTCTCGAGGAACTCGCGGATGCGCGTCGAGCCCGGTTCGACGTCGATGACGCCGAACTGGTTAGCGAGGCCGATCGGTTGACGGATGCCGGCAACAGTCGCCCGGGCACCCGACTCGATGTGGGCGTCGAGCATCTGGCGGAAGTCCATGCGATACACGTGGTCCGCGCCGATGACGATGACGATGTCGGGTTGTTCGTCGATGATGAGGTTCATCGACTGCAGGATCGCGTCGGCAGAGCCCGAGAACCAGCGCTTTCCGAGCCGCTGCTGAGCAGGCACCGAGGCGACGTAGGAACTCAGCATCGGCGACATCCTCCAGGTCTGCGAGATGTGGCGATCCAGGCTGTGGGACTTGTACTGCGTGAGTACGACGATCTGCCGAAGCCCCGAATTGATCAGGTTGGAGATCGCGAAGTCGATCAGCCGGTACTGGCCGCCGAAGGGAACCGCGGGCTTGGCGCGGTCGGCGGTCAGCGGCATCAGCCGCTTACCCTCTCCACCGGCGAGGACGATTCCAAAGATCTTGGGCGACGTAGCCATACCCCCACACTATGCCGCCCGGTGACCCTGTACTAGCGTTCGACACATGCGCGTCGACATCGTCACCAAGGAGTATCCGCCCGAGATCTATGGGGGCGCCGGTGTGCACGTCGCAGAGCTGGTCAAGGCGCTCCGCGCGCTTCCGGCGAGCGAGGCGCCTGGCGCCGCTCCGCTCGACGTTCAGGTGCGCGCCTTCGGCGCTGATCGCGACGAAGCTGGCACGACGTCGTACGTCACGCCGGCAGAGCTTCGGGGCGCGAACGCGGCGATACAGACGATGGGGACTGACCTGCTCATCGTCGACGATGTGGCAGGCGCCGCTGTCGTGCACTCCCACACGTGGTACGCCAACTTCGCCGGGCACGTGGCAGGGCTGCTCCACGGCATCCCCCACATCGTCACAGCACACAGCCTCGAGCCGCTCCGCCCATGGAAGGCCGAACAACTCGGCGGCGGATACGCGGTCTCGAGTGAGATCGAACGCACCGCGTACCACGGCGCAGCGGCGATCGTCGCGGTAAGCGAGGGCATGCGTGCCGACATCCTGCGCAGCTACCCCGACCTCGATCCGGCGACCGTCCGGGTCATCTACAACGGCATCGACACCGAGCAGTGGCATCCGGTCGAGGATGCCGAGACCCTCGCCGCGCTCGGCATCGATCCGACCCGACCATCGATCGTCTTCGTCGGGCGCATCACACGGCAGAAGGGTCTGCCGTATTTGCTGCGCGCGGCCGAGCGTTTGGACCCGGAGGTGCAGCTCATCCTGTGCGCCGGCGCCCCGGACACGCCCGAGATCCTCGCTGAGGTCGAGGGACTTGTTCGGGGGTTGCAGGAGACACGCGATGGGGTGGTCTGGATCGACCGCCACCTCAGCCGACACGAGCTCTGCGTGGCGCTGACCGCGGCGACGACCTTCGTATGCCCGTCGATCTACGAGCCCCTCGGCATTGTGAACCTTGAGGCCATGGCGTGCGGCGCAGCAGTCGTCGGCACCGCCACTGGCGGCATCCCGGAAGTCGTCGCCGACGGTGTGACGGGCAGGCTGGTTCCGATCGAACAGGTCACGGACGGCACCGGAACGCCACTGGATCCCGAGGCGTTCGTCGCCGACCTTGCCCGGGTTCTGGGCGAGGTCGTGAGCGATCGCGAGAGAGCGAAGGAGTACGGGCTAGCGGGTCGCAAGCGCGCGGTAACAGAGTTCAGCTGGCAGCGCATCGCGGAGCAAACCGCCGCGCTCTACGCCGAGGTGACACGCGGCGCCCGATAGGCTGGAACGCATGGCTCAGGTGCTCGAATTCTCCGACGTCGTCGTCCGCAGAAACGCCCGAGACATCATCGATCACATCGATTGGACAGTGTCCGAGGACGAGCGCTGGGTCGTGCTCGGCCCGAATGGCGCAGGGAAGACAACCCTGCTTGAGCTTTCGGCGTCGCTGCTTCACCCGACCTCGGGTCGCGTGAGCATCCTGGGGGAGCGGATCGGGCGTACCGACGTGTTCGAGCTGCGTCCGCGCGTCGGTTTCGCGTCCACATCGATGGCGCGTCGCATCCCGCCGGACGAGACAGTGCTGGATGTCGTGATGACCGCCGCTTACGCGGTGATGGGTCGCTGGCGCGAAGAGTACGACCAGGTCGACGTTCGCCGTGCGATGCGGGTGCTTGCCGAGTGGCAGCTCGATGATCTTGCAACGCGCACCTTCGGCACGCTCTCCGACGGCGAGCAGAAGCGCGTGCAGATCGCACGCTCGGTCATGACAGACCCCGAACTGCTGCTGCTGGACGAACCCACCGCGAGCTTGGACCTCGGCTCGCGCGAGGAACTTCTCACGCTCCTGAGCGGCTACGCTGCCGAGCCGACGACTCCCGCCATGGTCATGGTCACCCATCACGTGGAAGAGATCCCGGTGGGCTTCACCCACGTGCTGTTGTTGCGCGATGGCGCCGTCATCGCAGCGGGGCCACTGCGCGAGACACTCACGGAGGATGCGCTCAGCACCGCGTTCGGGGTGCCCATAGCCCTGCACGAGGAAGCCGGTCGATACGCTGCACGGGCGCGGACGTCGTGATCGGCATCCGCACGCGAACCTGATAGACTCGTCCTTTGGTGCCAGCGCACCGCAGACTTTCTTTCCCCATCTCGGCAAGGAACCCCATGAAGACTGACATTCACCCCGACTACCAGGCTGTCGTGTTCCGCGACCTCGGTTCCGGCGAGACCTTCCTCACGCGGTCGACGGTCACCAGCGACAAGACGATCGAGCTGGACGGCGTGGAGGCCCCCGTCATCGACGTCGAGATCTCGTCGGCGTCGCACCCGTTCTACACCGGCAAGCAGCGCATCATGGACTCGGCAGGTCGCGTCGAGAAGTTCAACCAGCGCTTCAAGAACTTCGGCGGCTCGAGCAAGTAAGCACGAATCGCACACGACGAAGACCTCGCTTTCGAGCGGGGTCTTCGTCGTTTCTGTCAGCGTCGAAGGGGCGGGTGCGCTCAGTAGACTCGTCGGGTGCCCGCCCCGCATCCGTACGCCGCGCTTCTGGACGAGATTCCGGTCACCGGCCGTGAGGTGTCAGTGCTCGGCGGCACGACTGCGTACTGGGACTACGGACCGGCAGATGCGCCGGTCACCGTCGTCGCCGTTCATGGCTTCCGCGGCGAGCACCACGGGCTGGAGCCCGTCGTCGCTCACCTCCCGGGAATGCGCATCATCTCGCCCGATCTCCCCGGCTTCGGTGACACGGCGCCGATCGCCGGGCGCAGGCATGACGCTCGCCGAGTTCGTTTCTCGTGTCGCGCCGGGGGCGGTCATCCTCGGTCACTCTTTCGGCTCGATCGTGGTGGCTGCCGCCGTGGCCGCCGGGCTCGATACCCCGCGTGTCATCCTGGTGAATCCGATCGGCGCGCCCGCGCTGGAAGGGCCGCGGGGGATCCTCACCAGGCTCGCGGTCTTTTACTACTGGGCCGGCGCGCGGCTACCGAGCGGCGTCGGTACTGCGCTCCTGAGAAACGGTGCAGTCGTGCGGGTCATGAGCGTGTCAATGGCCAAGACGCGGGACCCTGAGTTGCGCCGGTTCATCCACGACCAGCACGACACGTACTTCTCGCGCTTCGCCGATCGTGATGTGCTGCACGATGCGTTTGTGGCCTCGGTCTCCCACGACGTCAGGGAATTCGCTTCCCGCATCACGCAGCCGACGTTGCTCATCGCGGCCGAGCGCGATGACATCACGCCGATCGAGGCGGAGCGCGAGCTCGCGCGCCTGTTCGCCAACGCCGCCCTCGTCGAGATCGCGGATGTCGGACACCTCATCCACTACGAAACGCCAGCGCCGGCCGCCGCTGCAATCAGGACGTTTCTTGGGCTCGACGAGCCCGATACGCGATGACATTCATGCGGTTGCCGCAGTTGCCGGTGTCGCAGTAGCGCTTCGAGCGGTTGCGGGAGAAATCGACCAGAACTCCTTCGCAGTCGTCAGCCTCACAGACCAGCACCCGATCGTACTCGTCCATGCGGATGACCTCCACGAACGCCATCGCTGTCTCGACCAGGATGCGTGTGGCCAGGGGCGCATCGTCATCCGACGCGTGCACGTGCCAGTCGTACTCGTCGTGGATCACGAGTTGGGGAAGCGCCTCACCGTCGCGGAGCATGGCATTGACGATCGGCACGGCACTCTCACGGTCGACTCCCCAGAGGGTGCGAAGACGAGACCGGATGGCGCGCACAGCCTCGTGCTCATCACGCGTGCGTGAAACCGTGCCGCTGTAGGGGTAGCGTGCGAGGAAGGCATCGTACTCGTCTGCGGTAGTAAGGGTGTCGTCGTCACCGCCGAGGGGCAGCGTGTTGACCAGGTCGACGGCCGCGCGCAGGGCCATCTCGGTGTCATGGATAAAAACCATGTTGACTCCTGACATGCCGAGGGCTACTGTTTCATTCGTGACCAGTGTGTCACGAGTGTCACCCCCTTTCACTCCTGACAGGCCGCCCATGTCCGCTCCGACCGCTCCGGTCCCCGTGCTCACCGCTCCTGCGCGTCGGCACTCCTCGCTGGCGGGGCTCGCGATCGGACTGTTGTCCGCGCTGAGCTTCGCGTCCTCGGGGAGCTTCATGAAGCCCCTGATGGAGGCAGGATGGAGCCTGGGCGCGACCCTGTTGCTGCGCATGGGTGGAGCCGCCCTGATTCTCGCGCCCGTGCTGATTGTGACGATCCGTCGCCGGCCCGGCTTTCTTCGCAAGCACGGCCTGCTAATCGTGGCTTTCGGGCTCACCGGAGTGGCCGGTTGCCAGATCTTCTACTTCGCTGCCCTGCAACGGATGCCGGTGGCGATGGCCCTGCTCATCCAGTACTTGGCTCCGGTCTTGCTCGTCGGGCTCGCGTGGGTGCGCACCCGGCGAGCACCCTCCCGCCGCATTCTCGCGGGCTCGGTTCTCGCGATCGCGGGCCTCGTGCTCGTCGTCGACATTGCCGGGGCAAGCTTCGACCTGCTCGGCACCCTGCTCGCCTTGGGGGCAGCCGCCTGCACCGCCGCGTACTTTCTCATCGCCGAGAAGACCGGCGACGACATCCCGCCGCTCGCGCTAGCCTCGGGCGGTCTCATCACCGGCGCACTTCTGATGGGCGTGCTCGTGGGTACCGGCTTCTTGGCGTTCACGGCTCCGGACGTCGACGTCGTACTGGCCGGCGTCAGCCTTCCCTGGTACGTCCCCATCGCGTGGGTGATTGTCGTGGCAACTGCCGGAGGCTACGCGTTCGGATCGATGCTCGGTTCCCGCGTCGCGTCGTTCGTCGGGCTCACCGAGGTTCTGTTCGCGCTGCTCATTGCGTGGGTTGTGATCGCCGAGGTGCCGACCGTGATGCAGGCAGTCGGGGGAGCGATGATCTTGACGGGAGTGATCCTCGTGCGTTCCGATCCCGGCGAGGCCGCGAAGGAAGAGAAAGCTAGCGTTCCTCTCGTGCCAGCTCCATGAGTGGGCCCACCCGATAGCCGATCACTTCACCCATCGCCAGCGAGGTCTCGGTGCGCTCGACGCCCTCGATCGCGAGGATGCGGGCATCGGTATCGAACAGATGCTGGGTATCGCGGCACGCTACTCGGACGAGCAAATCCACGGTCCCGCTCAGGCCGTGCACCTGAACGATCTCGGGGATTCTCTCGAGTTCTGCTGTGATCCGTGGCAAGTCAGCCTGGCGGACCGTGACGTTGAGGAATGCCTCAATGGGAAAACCCAGAGCGGTGGGGGAGAGAGCCCGTTCGTACGACGAGCCTCGACATCCGCGCCTGCACGGTGTTCCGAGACAGACCGAGGCGATCCGACAGTGCCACCACGGTCGCGCGCGGGTCCGCCGCGAGCGCAGCCAGGAGCTCAAGGTCGACATGGTCAAGAGCGGTCATATCGCGGAAGGCTAGCATGTTGCTGATTCGCGGATTGCTCATGTTGCTCACAATGTCATCACGAAACTGAGCGAGCTGCGTAGCGCAGTCCGATGGGCGGATCGGTATGCCCAACCTATAGGGAGACTGCCGCCCCCGCGTAGTCGACCAAGGTGAGTCCATCGGGCGAGTACTGGAAGGTGTAGTCGGATCCGTTGGCAAGCCGCTCTTCGCGGGCAGGTAGCCTGCCGTCGCTCACGTGATGGATGACGGAACGGATGAGTGCGCCGTGAGTGACCACGAACACTCGCGTGAGATCGGGCTGAGCGGCAAGAGCGTCGGTGACGACGGCATCCAATGCCGCGAACGCCCGCAGCTGCAGCTGCTCCCGCGATTCCGCGCCGGGCACCTCGGCCGTGTACCAGTTGCCCCACCGCACGGCGAAATCATCGACCGTCAGCCCTTCGGCCTCGCCGTAGGCGCGCTCACGGAGCGCCGAGTACGCCAGCGGCGCCTCCGATCCCCACTGGTCAGCGATGATCTGCGCTGTCTCACGGGCGCGAGAGAGGTCGCTGCTGACGATGCGCGCAGCGGTCGGGTCTTCGAGTGCTCCGCGTAGCCGTTCGGCGGTCTGACGGGCTTGCGCTCGTCCAGTCTCGTTGAGGGGGATGTCGGTACTGCCCTGAATGAGCCGGGCGCGATTCCAGTCCGTCTCGCCATGACGGATGAGCGTGAGGTGGGTCACCTCTCGAGACTACTTGCCAGCTCTCGCTGACCGACTGGCGTCACCAATCCCTCGAGCAGCGCTGTGAGGGCCTCGGAGGTTCCACCGTCGATCTTCACGGTGGCGCGCCCGTCCGCTCGCGTCTGACCGCGGTTGATGATCACGATCGGGATTCGCCGGCGGCGCGCCCGTTCCAGCAGGCGGATGCCGGAGTTCACCACGAGAGAAGAGCCGGCGATGACGAGGGCTTCGCTGCCCAGGACGAGCTGCTCTGCCTCACGGAACTTCTCGGTCGGAATGTACTCGCCGAAGAAGACGACATCGGGTTTGAGGGTTCCCGTGCACACCGAGCAGTCCGGCACGATGAAACCGTCGGTACTTTCGGGCGTCACATCGCCGTCGGGTCCAAGGGGCAGTTCGTGCGTCGTGACCAGCCAGGGGTTGTCACTCTCCACCCGTGAAGACAGATCCCGCCGGTCGAAGACCTGGCCGCAGCGGGTGCAGAACACGCGACGCATCGTGCCGTGCAGCTCAACCACGCGGCGGCTGCCGGCCCGCACGTGCAGACCGTCCACGTTCTGTGTGATCACCCCGGTGGCAACCCCGTGCTCTTCGAGTGTGGCGATGGCACGATGCCCCGCATTGGGTTCTGCCGAGGCGAAGCTGCGCCACCCGAGGTGGGAGCCGACCCAATAGCGCCGACGTGCGGCATCGCTGCCAAGAAACTGCTCGACGGTCATGGGGCGGCGCACCGGCGCACCCTTTCCGCGATAGTCCGGGATTCCCGAGTCGGTCGAAACGCCAGCACCGGTGAGGATCGTCATTGAGCGCCCGTCAAGGACGCGCAGCGCATGGGCGAGAGCTTCGGGAACGTCCGTGGCAGCGCCGTCGATGAGCGACATCCCTGCCTCCTCTGTCTCGCCTGGTTCAAGTTTAGGCATCCACGTTTTCCGGCATGTTTCGTGCTGCTGGGTCCGCACCGCACGAGTGAGAGGATCAAAGGATGCAGCGCGTCGACATCCTGGATGCCAACGACCCACGGCTGGAGGATTACCGCGATCTCACCGATGTCGCCCTGCGTCGACGCATCGAGCCCGCAGGGGGGCTGTATATCGCAGAATCCGCGAAGGTCATTGCCCGCGCGCTGGGTGCGGGTCATCGGCCGCGTTCGGTCCTGACCCAGCAGAAGTGGATCGATGATCTCGCCCCGCTGCTCGCGCAGCACCCGGACGTTCCGGTCTACGTCGTCGGTGCCGACCTCGCTGAGCGCCTCACAGGCTACGCCGTGCACCGTGGCGCTCTGGCGGCGATGCACCGGCCGGAGATGCCGCCGCTTCGAGACGTGCTGCGGGAGGCGAGACTCGTCGTTGTGCTCGAGGACATCGTCGATCACACCAACGTGGGGGCGATCTTCCGCGCCTGCGCAGGGCTGGGCGCCGATGCAGTGCTGGTGTCTGCGCGCTGTGCCGATCCGCTCTACCGGCGCAGCGTCCGAGTGAGCATGGGAACGGTCTTCCAAGTGCCGTGGACGCGCCTACCCGACTGGGACCAGACCCGCAGCATTCTGCACGAGGAAGGCTTCCAGATCGCCGCTCTTGCGCTGCGTGAGGACGCTGTTTCGCTCGACGACTTCGAGCCGACCTCCCGTGTGGCGCTTTTGCTTGGCGCCGAGGGCGACGGGCTCACACCGAAAGCTCTTGGCGTTGCTGACACTGTCGTGACCATCCCGATGGCGGGAGGCGTCGACTCACTGAACGTTGCCGCCGCGAGCGCTGTCGCGCTGTGGGCGCTCAGGCATCCTCTGTCGGCAGGCTGATCGCACCGGTGGTCGCGATCGGGAGCGGTTGAGGGCGCTTGGCTGTCAGGTTGTCGCCCGATGACTGGTGTCGCAGGCGCCGCAGGACCCACGGCACGAGGTGCGTGCGTGCCCAGACGAGATCTCCGGCACGCGCTTCGCGCCACGTGCGGGTCGGGAAGGGATCCGGCTGCATCGGCACGAGGTCGTTGGACACATTCAACGCACGCAAGACCATCCGCGCGACCTCGTGGTGACCCAGCGCGTTCAGGTGGAGTCTGTCGTCATCGAAGAACCGGGGATCTTGAATCTCTTTGAGCGACCACTGGTCGGCGACGATGCAGTCGTAGCGGTCTGCGATGGCGCGCAGGTTTTCGTTATAGATCGCGATCTTCCCGCGAAACGCGCGGAAGACGGGAGTGAAGCTCGTGTCGATGCCCGTGAAGATCACGACTGTCGCGCCGGTGCTGCTCAGACGCACGACCGCATCCTCGAACAACTGCGAGATCTCGTCAGGGTCGGTACCGGGCCGGATGACGTCGTTGCCCCCCGCGCAGAACGTGATCAGGTCGGGAGAAAGCTCGAGTGCCGGCTCGACCTGTTCGTCGACGATCTGGGCGATGAGTTTGCCGCGCACCGCGAGATTTGCGTATGCGAAGTCTTCTGACTGTGATCCCAGCACCTCAGCTACGCGATCGGCCCAGCCCAGGTGCGATCCGGGGTGGGTCGGGTCGGGGTCACCGATGCCTTCCGTGAACGAATCACCGAGCGCCACGAACCGTCGCCAGGGGTGAGGTTCGCTGTTCGCGATGAACGGAGTTCGGTGTTCGTCGGTGGCGGCCATGCTCTGTCCTCCTGGTCGTCTATCGTAGTCGGGCGGTCCGACGAGCGACCGATGTTTGTGGGAGGGGGAGCGTGCACGAGACAGCGCCGGTCCCGGCATCTGACCATCCCCGGGGGAGCTTCGCCGCCGAACACCTGTCGCCGTCCTACCCGCAGCGTGCACCCTGGGGAACGGCCGGGCGCCTCCGCGCGTGGCAGGCCGAAGCCCTCGACCGGTACTTCGACATGGACGGGCCCGACGGTCCCGGCGGTGGACCTCGCGACTTCCTCGCTGCCGCGACGCCCGGCGCCGGCAAGACGACCTTCGCACTGCGCCTTGCAACCGAGTTGCTGCGGCGCAACATCATCGACCGGGTCGTCGTGGTCGCCCCGACCGAGCATCTGAAGACCCAGTGGGCCGACGCTGCAGCCCGGGTCTCGCTGCGGCTGGACCCGCACTTCACGAATCGGCACACTCGCCCGGCCCGCCATTACCACGGGGTCGCGGTCACGTACGCGCAGGTCGCCACGAAGGCATCGGTGCATCAGGTGGTGACCGAGTCGGCCCGAACCCTCGTGATCCTCGACGAGGTGCACCACGGCGGGGATGCCCTCAGCTGGGGAGACGCCCTCCGCGAGGCCTTCGGACGTGCAACGCGGCGGCTGCTGCTGTCGGGTACGCCGTTCCGCAGCGACACGGCGCCCATCCCCTTCGTGGAGTACCACCCCACCGCCGACGGCATCCGGGTGTCTCGTACCGACTACGACTACGGGTATCGACGTGCGCTCGAAGACGGTGTCGTGCGTCCCGTGCTCTTTCTTGTCTACGCCGGCCACATGCGGTGGCGAACCCGCACCGGCGACGAGATGGAGGCCCAACTCGGGCAAGACAACACGAAAGACATCACGGCGCAGGCCTGGCGGACAGCTCTCGATCCCGGCGGCGAGTGGATTCCGGCAGTGCTGCGCTCCGCCGACCGCCGGCTCACCGAAGTGCGAGAGCACGTCACGGATGCCGGTGGCCTCGTGATCGCCACCGACCAGACCGCCGCTCGGGCCTACGCGCAGATCCTGCAGGCAGTGACCGGTGAGGAGCCCACCGTCGTGCTGTCGGACGAGCCCGAGGCATCCGCGCGTATCGAGACCTTCGCCGCCGACACGACCCGGTGGATGGTCGCGGTACGAATGGTGTCTGAGGGCGTCGACGTGCCACGGCTTTCGGTCGGCGTCTACGCAACGTCGGCGTCCACCCCGCTGTTCTTCGCCCAGGCCATCGGGCGTTTCGTGCGCGCGCGACGCCGTGGCGAGACCGCGAGCATCTTTCTTCCGCACGTGCCGCCGCTTCTCGCTCTGGCGGGCGAACTCGAGCGGCAGCGCGATCACGCCCTCGATCGGCCGTCTGACGAGGACGGCGAGTGGTCGGCCGAAGATGACCTGCTCGCGGCGGCCGAGCGTGAGGATGCGACATCCGACGCGCTGACCGACGAGTTCGAGTACGCCGCGCTGGGTGCCATCGCCCATTTCGACCGCGTGCTGTTCGACGGCAAGGAGTTCGGACAGCTCGCCACCCCCGGAACGCCGGAAGAGGAGGAGTTCCTCGGCCTTCCCGGGCTACTCGAACCCGAACACGTGCACGATCTGCTGATGCAGCGGCAGGCGCGGCAAAGCCGTCACCGGCAGGCGCGCGAAGCAAAGGAGCGCGAAGTGGGGGCGACGGATGACGCGCCGCCCTCGCCGCCTCCAGCCCTGCACCGCACGCTGAAGGAACAACGGCAGCTGCTCAACAGCCTCGTGGGGCTCTATGCGAGACAGTCTGGTGAGCAACACGGCCACGTTCATGCCGAGCTTCGCCGCATCTGTGGCGGCCCCGCCGTCTCGCACGCAACTGTCGCGCAGCTCCAGGCGCGCATCGATGTGTTGCGTGCCCGAGTGAGGTCGTAGCCGGGATTCGGTGCTCCAAAATGCTGCGAATCCACGGATTCGGCATCGGGGGCCCGGTGGCGTCTCCTAGCCTGGGGAGGACCACAGAAGGAGCCCGATGAACGCCGAATCGACGGCTGGTGAGCGGCGGAGGTGGGCTCAGTACCTCGTGGACGAGCGCGCTGAAGCGCGCGTATACCGTGAGCTGGCTGCTCGCCGCACCGGCGAAGAGCGCGCGATCCTGGAAGCCCTCGCCGATGCCGAACGTCGGCACGAGTCGCACTGGCTGCAGTTGCTCGGGGGCGAGCCGAGTACGCTGCCGCGACCCCGCGTGTCGACTCGAATGCTTGCGTGGATGGCGCGTCACTTCGGTTCGATCTTCGTGCTCGCTCTCGCCCAAAACGCCGAAGCGCGCTCTCCCTACGACAGCGATCCGCATGCGACTTCGCAGATGGCGGCCGACGAGAAGATCCATCACGAGGTCGTGCGTGGGCTTGCGGCCCGCGGGCGACGGCGGCTGTCGGGGACGTTCCGAGCCGCGGTGTTCGGCGCGAACGACGGACTGGTTTCGAACCTCGCCCTGGTGATGGGAATCGGTGCGACCGGAGTCGCCCCGCAACTCGTGCTGTTCAGCGGTATCGCGGGCCTTCTCGCCGGTGCGCTGTCAATGGGTGCCGGTGAGTTCGTCTCGGTGCGATCCCAGCGCGAGCTGCTCGCGGCGACGCAGCCGAACGATTACGCCGACGAGGTGTTGTCGTTCCTCGACCTCGATGCGAACGAACTGGCTCTGGTGTTTCGCACGCGCGGGATGCCGGAGGAAGAGGCGCTAACGGCGGCGCGAGCGATCATCGGCGATGCTCAAACGG
>LWDU01039837.1_pt1 | contig 15322 bp, 14 predicted proteins | sample 727161 | NCBI WGS metagenome assembly LWDU01 (sample SAMN04566230, study PRJNA314399) | hydrothermal vent metagenome | isolation source: deep sea hydrothermal plume seawater | place: Mexico: Gulf of California, Guaymas Basin | collected 2004-07-11 | reverse complement strand
TATCCTCTACATCGGCATCGACCTTGGCACTTCGCAAAGTTCGATCGTCACTAATACGGGCGTCAAGAGCACAGTGGCCAGCGTAGTTGGCTGGCCAAAGGATCTGATCTCGTACAAATTTCTTAAAAAACAAGTGGTCATCGGCGAGGAATGCCTCGAGAACCGGATGGCAGTTGATATGATCTGGCCACTTGAGAACGGGGTCTTTCGTCATCGCCCCGAACAAAACGACGATCAAGATACGGGCGAGCCCTCCCTCAATCGTGAGGCCGAAGCCGTAGAACACTTGATCAACTACATCATTGAGCTTTCAGGCCGGCAACCCGGCCAAGAGGTGCGCACGGTGATCGGTTGTCCGGCCCGCGCCTCGGAGGAGGACCGTCAAGCGCTAATCGACGCTGTTACCGGCAAAGTCGATTATGCCCTGATCGCCTCCGAGCCCTTTTTGGTTGCCTACGGCCTCGACCTCTTCAACAACGCACTGATCATTGACATCGGCGCCGGGACACTAGACCTTTGCCGCATGCACGGTACTATCCCCAGCGAAGAGGACCAGCGCACCCTGCTCAAAGCGGGCAACTATATCGACACTCGCTTCCATATGCTACTACAGGAGAAGGTCAAGGACTCGCCGATAACTCCTGAGATGTCCCGCGAGATTAAAGAGCAATCCGCTTTTGTTTCTTCACAGAAGGAAGTCATCTATTTCGACTTCCAGGTTGAGGGTAAACCAAAAACCTACGACGTTACCGAAGAACTTAGAGAATCCTGCGAAAGTGTGTTGCCCGAGTTAATCAGTAGCGCCAGGGAACTGATCATCACCTTCGACCCGGAATACCAGCACGACCTGCGCCAGAATATCCTCCTCGCCGGAGGCGGCAGCCAGATACGCGGCCTCGCCGAAGAGGTGCGCTCGAATTTGACGGAATTCGGGCCTTGCCGCGTTAACACGGTCGAAGACCCCGTCTACTCTGGTGCTCTTGGCGCACTCAAGCTCGCACAGGATATGCCCGATATCGAATGGCGTCAGGTTGGCAAACTAACCCGTTAGGGATTTTTGCCCGGATGTTTGCGGGTTAAAAGGATTAGAAAATGGGTATATTAGCTTTTCTCACAGCCTCGCGACTCAAGGCCGAACTCACCCGCCAGCGGGATGAAATCGCGCGCTTGCACCAAATGCTAGATGTCGAACTCTCGCAAAAACAGGAAATGGAAAAGCAGTTCGCCGAACAACAGCAGCAGATCCAACAGCAAAACGCCGATCAGCAACAGCAGATCAAGTCCCTCACCGAAGAGCAAAAACTGCTCAAGGTGAAACAAGCGGAGCAAAGTGAGCATGCGCAAGAAAAGCGCAAGAGGCTCAAGGCCGAGCTAGATGTAGATCGGCAGAAGATACAGACCGATGCCGAAGGCAAAGTCAACGAAATGAATATCCGTTTATCTACGTTGCGCCAGGAGCTCGACGACAAACAAGATCAACGCGCGGAAATCACCGAGAAAAACACCAACCTCGCCAAAAAGTCCAGCCAACTGGACGCGCACCTCAACGAAATGGCCGCCGCGCTACAACAGAGCGAAGACCGCATAAATCAATTGGTAGAAGAAAAGAAACAACTCGAAGTGGACCTGCAAAAAATCATGGGCAACCTCACCCGCTGGTAAACCCCACTAACCCAGTTGTCGACTATGTCCGCCGCAACAACCTACGGCATCCTCCTCGTCAGCTTTAGCAAGCACAGCCACCAGCAACATTTCGTCCCCCTCTACCAAGCCCACCCGCGCCTGCGCATTATCGGCGTAGTGGACCACCCCGACATTGATGATGAACTACGCCAATACAACCGGCAGTGGGCCGAAAAGCTCGCAGTGCCCTATAGTGAGGACGTCGATCCTGCGATCAACGATCCTGCAATCGACATTGTCAGTATCGGTTGCGAAATAGAAAAACGCTCTGAGTTGATCGTCCGTACGGCCACAGCGGGCAAACACCTATGGATCGACAAATTCCCCGGTGCGACCCTAACCGAGTGCGAGCTCGCGGTAGCTGCGGTTGAAAACGCTGGCGTGCGGACCATCATCCCCGGCTACGCCTATGGCGAACTCGCCCGCCAGGTCCGAATGGTCTTGGCAGACGGCTGTCTAGGTGACTTGCTTGGGATACATCTCGACATAATGTTCGGCAAAGGCTGGCCGCGCGCAATTGAGCAACGCGCGCCCTTCACTTTGCCCGATGGTCACTGGAAATACCCCGAGCTCAAAAGAGAGCTATTGACGGTCGGTGCTTATTCAGTCGGCCTGATCCAAGAATGCCTCGGCCCGATCCGCCATATAGTCGGCCATGCCGGTGCCTTTTTCTTTCCCGAACACGCAGTGAATGGCTGTGACGACTTCGGCACGCTGACGATGACCGATGACCAGGGGCGCGTTGCGACGTTGAGCGCGGGTCGCATAGGCGTAGCCAGCCACCCGCAAGGCGGACCTGCCCGCGCCTATCTGATCGGCTCCCGCCAATCCGCTACCGTCGATAGCAAAAGCCCCGCTTTACACACGTATATGCGCGATTATACCGCCGGTTATGATTATACCCCGCCCCCCACAGATCCAATGCAATGGCACGAAGGCCCCCCCGTCCTAGCCAACGCCTTGGCCAACGATGTGGCAGGCTTATCTGTCGGGCTGGAAGACTTGGTAGCGGCCATCGACGAGAATAGGCCACCGCGCTATGGCATCCGCCAGGGCCGGGACCTAATGGAGATTCTCTTAGCGGGATATCGCGCCGCAGGCCTCGGCGAGGCCGTAGAACTACCACTGGAGCGGGACTGATGGCCATAGCGCTCGTCGCCCACCCCGCCTTAGGCGCAGTCACCGAGCAAATCAGCGAGGCCTTACCGGTGGCCGGACTCTATTACCCAGCCCGATCGCACCGGAGTGACCCGACACTGCCCTTCTATGGCGATCTTACCGCAATGCTGGAAGAGACCGGTGCCCGTACCTGCGCATTTCTCTCCCCATATCAAAACCTGCACAAAGACGTCAAAACCTGTCTTGAAACCGGCGTTGATGTGCTTTGCGGCGGCCCCATCCCTCAACTCGACGACCAGACCGCGTTACAAAGCAAGGCCCGCTTAACGATCGGCGGTGTCCACCACTCGTCTGCGCTCTTCAACAAAGCTCTGCAACAAAGACTCAATCCCTCATTTGCCCAGGCCGTTTACCTGCGCTTGCTGTCAGGTGCGCAAGGCCCCGGCCTATTGCCCGCCTGGTGGGCTGCCTGCAAACAATGGACCTTAGCCATAGATCTTTTAGGAGAAACACCCCTGCAGTTGCACATCAGCGCCTACCGCCAGGGCCGCGCCTATCAGATAGCCCTAACCGCCGCGGCTACGAGCGGAACAACCGTGCAATTGCTCATCGCCCCGCAACGCACATTAACCGAATTGACATTGCTGGGGACGGGCGGCACAATTTCAGCAAGTTCTGTGCAAAATGGGATTGCCCTAAGCAATGCCCAGGGAACGCGGATAATGCCCGACGTATTGCCCCCGGCCGAAATAGAGTGGCTGCGGCGTTTCGAGCATAAAAATGCCCCGCCACAACCCGACGGGGCTTCTATCTCAGACTGCGGTCCGCTTCTGCTGCGGGGCTTGCGCCAAGCCCTGCGACAAAAACGACCGATAGCGCTAAAGCTTTAGGAACGCAGCGCTTTTACAAGGTCTTGCCCGCGTTTCTTGGCCGCAATAGCGGCCTTCTCCTTAACATGCTCATATCCACGAATACTATCCGGCAATTCCGCAATTTCAAGCGCTTTTCCGTAATTTTCTCCCGTCAATCGCGCTATAATCAGTTCAAGCAGTCCACAATACCAATCGACTAATTCGCGTTCCATTTTTCGCGCCGGCGTCCTCGCGAAAATATCGAAGACGGTAGCCCGCAAAGATTTTAACCGACTCAATAACACAAGCGAGGGTCGTAAACCCCGAGCAAAGCCAATTTTCTTTCGCAAGATACCCCGCAACGTCGGCGGATGCAGTTGGCGCACGATCTCGACTTCACCGTCGAAAAGAGCCCGCATGCGCTGCTCGGAATCAGTAGCCGTAGCCAATCGTGCCACTTCGTATTCGTCTTTATACGCCATAATTTTGAACAACCCGCGAACGACTGCACGGGTTAATTTCACATCGCGCGTAGGCAGACCTTGCTCGACCTGCCAGACTTTCTGTATCCAGGACAAATAACGGCGCGCATAAGCTTCGTCCTGATAGTCGCACAACTCGGCCAAACGCGTGCATAACTCGCGCTGACCTTCGGCATCGAGCCCGGCGACTACAGCTAGCGCCTCGTCGAGCAAGGCCGCGCCCTTTGCCGTCGTCGTCAAGCGCACCTTAACATCGTTTAACGCTTGTTGCGCGGATACCTTCTTTGTCCCCAAGGCTCGCTCAACACGGCCTGGATCGACCACCGACAGACGCCCCCAACGAAAGGCTTGGATATTGTTTTCTACCGCTCGGGCGTTGAGCTCAATCGCCCGCTCGAGCGACTCGCCGCTCAACGGGACCGCCCCGGCCTGATAGGCCGCCCCGAGGAGGATCATATTGGCATAGAGCGTATCGGCAAAAAGCTCTTCAGCCAAGCAATAGGTGTCCAGATAAATATTGTCTTTCTTAGTGTACTGTTCGATGAGTGCCTGCAAACCGGCTGCCTCCGGAAAAGCCTGCTGCCGTGGATTGCGGTTCATCGAGGCATTGGCAATCTCGGCCGTGCTCACCATCGCCCGGGTGCGCTCAGACGAGGCGTATTTGAGATTGTCCGGCTCAGCCGAACGCAACAAATCAAAACCCAAATAGAGATCGACCCCGCCAGGAAATAGGCGGTTAAAAACAGGCTGCTCAGTTTCACTGATTAGAATCGGCGCCTCGACCGGCCCCCCCTTCTGGGCCAAGCCGGTATTATTGGACAAATAGACATATTTACCGTCCATCATAGCCGCATAGGCAATCAGATGGGAAATCGTCACCACACCGGTTCCTCCCCGACCCATCGCGAAGATCGAATACGTCCCATCGATTGCGCATGCCGGCGGTTCGGGCAACGCCTGCAAAGCCTCTGGTCGCCGCTTTTTCAGGCGGGTGCCTTTGGCTGGTTTTATTATTGCAAAAGAGGGACATTCCCCATCTATACACAGACCATCCTGGGCACAACTGGCTTGCCGGACTTGGGTCTTGTCGCCAAACTCTGTTTCAACGCTATAGAGCGCCGCGCATCCTTCCGATTGAGCATAGCAATCACCGCAGCCCTCACAGATAGCCTCATCGATAAGCACGTATTCATCGGGCGTTAAGCCCTGCTGCCGGCGACGACGCCCCTTTTCCGTCGCGCATTCCTTGTCGAGAATAAGCACCGTCGTCCCACGGACTCGCTTGAAATCCGCCAAAGCTTTAGCGTGGTCCTCCAAGGCATAGATGGCCAGACTGCGATAGCGCGCCGGATCCTCGCAGACAACGCCGACTTGCACGACCCCGAGTCCCAAAAGCTCCTGCACCACATCGGGGACCGGGCGTTGACCGCCCGGCTGTTGGCCACCAGTCAGCGCTACAGCCCCATTGTAGAGCAGTAGAAAGGTGATATTCACCTGGCCGTGGATACAACTCTGTATCGCCCCGCGCCCGCTGTGGAAATAACTCCCATCGCCTAGATACTGGTAGATATGTTGGTGGTCGTTAAATTGAGACCAACCGCTGTAAATCGCCCCACCCGCACCCATCGTCGGTATATAGAGTACACCTGTATCATACGCCTCTATCGCTCGAATCGAGGAACAGCCTATCGCCCCGCCCGGTTATACGGACACCCCCCGCACGACATCGGGGTCACCCTGGGCACGGCCGGATACACCCTGTCGAGAACCGCCCGAAGGGAATCAACCCTGCCAACTTCCGCTGCAAGACGCGGCGCCAATTTTTGCGCCAACTCCTCGGGGTCGACTTCCCCGTATGAGGGGATAAATGGTTGCCCTTCTTCGTCGTATTGACCATAGACCGCCTCAACCCCGGTATTCCACAACGCAGCCTTTACCGCTTCTTCCACAAAGGGCCCAGGCTCTTCGACGACATACACCCATCGCAAATCCTTGGCGAATTCTCGCACGACTCGCTGGTCAAGGGGGTAGGCTACTACTAAGTGCAGAATAGGGACGCGCAATCCCAGATAGGACAGGGCCTGACGCACATCAGTGTAACTTTTACCCGTGGCAATAATGCCAATTTCACCACCCGCATCAGCATCGATAATGCGATTGAGGTCATTGGCCCTGATATAGGCTTCGACCAATGGCCATTTCTCCTCGAGCAACTGACGCTGCATGGGTAAAGCACCTGTGGCCATGACGATCTGGTTGAATTGTTTGGCATAGGTCCGCTCGGGCAAAACGATTTCTGGGCACACAAGACGCAAATCAACCGTACTCGCCGCATCACATACCGGGGTCGTCAATTTCAGCGAAGTCACAACACCTGTATGGCGGGATAGGGCGATGGCATGCAAGCCCAGACGGATTATTTCTTCGACATTAGCTGGGTAAAAAGTCGGAATCATACTGCTGCGCAACACCCAATCACTTGCCCCAGGCGACACCGAACTTTTAGAACGGTGATCCTCGCCCGACAACAAGACAATCGCTCCCCGCTTCCCCGTGCCGCTCAAATTCGCCAACCACATCTCGTCGGGAATCCACATCGTGCCGTGGGCTTTGCCATACCAAAAGGCATCAACATCCCCACTCGCCGCGAATTGGCTGCCCAAGACGGCGGAAGCGGCAGTTTTTTCGTTGATGCCAAACTGGTGAACGGTGCGCCCCTGGCGATTGAGCGTTTCGAGTTGCTCAACAATCTTTAGGTCTAACCCACCCAGCGGCGACCCTTCATACCCTGTGAAATAGGTCTGATTGATATGGCCGCTTGCCTGATCCAGTCTTTGCTTTTCCAATACCAGGCGAATAATCGCTTCCATGCCCGTTAGAAAGACTTGTCCGTCTTGCTGCTGAAATTTATCCTGAATATCCATTTCTACTCGATGGTCTTAATCTTGTTTTTTTAACCTGTTAGAGTATATCAAACCCCTTTGCGCTCGGCAAGAAAATGCAGAGTATTTCCCTCTTGTGGCCGCACTGGTTGTCCGTTTAAAACAATCGATCAGAATAGTATTGCCTGTTGGTTCATATGTACTTATATATTATTGTGTTCGCGATCGACCGAACTGCACCGCATAGCTATATGAGTATTTGGTGCATAACCTTTTTATTTTCAAAATCTTGAGTTAAGAATATGGCTGAGAATATCGACGAACTCACGATCCACTACGAAGAAGATGGAAAAGTTTTGCGCAAAGAAGTCGCCAAGGAAGTCCTCAGTAAGGGGGCATGGGCGACGATTATGTATCTCTATCAGGATCTAGACCGCAAAACCGAAGAGTACGGTAAGCAAAAAGTATCGATCCGCCGCTATCAAAAACGCGAAGGAACCTTTTTGCAACGCAGCAAATTCGAAGTATCGAGCCCTGCCCAAGCTCGGGCGATCTGCCATACAATTCAAGGTTGGTTTCCCGAAGAAGAATAATCGGTCAATCGCGTTTTAAATGAAAAAGGGCCTGAGATCAACGCTTATAATAAGCTCTGATCCCAGGCCCTAATAATTAGTTACAACAAGAATCTAATCTTCCAGTCTAAACATTCTCCAAATCGCGCCAACAGCCTCATCCGCATATCCCGAGGCCGGCCCTTTCAGTCCCTGCTTTCAGGGTCCCTAATTAATCACGCGCGGCACATCGAGCATCACTCCGATAAAATGGCCAACCGCAACGTCGGCTGAACACATCGCCCGATCCGGCACCAAGGGCAGTTCATCGACAATTTCGGCAAGCAGCTTGCTCTGCCGAGGTAGCCGCGAGAATCTCGCCCTTTTTATTTTTGCGCATACATTTAATTGGTATTTCAAACGCAATTGCACATCGCCCAACCCCCATATAACGCGCTCGACAAGTTGGTCTTCCGCCACCAATCGCCCCGCACCGGCTTGCCCGGTAAAGGTCAGTCGATGCCCCAGTCCGCATTCGCCACATCGGGTTATCCTATCCCACGGCGAAAACCGCGCATATAGTGACAATCGTTTTTCCCCTCCACCTCCCAGTTAAAACACATTTCCGCGCCCGCGCGCTCCCCTACGCCTCGCTTTGACGGGATCGTCGACCATCGACGACGACAATAAATTAAAACCGTCCACTGTATAAGCTCGGACACATAAATCACAAAAATATCACGAGAAACTGCCCGAAGATTAAAATGGGCATCCCCCAGGCCTTTGACAGATGCGATCACACCCTTATTTTCTCTCACCAACATACCAGCGCAAGGGAATTATGAGCTCGATAAAACGCAATCCGACGCGACCCGTACAAATCGGCCAGACCACCATCGGCGCCGGCCACCCCATCGCCGTGCAAAGCATGGCGGCCACCCGCACCCAGGACCTCCAAGCGACCACCCGCCAAGTCCAGTTATTGGCGCAGGCTGGAGCCGATGTGATCCGCATCGCCGTCGATAGCAAAAAAGACGTCGAGGCTCTGGCCCGAATCGCACCGGAAACGACCGTGCCACTTTCTGTCGATTTGCAGGAGAATTACCGATTGGTCAGCAGCGTAGCGCCGCACGTGCAAAAAATTCGCTATAACCCCGGCCATCTCTACCACCACGAAAAAGACAAAGCCATCGGCGACAAGGTGGCCCTGATCGCCGATGTAGCACAAAAAAATGACTGCGCCTTGCGGGTCGGAGTCAACTGCGGCTCGGTGGATCCCGACAAGATCGGACTCTTCCCCAAAGACGATTCCATCTCGCCGATGCTCGCCTCCGCCTTCGAGCACTGCCAGATGCTCGACGAGATGGGTTTTACCCGCTACTGCGTCTCACTCAAGGATTCAGATCCGCAAAAAGTAATCGAGGCCAATACCCGTTTTGCCCAAGAGCGGCCCGACGTGCCATTGCATCTCGGCGTCACGGAAGCCGGTATGCCACCGGATGGCATCATCAAAACCCGTATCGCCTTTGAACAGCTAATCAGCGCCGGCATTGGCGACACGATTCGCGTCTCACTGACCCTGCCCTTTGACGACAAGGGCGAAGAAATAACCGTGGGCCGCCAGATCCTCGACGATATCGAATCTGGTCGCTTTCGATCGGTGCCCAAATTGCTCTCCGGAGGACTCAATATCATCTCCTGCCCCTCCTGCTCACGCGTCGAAAACGAAGCCTTTATCGATCTAGCCCACAATGTCCGCGATATCACCGCCTATGCCCGCGACCACGAGATCACCATTGCCATCATGGGGTGCCGGGTCAATGGCCCGGGCGAGACCGACGATGCCGATCTCGGCCTATGGTGCGCGCCGAATTTCGTCAATCTCAAACGCGGCACCGAACTGCTCGGCCAATTTGCCTACGACGAAGTACTCAATGTGCTCAAAGGCGAAGTCGATCTGTTGATCGCCACTGACTAATTAGGCGATGGTCGCCAAGGGTTTGCTACGATGTAGTATAGGCGTCGCACAATAACTGTTCGGCAGTATGCCAGCCTAAACACTCGTCCGTTACCGATACCCCATAGCGCATTTCGCTGCCCTCTTCGAGATTGCTCTCGAGCATAAGTCCAACAATCGCTTCATCCCCAGCGATTTCTGGCCCCATTATCCGCCGTATCACCTGCTCCTGCCTCTTTGGGCTCTTGCCCGAATTATCGTGGCTGTAATCGACGAAAATAACGGGATCCAATCCTGCTTTCAGCAGTAAGCCAGCGGCCCCTTCAATGCTTTCGGGATAGTAATTCGGCCCCTTTTCGCCCCCGCGCAATACCAGATGTCCCCATTCATTACCTCGGGTGCGCGGCTCGCGTCGAGCGTCTCACAATCAAATCTCAGGCGGCCGGAATATAGGGGACACCCGCTGGTTTTTGTCAAATCGCACTTTGTAACTGCCGACGCTTTATCCCGCGCCGATGAAGCCCTATATTACCCGACTGATCCGACGTAGACCTTGCAGAAAGGAACGCAATGCACAACCCTATCAAAGACAAACTTGCCCAAGGCCAAGCATCCATCGGTTCCTGGCTCAATTTGGCCTCGCCGATGGCGGCCGAAGTTATGGCGGCAGCTGGTTTCGAATGGCTGGTCGTCGATGCCGAGCACGCGGCTTTTGACCTCGGGCATATCGCCCACACCTTCCGCGCGATAGAGGCCCGTGGCGCGATCCCGATGTGCAGGGCCTGGGACCACGATCCGGTCACCGCCGCCCGACTGCTCGATGCCGGAGCGTGGGGCTTGGTCTTTCCGCATGTCAGCACACCCGAGCAGGCCGAAAAAATTGCCAAAGCCATGCGATATCCACCTCGTGGCCTGCGTTCGGTGGGCACCGGACGCTGCGTAACCCTTGCCGACGATTATCGCCAAACCTTTGATGATACCGTACTCTGCATTCCCCAGATCGAGGATATGGAAGGCATAAACAACGCCGAAGCCATCGCCAGCGTCGAAGGAATCGATATTGGCTTCCTCGGCCCAGGCGACTTGGCGATGTCGATGGGCGTAGAAGCTGGTCATCCTGACCATGAAGCCGCATTGCAAACTTTTCGCGAAGGGTGCATAAAGGCAGGTAAACCCTCCGGCATCCCGGTCAAGGATAGCGCTTCAGCGAAAAAACGCATCGGCGAAGGTTTCCAGTTTATCGATGTAAATAACGATTTGCGCTTTTTAGAAGCAACGGCCAGGCAAGTGTATCAGGAAATAACAACATAGCCACAAAATACTACAGCAGAATTAGTTATATATCATACTGAATGAAAATACTCAACTTTGGCTCACTAAATATCGACCTAGTCTATCAGGTCGACCACATCGCTCGTCCCGGAGAAACGATTGCCAGTTCGGCGCATGAGGTCTTTGCCGGTGGCAAGGGGGCCAATCAATCGGCAGCGCTGGCTCTAGCCGGAGCCGAGGTCTTTCACGCAGGTCAAATTGGCCCGGAAGGCCAATGGCTTGTCGATAAATTGGCCGGCTTCGGGGTAAATATGATGTATACACTCACCGGCGAAACACCGACAGGCCACGCCATTATTCAAGTTGATAACCAGGGCCAGAATAGCATTGTCTTATTTCCCGGCGCCAACAAAAAAATCAGCCATTCGGCAATTGACTCGACACTGAGTCATTTTGCACAGGGTGACACTTTGCTTTTACAAAATGAGATAAACGGTATTGATTATCTCATAGCACAGGGCAAAGAACGCGGATTTAAAGTCTGTTTCAACCCTGCCCCCTATGGCCCAGAGGTCCTAGCATACCCCCTTCACTTCGTCGATCTGCTCATTGTTAACGAGACGGAGGCAAGGGGCTTGCTAGGCCCCGCTGTCCCCGATCAACTGATCGATCGTTTGGCGGCGGCCTGGCCACAGGCGCAAATAGTATTAACTCTCGGAGAACAAGGCGCACATTATAGCTCCGCCCAAGAGCGCTTTTATTTACCCGCGACCCCGATCGATGCCGTAGATACCACCGGGGCTGGAGATACTTTTATCGGTTATTTTCTCCAGGGGCTTATCGCCGATATGGCACCACAAGTCGCCATGCAACGCGCGATCACGGCCGCGGCCCTATGCGTCGCCAAACCGGGCGCAATGGATTCAATACCAACGACAACTGAACTTATCTAATTAATTGTAGCAGAAAGGATTAACCATGCCAAAGATTATGTTAACCGCAGCCTTTGCAAACCCCGAATTCGCCTCCAGCGACCGCGAAAAGGGCCTTGACCATCTCCGGTCCCTTGGAGAATTAGTCGACGAACCGGCCATTCTCACCCCAGAGCATGCACCTGATCTCATTGCCTCAATCGCCGCTTCTTCTGTATATACCGATGAATTTTACGAGGCGGCGAGCGATTTGCGCATTGTCGCTCGATGGGGGGTCGGCTTTGACAAGGTCAATGTCGAGGGCGCGACCCGCAACGGAGTGGTTATTACCATCACCCCGGTCCATATGGATGCCGTAGCCGAATATGCCGTAGCACAGTGGATGGCAACCCTCAAAAGGGTCTATACCCTCAACCGACTCTCGCATCAGGGTGACTTCTCGATTATACGCACCTATGAAGCCCAGCATACCACCCTGGGGCTCTACGGATTCGGTCGCATAGGACAAGAGGTCGCCAAACGCGTTGGGCCTCTCCAGGGCGATAAGGGGCGCTTACTGATCTACGATACGCGCCCAGATATCGCCGAACTCGCCGCGCAATACGGCGCCGAAGTCGCCGATTCACCCGCTGTGCTCTTTGCCGAGTCGGATACGGTATCACTGCATGTCTCCGGCGACGAGACCATCGTCGACTATGAGCTACTGAGCCAAATGCAGCCACACGCCTCGCTGATCAACCCCTCCCGTGGCAACCTAGTCAACGACGCCGACGTGCATCGAGCCATTGAAGAAGAAAAACTCTATTATTATGTGGTCGACGACCCGGTCAATGATACGCGCGCGATCCACAAAGATCATCCGCGCATTATCTGCACCAACCACAACGCCGGTATCACGGTCGAATCGACCATGCGCCTCGACGGCAAAGGCATCGAACAAGTCACTGCCGCGATTCAGGGCCGCAAACCCGAATTCATCCTCAACCCAGAAGTCTTAGACCATCCGAAGGTCAAGTCCTGGCTAACGGAATAAGCATATGAAAATAAGCCGCTTCGAAGTCACTCCGCTCACCAATCGCGGACTTTTACTGCAAGTCCACACCGACGAGGGGCTCATTGGGCTTGGCGCGCCAATGAACTACGAGCATGGTCGCACGGTAGAACGAGCAATCATGGATATGAGCGACTATCTTATCGGCCGCGATCCCCTGCAAATTGAGGACCATTGGCAGACCTTATTCCGCTCTAGCTATTCCAGGCAGATGCCTATTTTGTTGTCTGCCCTCAGCGGTATTGAAATGGCGTGCTTGGATATATTGGGCAAAACCGTTGGCCTGCCGGTGTGGAAACTCTTGGGGGGATCGGTCCGGGATCGAGTGCGGGTTTATGGCGGTGCTAGCAGTGCCACGCCCGAATTGGCAGCCGACAATGCTCGGCAAAAGGTTGCCGAAGGTTTTACCGCCATCAAGACCACCCCCTTTCCGGACCCCGTGCGGGCCATCGAAACACCCGCCGGCATTGACAAGGTGATTTCCATCATAGCATCGATGCGGGAAGCTGTTGGGCCACAGATAGATATCGCCATTGATTTCCATCGGGCTACTAGCCCGGCTTTTGCGAAATTACTGTTGCGGGAACTCGAACCGCTAAGGCCGTTTTTTGTCGAAGAACCGACCCGTGCCATGCCCGACAATGTAGGCCCCTTACTCGAATTGGCCCGGTCGACCACAATACCCATTGCCACTGGCGAACGCTGTGCCACTCGATGGGGTTTCCGCGAGTTGTGTGAGCAAAAAGCAGCGGCCATTATTCAGCCGGATATCCGCCATTGTGGTGGGGTGTTAGAGATGAAGAAAATCGCCGCCCTCGCCGAAATCCACGAAATCACCATCGCCCCCCATAGCGCCGCCGATCCTTTGGGCGTAGTCGCTTCGGTCCACGCGATGGCCGGCACACCTAACTTCCTCATTATGGAATACGGCGGTGGCGGTGGCGAGGGTTTCTTCACCGAAGCTCTGCAGATGAAAGATGGATTTGTGGAATTGCCGCAAGGACCAGGTTGGGGCGTCGAAATCGACCCCGAAGGCCTAAAGGCGTTCACTCACCAGGGCCCATGGCGGATGCGCACCATGCGACGCCACCCCGAGGATGGATCGTATTCGGATTTTTGAGCCGTTTTTTATAGCGATCGTCTAATCAGCGGTAGCATGAAAGAAGGGTAAAATCGTGCCTTGCCTTGGGCATCCACACTGACGATAGTGCCCCTGTTTAGAGCCGACCACGCGCATTTCTCGGCATTGGCAAGCGGCTCACGGCGCACATCTGGCGCGAGCAAGACACCGAATACCGCTTCAACACCGAGATCCTCTCCGTAGAGGCCAAATCCTTGGTGGGCCAACTGCGCCACGCCGAGACGATTGAGCGCCTGCAACAGAGGGATTTCTACCGCCTCAACGTACAATTTGACATAGCCTTCATACTCGAGGGCAGCATCTCAGAAGAAGGTGAAGATGCGGAAGAAAACCAAGATGACCTCGCCGGTCAATACATTACTGGCCGCGTCCTAAATTTGAGCGCCGGTGGCCGCGCCCTTACCGAGCAACCCGTACCATCTACCCATAAACTGCATATAGACTCGACCTGCACGCAGCCCTTTCCCCTCGGCGGCATACAATGCGAAGTAATGCAAGGATCAGATACAAGCGGCTCGGCGCCGCTGCAGCTTATTTATCAGTATCAAAGCAATCGCCGCAACCCCAGCGACGCGCCACAGTGCAGCGAATAGGTCTATTGCAAAAGCACCATTCGCTGCACTGCTCTGCAAAGGTCGGAGTTTGCAACTGTACGCAACACAAGCCGGAAGCCAAGATCACACCGCCATCGGCCCGGCCATCCCAAACGAATGTCAGCTGTCCGGCGGCTAATATTCCGCGTTGCAATCTCCCACCCGCTGTCCCAAGGCATTAAAAACATCGAGCACGACTGCGCCATCGCCTGCGGGGACCGATATTGGCACAATGGCACGGGCATTGAAAGGATTGGGATAAATCGGACCGAGGGCGAACTGCTCCCGCACTCAGACCGGCGCAAAGCCGGCGGCGTGTTCCAAGGTTTCCGCGAATTACGTATTTTGCACCGAGTATAAGAACGGCCGGGACTAAGTCCGTAAAACGAAGCCCCGGAACATATTCGGCAGGCACAAGGGCATTGCGGGCAAAAGTATGGGGCCCTCGCCTGCAGCAATGGCGACATCGGCAAAAGTGCCCGCCGGAATCGGCGCGGCCACAACCGAGCAAACAGCCAGTAATAACGAAACGGTGGACAATAACAAGCTTATATCGGCATATACTCTAATTCAAACACCCGCTCTATAAACCACCCCAAACCGAAGAGCCCGATAAACACTGAGACCGCCAATACAACAGCCCGTTGGTAACTCTGTCTATTGAGCCAGGCGATCACTGGAAAAACGAGCGCGACAATGGCGATCTGACCGATTTCAACACCGATATTGAACGAAAAAAGCGAGGTGACTAATCCCCGAGTCGGCAGCCCAAGATCGCGCAGAACATTGGCAAAACCGAATCCGTGTA
>LWDU01000300.1_pt1 | contig 15322 bp, 16 predicted proteins | sample 727161 | NCBI WGS metagenome assembly LWDU01 (sample SAMN04566230, study PRJNA314399) | hydrothermal vent metagenome | isolation source: deep sea hydrothermal plume seawater | place: Mexico: Gulf of California, Guaymas Basin | collected 2004-07-11 | reverse complement strand
AGCAGGAATTAAAGAAAAACGGCAAATCAGCTATCCTGCTGTGGATGGGTGGAGGTCCGTCCACGATGGATATCTGGGATCTAAAGCCAGACTCTCCTATGGGTGGTCCATTCAAGCCCATCACCACCTCTGGGGATGTTGAAATCTGCGAACATATGCCCATGATGGCCAAACAAATGCACAACATAGCTATTATTCGTAGCATGAGCACACGGGAAGCAGATCATGCCAGAGGACGTTACTATATGCATACTGGATATGTTCCAAAAGCTATGGTTCCGTAATATCGAAACAGCTTGAAAACGAGAATATTAAAATTCCACAGTTTGTTTCCGTGAACGGTGGCAGTATGGGGTCAGGATTTTTGGGAGCACAGTATGCCCCGTTTGTAGTAAATGGTGATGGTCGAGTGAAAAACCTAGATATCAAGATAAACACAAGATTCTATCAGAAAACACGGTATCTAAGTATATTAGAGAACAACTTTATAAATTCCAACAGAGGATCACTATCAAAAGAACATCAGGGGGTTCTCAGAAAGACTTTTGACGTTTTAACTAGTAAGCAGATGGATGCAATGAAGGTTGTTAATGAGCCAGAAGACGTAAAAGAAAGATATGGAAACAACGGTTTTGGTAAGGGGTGTCTTATGGCGCGGCGACTGGTCGAGGTAGGAATTCCCTTTATCGAGGTTGGGCTAAGGGGGTGGGACAATCATCAAAACATTTTTCCCATCTTAAAAGATACTAGACTCCCGGTATTAGACCGGGGGATGAGCGCCCTAATGGAAGACTTGGAACAGCGAGGTCTATTAAAAGATACCGTTGTTATATGGATGGGCGAGTTTAGCCGAACCCCCCGGATCAACGCCAATGCGGGCCGTGACCACTGGGCGCGAAGTTGGAGCGTTGTGGTAGGGGGAGGTGGCATGAACGGAGGTATCGCGGTTGGTAGCACGAGCGACGATGGCACTAGAGTAGAATCGGAACCCCACACTTCGCAAGATGTGATGGCCAGTGTCTGTAAAGCACTAGGCATTTCGCTTGACACTACCTTTACCAGCAACAGTGGTCGCCCGATGAAGATCGCCAATTCGGGAAAAATTATAAAAGAGTTATTTGTATAACAAATTGTAAATATGAAATAAGACATACAGACTAACACGTCTGTTAGGAGGAAAAGAAGGACGATAGATATAAAAATGCCCATATAAAAGGCTGTTGATATGAGACTCTATGAGTATCGACAATCTACTACATCGCCGTTGAAATACCATTTGGAGTTGAGTCCCGAGGAGTTTAAAATGACAAAGGAGATAGTCATGGACATAATGAAAAAAATTGAAACAAACAAAAAGGACGAAGCGCTACAGACAAAAGCGTGGATAGAAGTCCATGAAGATATTGTAGAATGGATGACAGAACCAACAAAATTTCCACCACGCAGCGACTGCGGGTAAGGAGTACTTATGTACAAAAATTTACTAAAATGGGTATTATGGTCTTGTGCTATCCTTGCCCTAAGCGTCTCTACGACTGAAATATGTTCAGCACACAACAATTTTCCACATCGCCACAACGGGCACTGGCATTCACATCCACATAATAGCTACCATTACCACAATAATGTTGCATATTATCCTCAAGTTCAATGGTTTTCGTATGGAACGAATTTCAATGCTGGACCCATTATGGTTTCTCCAGATAGGAGATATGTAAGAATGGGGATTGGGGTGGGGTTCTCTTCCTATCAAGGGTTTCACACGTTTAATTATCGAACAGGTCAATCTAGATGGTATCCCCATAATAGACATTAAAAGGAAAAGTTTTATGTCAATACACAAAAAAGCAAAGACGGAAAGTATTAGCCTTATTGATGCGATAGACTTGCAACTAAAGTCTGATGCAGATAAAAAGGCTGGATACCCGCCCAATTGCAATGAAGGATACGCGGAAAAAGATGGAAAATGTGTTCCCGTAGAAGATGGTGAACACGCCTCTTTCAAGTACGAAGATCCTAAGACTAGAGAAATTTATCTTTATCAACGAAGAGGAATCTATAAAAAAAATGGTAGGATTTTAGTATATCGAGGTGAAAATAAATAGTCACAAATACAGGTATTTTACAAAATTGGATTGACAAAAGGTTGTTTGTAGACTATAATAGAATAGATCACCCCCAAAGGTGAATCTGTCATCAATAAAGCTGAGTTACGGTTCTCAAGCGAGATGGCAGCAAGCACAAAACCGATTCTGTCATCAGTAAAAATTGGATTGACAAAAGGTTGTTTGTAGACTATAATAGAATAGATCACCCCCAAAGGTGATTCTGTCATCAGTAAAGCTGAGTTATGGTTCTCAGGCGAGATGGCAGCATCCCCAAAACCAAATCTGTCATCAATAAAGCTGAGTTACGGTTCTCAAGCGAGATGGCAGCGAACACAAAACCGACTTTTTTGAATATCAAACATTGAAGAGGAACAATATGGACTGGTTTCCACTGTGCAACTATACTCATTATTCACTACAAAGAGGTTTTTCTAAACCAGAAGAATTAGCAAAAAAATGTGATGAAAATCTCTATCCTGCCTGCGGCATCGCTGATTACAAATCTATATCCGGTGCCGTTTCTTTCTATCAATGCTGTATAGCTAATAATATCAAGCCTATTATCGGTTGCTCATTTGACGGATTCTCTCTATTCGCCAAAAACAAGCAGGGGTGGCTTGATTTAATACAGCTTATTTCTTCCCTCGACGACGACGGTCATCTTGATAGCACTCTATTGCTAGATACCACTTCTCTGGGAAATCTAATCTCAATCGCTACAGACGTAGCAGACTCTCCAATACAGGGTGCAGACTTTTATGAAAAGTCAGAATCCTTCATGGATATTTACTATACAGACAAAGAAGATGTTAATCTTCACCGTATCATGCTATGTTCTAGTATGAAAACGACCCTGCCTAAAATTCACAAGATAATTAAGGGTGGTGGTTCTGTTGATAACCAAAGTTTCTTTGAGTCAAATGATTTCTTTCTAAAGAATAAAATTCAAGTAGCAGAGTCAATTCTTAGAGATAATAAGACTAATCAGTTCAAAGAAATATATAAGAAATGTGAGAATTATAATATTCTAAATAAGCCCATGCTCCCTGTTTTCCCAACGCCCAACGGTGAGCCGGAAGAAGAATATTTGAAAAAACTCTGTAGGGAGGGTTGGACAAAACTTCTAGTTCAAGAGGGCAAGGTCAAAAATGCTGACGACAAACAAAAGTATCTTAATAGATTTTTGATGGAACTGGAAGTTATCAATAATGCTGATTTGTTTGGCTATTTTCTAATAGTGCAAGACATCGTGAATTATGTTGATAACATGGGTTGGCTCTCTGGACCCGGAAGAGGTTCCGCCGCAGGTTGTTTGATTTCTTATCTTATCGGTGTTACTAAAGTTGATCCCATTGAGTTTGATCTTCTTTTTGAAAGATTCTACAACTCTGGCCGGAATACAGAAGATCATATCTCACTGCCAGATATTGATATTGATGTTCCCGGAAATAAACGAGACGAGATCATATATTACCTAAAAGAAAAATACGGTCATGGCAATGTAAGCCAGATGATCACGTTTGGTAGATTACAAGGGCGAAGTGCTATTAAAGAAGTTTTAAGAGTAAATGGAGCTTGTAGTTTTGGAGAAATGAATGAAATTACTAAGTCCATACCAGACGAGGCTTCAATCTCAGATCAACTTGCGGAAATGGATGATGATGATCGGTCTATTATTAAATGGGCTTTAATGAATAATGCTGACGAATTAAGAGACTATTGTTTTATTAATCAAAACGGAGAACTAGACGGAGATTATGCTGAATTTTTCGATCAAGCAATAAAAATAGAAGGTACGTTTAAAACACAGGGCAAACATGCCGCTGGCGTAGTTATCTCTTCCGAGATGCTAAATAAAGTTTGTCCAATGGTAAATCCTAAAAGCGGAATCGAAAAGGTTGCGGGTTTAGAAATGGCTGACCTAGAAGCTTTGGGACATGTGAAGTTTGATATTTTAGGTATCAATCTTTTGGACAAGCTTATGAAAATCAAGGAGATAATTAATGAATCGTGACATCATCGTATTCGACTTTGAAACTGGCGGGAGAAATCCCCTACACTGTCAACCCATTCAAATAGCTGCCATTGCATTAGACGGGAGAAATTTTAGGCTAAAAGGTGAATTCAATAGCCTAATGCGGCCCATCCTCGATGATGAAAAAGCAATTGAAGCTGGTGTTGATCCAGTAGAAGATGGAGCGCTTAAAGTAAACGGAAGGACAAGAGCAGAGCTTGCAAGAGCACCTCTACCAAAGGGTGTCTGGAAAAAGTTTGGCACGTTTGTTAATAAGTATAACTGGAAAGGTACGCCCTATTTTGCACCCATTCCGGCTGGATTTAATATCATTGGATTCGATATGAAAATTGTAGATAGGCTATGTAAGGAATATGGCCCTTGGGATGAAAAAAGAGAATGCCAAAAGCTGTTTCATCAAATCTATAAGATCGACGTAATGGATGATGTTTGGCTTTGGACAGAGGGTGATCCAAATGTCAAATCTATTAGCATGGATTCATTAAGAGAAAGAATGGGGCTTTCTTCGGAGAATGCTCACGATGCGTTGCAAGACGTTAAGGATACAGCCAACATCTTCATTAAACTACAAAAATCCAGAAGGACTGTTTATAGAAACATGAAATTTGAAAAGGCGTTTGCTGATGGGAAGCTATATGTGTGAACGACTGAGGGTTTGATATTAAAATTGGAAAAAGATAATGATTGATTATAAAGATAAGAAAACTTGGGATTTATTTAAGGATGGCAAAACAAAGGGAATCTTCCAGCTAGAAAGTAATCTAGGTAGAAACTGGTCTAAAAAATTAGAACCTTCTAATCTAGAAGAATTAGCCGCGCTGATTGCACTGATCCGACCGGGTTGCTTAAAGGCAACTATTGATGGGAAATCAATGACCCAGCATTATGTTGATAGAAAGCATGAAAGAGACGAAGTGTCTTATCTACATCAATCCCTTGAAGATATATTAAAGCCCACCTATGGAGTACTAGTATATCAAGAGCAGTCGATGCGTATTGTTCAAAAACTTGCTGGATTTGATTTGAAAGAGGCAGATGTCTTACGAAAAGCTATTGGCAAAAAAAAGGCTGGCCTGATGGCAAAAATCAAAAAGGAATTTATCTCTGGATGTCAAAACGTTGGAATGGTCGATGAAGATACTGCTCAAGAAATTTTTAGTTGGATCGAAAAATCTTCACGTTATTCATTTAATAAGTCTCATGCCGTTTGCTACGCAAAAGACTCTTATTGGTCAGCTTGGTATAAAGCAAATCATACGAACGCATTTTTCCTATCCTACCTGTTCTATGCAAACGAAAAACAAGATCCCCACCAAGAAATATATGAACTAGTGTCAGAAGCTAAACTGTTTGACATAGAAGTAAAAATTCCCAAGCTTTCTTCTTATAGCCTAAAGTTTAATATTAAACCTAATGGTATATACTTCGGAATCAAAGATATCAAATGTTTAACAGGAGTCACTGGCGATAAGGTTTGTGCTGGAATCAAAGATTCCGAAGATGAGGCTGATAAATATGCGTCTGAGTTTACTTGGATGGATACTCTAGTATATTTATCTCCAAGGATTAACGCTACGGCATTCAAGGCTCTATGCTCTATTGGCTTTTTCTCTACTAAATCTACAAACGTATCTCGAAATCGAGCTTTGTACGAGTATTTGATTTTTAGAGAATTAACAAAAGCAGAAGCGGTTTGGGTTCAGAAGTGGTATCCAGAAAAACAGTGGGATGGCTTATATGAATGTTTGCAAGATCTTGCCCCGACCAAGAAAATGGGTGGAGGAACCAGCAAGGTAGGAAGAATGCAGATTATATACAACGAGGCGGAAATGCTTGAAAATCCACCATATGACCTGTCCGATGACCCAACTTGGATTATTGAACAAGAGACAAAATTTTTAGGCTGTCCAATTTCTTTGTCTAGAATTGATGCGGTAGATACATCCATTGCCAATAGTACATGTAAAGATATCATTAACGGTAAAAGAGGAAAAGATATTTGCATAGTGGCAAATGTAAATAGATTAGTAAATCACACAGTTAAAAAGGGAGAATCCAAAGGAAAACTCATGTCTTTCCTTACGATTGAAGACCAAACCTGCTCCCTAGACAGCGTAGTGGTCTTCCCAAGGACAAGAAACCAATATCAATTTATTTTATACGAAGGAAATAATCTGATGCTATGCGGGGAAGTAGAAAAGGATTCATTTATTGTTAACAAAATTCATGAAATATAATTGGATTTTTGCATACTTTATACTACTATATAACATATAGAAAACTAGGGGTCTAAGACTGGAGTAAAGATGAACAACTGTACGATTACTGGATATTTGACCGAAGACCCTCGAATAGAAAATGACGACGGTCCAAGTTGTTGCGTTTTTAAGATGGTCACTTATGAATATCGAAAAAACAGGAATGGGGAGAAGAAAAGATATCCTACCATTCTTACTTTTGAAGCGTGGCATACGGGTGCGGAAACTATTGCTAAATTAGCAAAAAGGGGGACTAAGATGACAGTCCTTTCTTCTGCGAGAAATGGACAATTCAAAACAGATTCGGTTGACGACGTAATTTTTAGAGTAAACGAATTTGATTTTGGATGTTTGGACAAGACGTACGAGGAATAATATGAGAAAAAAACGGATTCTATTTTGTAGCGAGGCCACCTTTCTAAACACTGGCTACGCTACATATACAAGGGAAATTCTAAATTATTTGCATGGTACTGAAAAATATGAGCTAGCAGAGATGTCCTCTTACGGACAGAGAAATGATCCCAGAGCAGCCAATATACCGTGGAAATATTATGGTGTAGCACCAAATACCGACTGTGAGCCAAAAGCCCCTGAAGAAGAAGTCAATGCCTATAACTCGTCTGGTACTAATCAGTTTGGAGAATGGATATTTGAACATGTTTGTTTAGACTTCATGCCAGATATCGTATGTGATATCCGCGATTTCTGGATGCTTGAATTTGCGGAGAGATCTCCATTTAGATCATATTTTAAATGGGCCATTATGCCAACGGTTGACGCCAAACCTCAAGCTAGGCAGTGGATAGCAAGCTACGAATCCGCAGATGCCTGCTTTACATATTCTGATTGGGCGGGCAAAATTCTAGAAGATCAATCTGGCGGCAAAATCAATTATCTTGGTAGCGCTCCCCCCTCTGCACATCCGGCGTACCAGCCCATCCCAGATAAGAAAGCTCACAAGATATCAATGGGGGTTGATCCAGAATATAAAATCATTGGAACAGTAATGCGCAATCAAAGACGTAAACTGTATCCAGATTTATTCGAGGCATTCAAGAAATTTTTAACAAAATCAGAGGATAAAAAGTATTATCTATACTGCCATACCTCATATCCTGACTTAGGCTGGGATATTCCAGAGTTAATACAAGAATACGGCCTCGCCTCACACGTTCTTTTTACATACATTTGTCCAGAAACCAAACAGCCGTTTCCATCACTCTTCAACGGAGCCATTGCACAATCACCCTTCACTGGTAGGTGGGGATCGACTCTATCCAACGTTAAAAATGGAGCATCCTACGAAGATCTATCTAAAATTATTAATTTATTTGATCTTTATACTCAATATGCTAATTGTGAGGGATTTGGATTACCACAAGTAGAGGCGGCGGCGTGTGGTATTTCCGTCTGTGGCACTGACTACTCTGCTATGGAAAGCGTACTTAGAAAGTTAGAAGGTTATCCCATTAAGCCAGCGGCCTTATACAAAGAACTGGAAACTGGCTGTTTAAGGGCTGTTCCAGATAATGAGAAAGCTGCTAACCATTTCTTGGATTTTTTTGCTAAAACAGAAGAAGAAAGAGTGGCCCAAGGAAATAGAACGAGAGAAAATTTTGAGAAATATTATCAGTGGCACCTTAGTGGCAACCAATGGGAAAAATATTTTGACAGTGTAGAAATTCATCCCGTTCAGAAAACTTGGGCATCTCCACCCAAAATACACCAACCCACAGAAAAGCCCAAGGATATGTCCCAAAATCTAAACTCCAATCACCTATCCAGATGGTTGATCGTAAATGTCTTGGGCGATAAATCCAAAATTAACACATATTTTGAGTCAAGAATGACCAGAGACCTGTTATACAAAACTGCTACAGCCTCAACCGGGGGTATGTATTTTAATGAGTCATCTGCTGCATTTGACGGAATCCATCATAGAATTCCATTTAATTTTGATATAGCTTACGATCAAATGTCCTCGCAATGTATGAGAAGGAATAGCTGGGAAGAAAAAAGGGTTTCACTTATGAAACAAAGGGGTTTGATCCAATGAAAGTATTATACATAGGACACTATAAAGAGTTTGGTGGTTGGGCACAAGCTGCTACTGATCAAATATTATCACTTGACGCCGTTGGAATAGATGTTGTTTGTAGAAATGTTACACTGACCAGAGATAAGGAAGACGTTCACCCTAAGTTACTAGAGTTAGAAAAAAAAGACTCATCTAATTGTGATTTCTGTATTCAACACGTATTACCGCACCATCTTGTAGGAACCAAAGCCTTCAAGAAAAACATAGCATTTTTAGAAGCAGAATCTGATAGCATCAAACAATTGGCTTGGTTTGAATTTTTAAAACAAATGGATGAAGTTTGGGTTCCTAATAAAGATTTGTTAAATTCTTTGATTAGCGATGCGTCACAAGATGGGTGGCAGATTTCTGCCAAGCTGGTCCATCACGCAACAGACATTGAAAAATACAAAAAACAGTATGAAAATATGAGCATACCCAAAGCAAACGATTCTTTTAAATTCTATTATGCCGGAGACCTGAACGATAGAAAAAACCTAGAGTGTATATTTAGTTGTTTCCACAGTGAATTTGATAAGTCAGAAGACGCCATTTTAATTATTAAAACCAGAAAATTTGGGAAATCAAGCGAAGAAACAAAGGCTGAACTGGATAACAAATTATCCCACATTAAAAGCCTTCTGAGAATTTATTCCTCCTTGGATCAATACAAACAGGACATTGTTATAGCAGAGGAAATATCTATAGAACAAATGTGCTCACTTCATAATTATTGCGACTGCTTTTTGTGTCCTTCTCACGGAGAAGCTTGGTCTCTACCATCCGTTGATGCTATGGCGTTTGGTAATACTCCAATATGCAGCAATTTTGGGGGTCCAAAAGAATTCATCACTGAAGATGAAAATACAGGTAAATTAATTGACGGTCACTTCGCAGTTTGTAAATGTTCTGACGCGGCCTTTCCAGACATTTTCACAGCACGCGAGTATTGGTTTCAACCCTGCGAAAAACAAATTAGAAAACAAATGAGAAAGTACTATGAAAGTTATAAGAAGAACCCAATAGCACATAAACAAAATGCTAGGGCCGCTGGCTTGAACAGCGTTACTAGATTTTCCCACGAGAATATTGGAAAACGAATGTTGGAGATACTAAATGAGTCATAGAACATTATCAATAATAGACAAAGCAATTCATGGTAACACTAAAGACAAATACAATATATTAACTTTTGATACTCATGAAAGATATCAAACTCAGTTGTGCAAAACGGGGCACAACTTCTATTCTTTTAGATACGATGACTGTAAAGAATGGGACGAAACATATGCAAAAAAACCTGAGAATTATTACACTATGCCCAAAAACTCGGTTATGTCGGGAATCCAATTCGACGCAATACTAAGTCAAAGTAAGTTCGGTCAGTTCCAAGTGGCCAGTCAAATAAATCATAATTTTGGCTTGCCACTCATATCATTAGAACATACCTTGCCTATACCAAGTTGGCCAGAATCTCAACTGGAAGCATTCAAGAATTTCATAGGAAACCTGAATGTTTTTATATCAGAATATTCAACTAAGCAGTGGGGTATGAACTGTGACAACGGCGTCGTTCACCACTCTGTTGATTCAGAATTATTCAAACCACGAGATATAGAAAAGCAACCCGTGGTTCTTAGCGTTGTAAACGATTTTGTTAACAGAGATTATTGCTGCAATTATAGTGGATGGAAGAGAATTACTGAGGGGATTGAAGTAAGACTAGTAGGTAATACAGAGGGATTATCCGAACCAGCCAAGTCAACTGACGATCTTGTCAACGAATACTGCTCCGCTCAGGTATTCTTAAATACTTCAACGATTAGTCCGGTTCCCACATCTTTATTGGAAGCCATGTCTTGTGGCTGTGCGATAGTAACCACAGCTACATGTATAATACCAGAGATTATAGAAAACGGAGTAAATGGATTCATGTCAAATGATGAAAACGAATTAAAGCAATTCATTGAGCAATTACTTGGCGATGAAGATCTTAGGAACAAGATAGGAGAAGCCGCGCGACAAACAACTCTGGATCAATTTTCTGAGGAAAAATTTATTAATAACTGGAACACAATATTCGACAAGGCTTGCGGGGTTCAAAAATGAAAATACATGTCACAAGGATAGATCAAGAAACAGTAGAAAATTACAACCATGTAATAGTAAGTGACGGCTATATCAATTTTTTAGATATTTCCGACAACGAATGTCAAGAAATTTTAGCTAACGATGTGTTAGACAATTTTTCAATAGATAAAGTGGGTGAATGCATCACCAGCTTAGTTAACAAATTAAGATTGGGAGGAACCATTGTTGTAGGGGGGAAGGATGTAAGACTATTTGCTAAGGCTGTATTAAATAACGGAATCAGTGAAATTGAAGCGTCTGAAATAGTAAATTCATGTCAATCAATGTCATCCATCAATGATATTGTCCCGGTATTGCAACATCTAGGATTGAAGATTATTAATACCAATGTTGCCGGGATTCATTATGAGGTAAAAGCTTCAAGGGGTTAAAATGGATTGTCAAAATTGTGTTTTTGCAACTTACAACGTAGACAAAACTAAGCAGGTGGGATGCGAGGCTGGCAGGCTTGAAGTTCTAAAAGAAAAGGACAGGGCAAAACCAGTTTTAGGGAAACCATATTACGAGCTAACACAATTCTGTAACATGTACAGAACCAAGGTGTGGGGGGATAAATTTGATGCAGAAGATTTAGTATCTAGAGCTAGACTAGAATCAATGTTAACTTTTGGTATAGTTATAGATATTGATTCAGACAAGATTGATCAACTAAACCAAACTTTAGACTCGATAAAGTCGATAGATTATCCCAAGAGAGGGATAAAAGTAATTCTATCTAAATCTGCCAATTCTAATAATGTTCAAAATTGTATTAATAAGGTTATAGAGCTACAAGAACTGAACTTCAGAGCAAAATTAGTTGCACACTGTGAAGTAGATATAGCCACAATAGATAGAGATGATTTTTACACACTGATAACTCAAAAGTATAGCTATATTCTCAAGATAAAGACCGGAACAAAAATTGATAGTCAATATTTCAATTTCATAAATTCCGAAGTAAATGATTCATTAAATATGGTCGGCCTCTGTGAAGATTGCAATAACGGAGTACTGGCAATACATTACAACGTGGTAAACAGCTCTTATATAGATTTTGCGAATTACGATTTAATGGCCGAAGAATTGAAAAAACACGGACGGGAACTTTCAAATCAGAGTACGTATATAAAATATGAGAAAAAAAACCAGATTCATAACAAGCCCTCAAACAAAACAGGTTGATGGTAATGCGCTTGACAGTTTTATATCCGTTGTATTGTTTGGAGAAAATCACGGATATAGAATGAAGTCATATGGTCCAATACCATTGACGAAAATAGAGGGCAGCACACTCATACAAAGACAGGTCGAGTCTATAAAAGCCACCTTCAAAAATTTTGAAATCATATTATGCTCAGGGTTTGAAACGCAAAAAACTGTTGAATTTGTAAAAGACAATTTTGCAGATATAAATATCAGGGTGGTAGAAAATCAAATGCATTTTAATTCAAATTGCTGCGAAAGCGCTAGACTATGTATTAACAACATAAATAACGATAAAATACTATTTTGTGGGGGCGGAATTATTATGACGCCGGAGTCACTTAGAGGTATAGATTATAGGATGTCCACCATATTATACCAAGACGAAGATGATTATAAAGATTTTGATATCGGAGTGATTCACAGTGGTGGGGAATTAACAGCCCTCGCCCTCGGAATTAAAGCAAGGGTATGGACAGAAATCATTTATCTATCCAGCAGGAAATCAATAAAGTCTCTTTATAACACGGTGTCAAACCCAGATTACAAAAATAGATTTATGTTTGAAGCAATAAATGAGCTAGTAAAGAATAATAGAATTGTTGTTAAACATAACGATCACAAATCTGTAATCAAGATTAACAATATAAAAACGCTTAGAAGGATTACAAAGATATGAAAACATTGATTCAAAACTATACCTCCGCATTGTCAACGGAGCCAATGTATATTCACAGATGCCTATCTGAGTGTGGATATGAAGCATTTCTATGGTCCAATCCACAAATGAGTGCTTATGACATCTTTGACATGCACCAGCCGGATTTATTTATAACCCACTACAAATTTTTGACCAACGACATATTGAAGTATCTGTCGAAAAAAAAACAAATCAAAATGGTATTAAATATTTCTGGAGCCAGTCAATCAGAAATAGACGTTATAGAAAATATTGCTAAAGCAAAGAATGTAAATATCCCCTTTGTGTTTACCAACCTGTACGAGTCCAATAATAATGTAAAGACAAAAAATATTAAATGCATCAATTTATATCCGGCAGCAGACATTTTTTTGGCATCCGTTCCGACCCCGGACTACAACCTACAGGCATGTGTCATCAGTATACAGAAAAATGATTTAATGACAGAGGCCATTAAGGATAAAGAAACCTACCACATACTTTCCCTGAACCCGGAAAGCTCAGATTATGCAGATATGAGCCTAGATATCGCTGGACTGTCTAGTTTTTATCATAGGTATGATGAAGTAATTTTAGCAGACGATATTAATCTGGTGACATCTCAGATACTTTTTGATTCTATTTTAAAATCTAAGAGAGTAATCCTGAAAGTTTCTGAAAATCAACAACAATTGTTAGATTCTATTTTAGCCAAATTATTTATAGAGGATAATTCAAAGTCTGATATATCTGACTTGATCAGGGGGCAAATAAAAAGAAAGCATAATTGTTTCAAAAGAACGGCTCGACTCTTCAGGGCGTTGAAGATGGAAGATATTTCCCGAAAAATGAGGGAAATGAGTGATAAGTTATGAGAACGATAGTTACTGGAGGGGCGGGCTTTATAGGATCACACATAGTCGATAGACTGGTGAAAGATGGACATGGTGTGATGGTCATTGATAATGAATCGTCAGACTCTCACGAACAATTTTATTATAATGACGAAGCTGAATACATATGGTATGAAGTGCAAGATTTTTACAACATAACTCATTTATTTCAAGGTGTGGATTGTGTTTTTCATTTGGCGGCAGAGGCAAATATTCAATCGTGCATGACTAATCCCACCTTTGCAATCAACTCAAATGTTACTGGCACCTGTAGTGTATTACAAGCCGCTGTGGAAAATGATGTAAAAAGGGTAATCTTCTCGTCCACTTCTGCCGCATACGGGATTGCCAACGACCCGCCTCTATCAGAAAGTATGGAAACTGATTGCCTTAATGCTTATTCCGTTTCTAAATGTGCTAGCGAGCAGTTATGTAAGATGTTTTATAAATTATATGGACTGGAAACAGTTACATTCAGATATTTTAATGTTTACGGGGAACGACAGCCAACGAATGGTCAGTATGCGCTCGTTATTGGTTTGTTCCAAAAGCAGGTTGAAGAAGATTTGCCAATCACAGTGGTTGGAGATGGCCTACAATCTCGTGATTTTATACATGTCTCAGATGTTGTGGAGGCAAACATAAAAGCAGCACTTACCGACAATAAGAAAGCAATTGGTGAAATAATTAACATCGGCTCAGGTAAATCACATACTGTTATGGATCTTGTGAAAATGATAGGAGACGGATTTTATATCAATGTTCCAGAGAGAAGGGGGGAAGCAAGGCATAGTCGAGCCGACATATCGAAGGCCAAAACATTATTGAACTGGACACCACAAGTTGACTTAGAGGAATGGCTCAAATGAGATTACTAATCCAGCTTCCAACCCTTAATCGTCCTGACAAATTTCTAAGTGTACTCGATAAGTATGTGAATAAGGCCAGCGGTCACTGGATAGATAACAAGAGGTGTGTGAATTTATTTTTCAATATCAATTGCGATATTGATGATGACTCAATGAATAACGACACGATGAAATATAAGATCAGTGAAATATTCAAACAGAATTCATTCGCGGAGTATAAATTACACTATGATAAAAACACCGAAAAAATCAGTTCCATAAATGCGCACATTGATGATTTCTGGATAGATTGTGATATAATAGTATGCGCCTCAGATGATATGGTGCCCCAAGTTAATAACTGGGATTGGGAAATAATTGGGGCGATGGGGGAACATTTTCCAGATGGAGATGGCTGCGTACATTTCAATGATGGTCATACCGATGGCAAATTAATTACCTTTTCTATTTTGGGCAAGAAGTTGTATGATCATTTTGGATATGTATATCATCCAGATTATAAAAGTCTATACTGCGATGATGAGTTCACGCGCGAAGTTACACGTATGGGGAAAGTAGCCTATATTGATAAAGTTATTATAAAACATGAGCATTACGGGGAAAAGGGAAATATTAATTCTGGTGATTTTGACCTCGCCGCCCAAAAAACCCTACATTATTCTGGAAGAGATCAGTTAGTTTTCAACAAAAGAAAAGAACTTGGATTCCCCCGAAACAAAATTACCAATGACTAAGGAATAAGATGGACCATCACGATATTAAAAATATGAAAGTTATTAAAGAATTAGACCTGATAAAATTAGGTGACACGGTTGTGGATGTGGGGGCAAATGTGGGGGCTTATACTTCATTCATGTTACAACATCTAGGTGCCACCGGCAAAGTCTATTCTATCGAATTGCATCCTAACACATTCTCAAATCTAGAGATGCGTTTTGGCCATCACAAAAATATAGAAGTTTTAAACGCCGCTATTTCAGACACGAATGGTACAGAGTCATACTATGCGGGAGAAAATAGCGAAGTTCATAATATACTGGGTCACGACACTTCGTATCAAGTAA
>LWDU01040274.1_pt2 | contig 15325 bp, 15 predicted proteins | sample 727161 | NCBI WGS metagenome assembly LWDU01 (sample SAMN04566230, study PRJNA314399) | hydrothermal vent metagenome | isolation source: deep sea hydrothermal plume seawater | place: Mexico: Gulf of California, Guaymas Basin | collected 2004-07-11 | reverse complement strand
CACTTACTCAAATTGTAACGTCCGAACGTAAAGGTGTCAGTGCGCCGCAGGATATCCGCATGCGCTGGAAAGAAGTCACCGAACCTGATACATGCGTTACATTGCTTCTCGATAACTCAGGCTCTATGCGTGGCTCACCTATCGCCTATGTCGCGCAATTTGCAGAAATATTCGGCTCGATGTTGGCTAAACGCGGCATCCCGTTTAAAATTATTGGATTTACAACCAAGGCATGGAAAGGCGGCCAATCAAGGCAAGACTGGCACTACGACAACAAACCCGCCAATCCCGGACGCTTGAACGATTTACGTCACATCATTTACAAAGACATGAAAATGCCTTGGAGCCGTGAACGCAGTAACCTAGGCATCATGATGAAAGAGCATTTTCTGCGCGAAAACATCGACGGAGAAGCCTTGGAATGGGCCTATAGGCGCAGTATGCAGACCCATTACCGCCACAAAATCCTTATCCCATTGCTGGACGGTGCTCCTATTGATGATAGCTCTGTCTCCGAAAATCACCCGCAGATCCTGCAGCAACACTTACATGATGTGATTGCAAAAATCGAAAAGGCAGGCCATGCAGAACTACACGCGATTGGCATAGGAAATTACAGTACCAAACATTACTTCCGTAACAGCTACGCGATGGCACATACGGAAAACCCGTATATAGCAGCAGGTGAAATTCTGGATTCAATCGCGAGCTACGCCCCGGGGCAAGAGCATCGCTTGAAATCACGTTTAAGATTGCAACGTGCCAGAGATGCCGAAGCAGGCCACGCCTATGGCATAGGCCCCGACCGCATCAAACCTAAATAGGGCTTAACAGATATCTATTTATAAGGGTTTTTACTTGCACGTACGAGAAGACGTATAGGCGTACCCGGCAAGTCAAAGTCTTTGCGCAGGCCATTCACAATATAACGTCTGTAAGCAGCCGGCAGTTCTTTCGGGCGCGATACCCACATAGCAAATGTCGGCGGACGGCTCTTGATCTGTGTAATATATTTCAAACGGTTCGGACGCCCTTGCACAAGTGGTGCAGGGTGCTGACTTTCCATGGCAGCGAGCCAGCGGTTCATCTTGCCTGTAGACACGCGGCTGTTCCAGATCTCGTAGATCTCCATGATATATTCCATCAGCTTATCGGTATTTCTGTTTTTCAACGCAGAAATCGTCACAGTCGGAATATCTTTGACCTGAGATAGAGATTTATCGAGCTTGTAATTCAGCTGCTCCAGCGCTTCATTACGGTCTTCGACAATATCCCATTTATTGACAGCCACAACCAGTGCACGACCTTCGTTAAGAACATGCTCGGCAATCTGCAAATCTTGTTTGTCCAAAATCGCATTACTATCCAGCACCAGCACAACAACTTGGGCAAGACGAATAGCGCGCAATGAATCATCAACCGCCATCTTCTCCAGACGGTTAGTCACACGGGCTTTTCGACGCATACCCGCTGTATCAACCAGTTTGAATTTACGGTCACCCCATTCCCAATCAACCGCAATCGCATCACGCGTAATACCTGCCTCAGGCCCCGTCATCACACGGTTATCTTTTAGCAAACAGTTCAGCAGTGTGGATTTACCAACATTAGGGCGGCCGACAATCGCAATTTTAATCGGCTTGCTGTAATCAATCTCAGGCGCTTTCTCAGCGTAGTCGAACTCCTCATCACCTTCTAAGGCATCAAGCTCTTCTTCACTGAAATAAATATCTTCACCCGTATCATCATGGGCCTCTTCCTCATCAGGAAAGTGTGGCAACAGGGCTTCGTAAATATCTTCAATACCGTGACCATGCGCGGCAGAAATCGCCACAGGCTGCCCCAAGCCTAGCTTATAAGCCTCGGCCATCGCATTTTGCACAACGGTCTCGTTCTCACACTTATTCACGCCGAGCACGACAGGAATATCCTGTTTACGAAGCCAGCGTGCAAAATGTTCATCAATCGGGGTAAGACCGCTACGACCATCAATCAGGAACAGCACCGCATCGGCATGCACCAGCGCCGCTTCCGTTTGCTTACGCATACGACCTTCAATACTGTCATCAAAGCTTTCTTCCAAACCGGCTGTATCAATAATGCGCATACGTTGGTGGAACATACGGCCTTCAGCCTCACGCCAGTCACGGGTTACACCGGGCGTGTCATCAACAATCGCGAGTTGTTTACCCGCCAATCTGTTAAAGAGCGTTGATTTACCGACATTCGGACGGCCGACAATGGCTAGCGTGAACATATTTACCTACAATCCAAGATTACTTATAAGCGCGCAATGTACCGTCTTCTGACAAAATATACAAAGTTCCTGCTGCAACAACAGGCGCCATGCGGATACTGCTAGCTCCGGACTTCCATTGACGGATCATATTTCCTTGCTCAGGCTCGACTTCGGCGACGACACCAGTAGATGATGCAACGATCAAACGGCCACCTGCCAACACAGGGCCTGTCCATTGCATAGCGCCGCTACGGCTGTCTTCATTCTCGTATCGTGGCAACTGCGTAACCCAGCGGATTACTCCGTTATCACGCCCCAGCGCCACAAGCTCGTTATCCGTCGAAATCACAAACAGGTGATTGCCGGCAACCCATGGAGTTTCCGACCCGCCAATTTCACGCTGCCAGATACGTGTGCCTGTACGCTCGTCAATCGCCACCATACGACCGCCGAAACTAATCGCAATCACAAGGCCTTTATCAACAATCGGTAAACCACGAATATCCGAAATCGCAGAAACGCCGGACATCGTGTTAAAGGATGACAGGTTATCACTCCAGGCTGTTGAGCCGTTCTCTAGACGTAGGGCAAAAATTTCGCCTGAAGAGAACACAGGAATGACCACATCACGGCTCGCCGCAGGGCTTGCCGCCCCGACCAGTCCTGCCACTTCGGCAATACCGCTATATTCCCAAAGGATAGAACCGTCAGAGGCATTCATCGCAATCAGGCGATTATCTAGCGTAGTAACGAATACACGTTCATCCATAACAGTCGGCGCAGCACGTGACGGTGCAGGAATTGCCGCACGCCAAATGATTTTACCGCTACGCGGATCAACATTCAAAAGCTCGTTAAAGCCATTAGTAACGAACAGACGGCCACGTGAATACGCAAGACCGCCACTAATCACAGGGTCATCTTCATTCGGGTTCTGTACGTCAGTTTTCCAGATACGCTTACCGTTTTCAGCACTAAAGGCTGACAGAGACGCATCTGTATCCAGTGTAAAGACCATACCATCGACAACGATAGGCTGCGCTGTAATCGGCAAAGCCTTTGTTGTGCCGCGGCCAATACCTGTCTTCCAAATTTCTTTCAGCGGCTGATCGGATAGCACCAGATGCTGCATAGCGTGGTTAGGATAACCGCCTGCTTGCGGCCAGAACTCGTTACGCCATGCTGTAGGTGCAATAAAGCCCTGAACGTTCAGCTCAGGACTATCAGGCTCGAGATTTTTCTGCAGCTCCAGAATGGAAATGCGTTCACCTTCTAGCGGCGGCGGCTCATCCGAACCGAAAAAATCACCACCGGAACAACCTGCCAACAAAAGGGCAAGCGCCGCACTCATCAGACCATGGCGAGTGAGTTTCATCATCCTTGAGGTTCCTCTGTCGTTGTCGATGCCGTATCAGGAGCAGTTTGCGTCATGCTCATCTTTTCTCGATAGACCTGATCAAGGGCGCGAGCTGACTGGATCAGAGAGAATGGTAAGTTACGCTCTTCCAATACAGGCGCCAGAACTTCGCGCGCTGCCTGATAGTCATTCAGATCGGACGCATAAATCATAGCCGCCAGAACGCGGGAGTGGTAACGCCAACTGCTATCATTATTCGCAATCACCGGACGTAACTGAGAGATAAAAGCTTGTGAGTCTGCGTCGTCTTTATCCATGCTCCACTCTGTACGAACGGCCAGATAAGTCGCTAGTTCACGAAACATTTTAGGCACATCAGAATCAGCAGCCGCCGCACGGTAATGCTCAAGCGCCTTATCTTCTTCGCCTTCCTGCATCAAAAGCCCCGCCGCCGTCAATCGGGCAACAGCCTCATGGCCGCCACGTAAATCCTGACCGACGATTTCTGCAAGTGCTGCAGGTTTATCTTCAGCATCTAGTGCCGTCATGATCAGTTCTGAATCATGGGCATTGGCGCGCGCGTTGTAAGAACGCCAGCCGGAAATTGCCGCAGTAAACAAAACAGCCAGTACGCAGGCCGCTATCACGTAGGAACCGTATTCCTTCCAGAGAGCTTCCATACGCTCCTGTTTCAGTGATTCTTCCACCTCATGAATCAGGTCATTGCTCATGGTTTTTCAATCCTGTTAAATCTATTGATAATCGGTTGCTATCATAATCAAAATAACAGCAAACGCTAGAGTTAATTCAAATCTTCGCCATTATATGCAGAGCTGAAATCCACTGATTTACAACCTAGCTGTTTTTCATGCATTTTCAGGCAAAAAATGGTATAATTCTTGTTATGACCTTGAAAGTCATTAACAATCCGGACTTCCAAAAGTTCAAGGCGCATTCAGGCTTTAAAAACCATGAATTCAAGCGCCTTGCTGGCCTTTTCAGCATCGGCGCATCATATAAAGCTATCTATGATATCGCCGTCGATGTCGATTTTGATGAAAATATCTGTACCTTCACCTATTACCGATCTAATTCATACGTGCCTTACCTACAATTTCTGATCCGCCGTGTAGGACCCAATACCGATATGTACGAAGTCTATAAGGACGGTAAAGGGCGCATCAGCAAAAGCGGACTTTTCGAACGCAGTTTTGAAAAACTCGAAGAAGAAATTCAGGCTTTGATTGACGAAGCTCAATAGAATCTGCACTATCTCTGACATAAAAAAGAAGTGAGCTTTTAGCAAAGCTCATAATCATATTCAGGGAGACTAAAAAATGAGCAAATCAGGGCAAGTCGTCAATCTTGACGATTTCAGACACGCAGCACAAATCAAGAAAAAGGAAGCCGCCATGGATGCCAACTTTACGGCTGATGAGCGTAGAGACTTGCAAGCCGCATTTGAATTTGGCCGCTCTATCGGTGCCTTTGCAGAGTCACAGATGGACAGCAATCGCAAAATGTCATTCTTCCAAATTCACACAACAGGTAACAAAGCAACACTCAGCGCTAGCAAACGCAGTGTGTTAGGCGAATTCAAATATGCGGCAGATATCGGCCACGAAAGCCAATTAATGCCACATAGAGGCTTTAAAGAAATGATCAGCGCGATATACGATTACGCCAGAGAAATCGCGCCACCTAAAAACGACGCGCCTTCCCAAAAGCTTTAATGTATTTATTGAGGGCCCAGCGGCTGAACCAGCTTATCACCATAATCATTGTTGATTTGGTCGCCGGCCTTAAACGCATTCAAACGTGTTTTCACATTCAGATTGGGTGCCCAAAACATTCAAAGCCACAGGCAATAATACAGGGCTTAAAATCACACTGGCAGCAAGGAATATAAGCCCCGTGTAATTCTTTTGCTCATATTGCTTCACAGGATTGATATCATCAAAACTGAACTCCTGAACATCTTTAAAATCATTTCCCAATTCTTTCAGGTAATTCCTGCCATGCCCTGCCATACGACCCGCTACATCATTAAAATGCTTAGCCATACTCAGACTGCTGTCTCGGCGTTGAATTGCACCATAGATAAAGGCTGCACCTAACAGGCACGCGCCCACAATTGGCGTTACAGGCAAGATCAATGGTGAAAACAGCGCCGCCATACCAAACACTTCTGTTAGCGTCGCGCGCTTATATGTCAGATCATAAGCCGCCTGCACTTCTGCCAGTTGCTCTGCTTCCATATTCTGATCGTTTTTGCTCATACTCGTCCCCGTAAAGTTATTATGAAATTATTGGTAAAACTATTAGCCTATTATGACTAGTTTTGTAAACCTATATCGACTTCAAACCTGCCGCAGGTAACTGTCCCGCCAGATCATCTTTAACCAGCGCCAACCCGATATCACCGCACGATGATCGCATCTGCCCTAACAACTTACCGTCCGCGATAATATCAGCACCCGCATCAGGCAAATCACCTTTCACAGCATATAGATGCTTCTTGGCAAGCCCCCGATGATGCATCCGCGCCGTCAACTCCTGCCCGACATAACAGCCCTTGGCGTATGAAATACCGTTCAGCTTATCGATATGACATTCCAGCAAAGTTGATTTTTCGATCTCCATATCACGGCTGCCATCTGGCACGCAAAGCGATACACGCAGCTTATCCCAAGCCGCAAAATCCTGTTCTTCGCTATCATCAGGCTTTTCAAATACGCGGTAGCCCAGCGCTTCATGACGAGAATCAGCATATCCCCCTGCAATTTCCTGCCCGATCACCGCATAAACATCATTATGTTCTTCGATGGAAATTTGCACTTTGGAGCGCAAGCGGTACATCAAAAGGCGTTTATATAAATCCTGCGCGCGGTCGCCGCCTTCGCAATCAATCAGCAAAACACCGTCGCCCTTTATCACAAAAAAGTCATGCAGGAACTTCCCCTGCGCTGTCAGTAAACAGGCATAAAGCGCAGGCTGGGTTTCCAGCAATTTCATGTCGTTGCTGATCAGCCCCTGTAAAAAGGCAACACGGTCATCCCCTTCAATTTGAAGAAGACCTCTATTTTGCAGTTTTACAAAGAATGGTTTTGACACGATCTCGCAGACCTCCGATTATATCGTCATGAAAATTCTTTTTATCACATCCAGCCGCATTGGCGATGCCGTTTTATCGACAGGACTGCTTGACCATATAGCGCACACATACCCCGATGCCAAGGTCACGATTGCCTGTGGCCCGCTATGTACCAGCCTGTTCGAAGGTTATCCGCTGCTGGATACAATCATTCCGCTCAAAAAAGAAAAGCGCCATAAACACTGGGTCAAACTCTGGAAACAGGTCATAGGCACAAAATGGGACATAGTAATCGATCTGCGCGACAGTGCCGTATCCCGCTTAATACGAACAAAAAAGCGCTTCGTGCATTCCCGTCATATTGATAAGGGACTGCATAAGGTCGAACAGAATGCGGCTGTTATGGGGTTAAATCCGCCGCCTTCTCCCAATCTCTGGTTCACAGCAGATCAAAAGAAAAAAGCAGCGGACTTAATTCCCGATAACACCAAAGTGTTAGCCGTCGGCCCAACTGCGAACTGGATCGGCAAGACATGGCCGCCCGAACGCTTCGTAGACGTTATTAATTTCATGACAGCCAAGGATGGTATTTTGCCCGACGCGCCTGTCGCTGTTTTCGCAGCGCCTGGTGAAGAAGAGAACGCCTATCATGTTTTAAACAGTCTGCCTGCCGACAGACAAATCGATGTCATTGCAAAAACTGATCCGGGCACAGCCGCCGCCGCACTCTCACGCTGCGCATTTTATTTGGGCAACGACTCTGGCCTGATGCACTGCGCCGCGGCAGCAGGCGTTCCGACAGTTGGCGTCTTTGGCCCTAGCTATCCGCACATCTACAGCCCATGGGGCGCGCATACAGCCTATGCCCGCACGCCTGAAAGTTTTGATGAGCTCATTGATTTTGACGGCTACAATCCGAAGACGCTCGATCATACCCTCATGACCTCGCTGGACACGACAACGGTAATTGAATTGATCAAAGGGTTTTCAGCTAAGAAAGCAGCTTAGCTCAGGCCTGCTTACGAAATTCATGTGCCTTATAAGTCCCGAGAACACGGACTTCTTCTGCAAAGAATTCGAGCTCTTCCAAGGCTAGCTGTAAAGCGCGACTGTCAGGGTGCCCCTCAACTTCGGCATAGAAACGAGCCACCTGAAAGCCTTCACCGACATAGCTTTCCAGCTTGGCCATGCTGATGCCGTTTGTAGCAAAACCGCCCAGCGCCTTATAAAGCGCCGCAGGAATGTTACGCACGCGGAATACCAGACTTGTCAGCATAGTCTCGTTTTCATCATAGGGCGGCACTTCAGGCGCCAGTGATAACACTAGAAAACGCGTTGTATTGTGCTCGGCATCTTGTACATCGGCCGCCAGAACTTCCAGATCATAAATCTCGGCAGCTAACGGTGAAGCAATAGCCGCCTGCGTAGCATCACCATCTTTGGCAATCTTGGCGGCAGCACCTGCCGTATCGGCATGCACGTGGGATTTAAGCCCCAGCCCTTTAATAACCTTGCGGCACTGTGGAATTGCATGGATGTGACTATGAACATCCTTAAGACCTTCCTTCGTTGCCCCCTTCACACCTAACAAGGAATGACGGATCGGCAGGAAATATTCTCCGATAACGTGAAGCTTACCAGCAGGGAGCAAATGATGAACGTCGGCAACGCGGCCTGCCAGTGTATTATCGACGGGAATCATCGCCAGCTTGGCATCACCATTCTCAACGGCCACAAACGCATCCTCGAACGAATGGCACGGCAGAGTTTCCCACCCGGGAAAGACTGCACGGCACGCCATATCCGAATACGCACCGGAGTAGCCTTGAAACGCAATGATGTCATCTGTCTTAGTCATAATTTTAAGTCCTTATTACGAAGCCTGTGAAAACTATCACTTGGCTTTTTGTCCCGTTTTATATATATGCGATGTTATTGAGAGTGTCGACAAGCCTAAAAAGATCAGTATAGTGGTTATCGTCTTTTTTAGACACCTTGTCAGAGTATTGTTTGAGTAAACAGGACATCCGTTATGGACAACATGGAATTTAACAAGATTTTCGCCGCTATTCTGGTTGCTGGTATCGTTGCATATTTGGGCGGATTTATTTCGCACAAATTAGTGCACCCGCACAGTCTGGAAAAAGACGCCGTTGCCATTGAAGGCATTGCAGGAAGTGCCGCAGGCGGCCCAACAAAACCAACAGGTCCTGAACCAATTCTCGCAATGATTGCTGATGCTGACATTGCGCAAGGTGAAAAACTTTCACGCGCTTGTGCAGCGTGTCACAGCTTTGACAATGGCGGCCCGAACGGCACAGGTCCGAACCTCTGGAACAAGATCAACGCGAGCGTTGCCAGCAAACCCGGCTTTGATTACTCAGACGCTATGAAAGCCCATGGCGGCACATGGACATATGCAGAAATGAACCACTTCCTGTGGAAGCCTAAAGCATATATCGAAGGCACTAAAATGAACTATCTCGGTTTGAAAAAACCTGAAGATCGCGCTGCGTTAATCGCATGGCTGCGTACACTGTCTTCAAGCCCTGCAGCCCTGCCATCACAAGCAGAAATCGACGCAGAAATGGCCGAGCTAGCCCCTGAAATGGCTGATGCAGACGGCACAGCGGAAGAAGCAGTAGAAGAAGCGGCCGAAACTGTGGCAGAACCTGCAAACCACTAAGAATTTACTCTCAGTAAAATATTAATGCCGCTCCCTCGAGCGGCATTTTTTATGTGCGATAAACGTATAAAAGGAATTAGGCTTTTTTGTCCCAGCCGCCGGTTTCAGTCTGCTGCCAATACGTAATATCGTGGCCTGCCTCTTTATATTCTTTCCAGCGCGCGCGGGCGGCGGCAATGTTGTCTTGATCATGATCCTCCAGCATTTCACAACACAGATCATAATCACCAAGCGCCTCTGACGTTGTTCCTCCCGTCAGAACAAGAATACCCGCACCATTTGGATTTTCATCTTTATCAGTAAGCCAGATTGGCTGCTGGCCGGCAAAACCATCCTTAGTCGTACCATGCGGCAAGAAACTATCCGAAGCATATGTCCAGAGGTGCTCGTTCAATCGCTCCGCTTGCTTATCGTCAGGCGCGCGCAACACGATCTTCTTTCCTGTACCAAGGGCTTTGGAAAGAATTTGCGGCAACGCCTGCTCCAGACGTTGCGTCTTCAAATGGTAAAATCGAATCTCGGTCATATAGAATTTGTAGAACACCATACAAAAAAAAGGAAGAGCCGAAGCCCTTCCTTTGCGTAATTTATATAGCGAAAGCCTTACAGCTTGTATTTCACGCCGCAGCCATATGGCTGTGTCTGTGCTGTTTCAACAGGCTCACCTGCTTTAACAGACGCCAGAGCCGCACGTACATAGTTATTAGCTGTCGCGGCATCTTCGTGGCGAGAGCTTGGGTTATCATCAATCGCGCCAGCATAAACCAGCGTACCTTCACCGTTTACAACATACATATGAGGCGTTGTACGTGCACCATACAGATGACCTACAGTCCCGTCATGATCAAGCAAACGCGCTGTTTCATGAGATCCGATTTTTTCGATCAACATATTGGCTTCTTCCGCATTGGTATGACCTTGCATACCCGGAGCCGATGTATTGACAGTCAACCAGATCACACCGTCGGCTGTCGCTTCTTGCTGCAGCGTCTGCATATTATTGGTTTCGTAATGCTTACGCACATACGGACATTCGTGGTTTGTCCATTCCAGAACAACCGTCTTACCTTTAAAATCGCTCAGGCTATGAGTCTCGCCGTGCGTATCTACCAATGTAAATTCAGGCGCAGCTTCACCGACAACGGCTTTAACATCATCTGCAGCCATCGCTTGTGATGCGCCCATCACAAACAAAGCAACAGCCATAGCCGTCACAGCCGATTTAAGGGCCTTAAAATTCAAATAGTGTTTCATAGAGTTCTCCTTGTTAAAACAAAATTAGATAATGGTATTCTTGATAATTTCCGGCGTCAGTATTTGTGGTAATACCACCGCATCCGGGCGCTGTCCTGTGGCCGTATCAGGCGCACCGTAAAAGACATAGATCGGCACGCCATTACGTCCATAGCGCCCGAGATATTCTGCAATCTCCGCATTACGATTTGTCCAATCACCTTTGATGTACCAAACATCTTGATCAGCAAAAAGTTCATGTGTTGCCTGCGTATCCAGTGCCACTTTTTCGTTCACCTTACAGGTAATACACCAAGCCGCCGTCATATTCACAAAGACAGGACGGTCACTCGCTAGGGCTTGCTTTAGGTTTTCAGGACTATAAGCCGTCACAGCCTCTCCACTCTCCGCGTCAGCGGCAACGACCGCAGCATTAACGGCAGGCGCGCCATTCACGCTTTCACGCACTGTAAAGCCAATCATAACAAGAGCAATCAATACGACAATAATGCGGCTTCTGGGTTTTGCCGACACATGAAAAACCCATACCAACATCGCCAATCCAACAAGCGACATTAGCGCGTACAATAACGCAAGTGAGCTTACCTGATGACTGTAAACCCACACAAGCCATGCCGCAGAAGCATATAAAGGAAATGCCAGAAATTCCTTAAAACGCTGCATCCACAAACCGGGCTTAGGCATAAATCCGCGCAGCTTGGGCACAAAGGATAAAAGAAGATACGGCGTCGCTAAACCAAGGCCAAGAATCATAAAGACTGACAGAGCCATAGGCGCTGGCTGCAAAAGAGCATACCCAATCGCAACACCCATAAACGGTGCCGTACAAGGCGTTGCCACAACAGCCGCCAGAATACCTGTAAAGAACGAGCCCGTAGCACCTTCTTTCTCGGCAAGCTTGCTGCCAACGCCCGTAAAACGCCCATTAATCTCGAAAAAGCCTGACAGGTTCATACCAAAGACAAACAGTACCGCAGCCAAAACCCACACAACCAGAGAGTTCTGAAGATGGAAGCCCCAGCCAATGCCACTACCTGCGCCTTTGAAGGCCAACAAAATCAGAGCCAAGACCAAGAAACTCAGCAAAATCCCGGCAGTGTATGCAATTCCGCTCAGACGTGCCTCGCTTTGCTGCTTATCAGACATATGCACAAGATGAAGCGCCTTCAATGACAGCACAGGAAACACACACGGCATCAAATTCAAAATCAGACCACCGATGAATGCGAAGATGAGTGCTTTAGGAAAACCTGTATCGGGGAAATTTTGCGCAACAGGGATCTCTACATCAGAAACGTCGCTTGAAGCCTTATTCTGAGAAGCATTAGCAATAGCCGCTTGCTTCCATTGGTCATTAGGGTTGGCCTCAATCTGGATTGCACCATAAGTGCCGTCACTGCCTGTATGCGTCACCAGAAACTTCAAATCATCCAGCTTATCAATCGGACGCTCGCCGCGCTCACGAAATAGCGTCAGGATTTTCTTATCAGCGGAGAGTTTAATGTACCCCATTCGTGCGGCAGCACATCGAATACAATCCCTTGCTGACCTTGCGCGATCAGTGCGGGTGCAGAAAAATCCATATCAATCTGCAAATATGTTCTATCGCCTTCGACATATTCCTTATACTCAGCATCCCATGTCACCTTAACGGGCATATCATTCAGGGTATCGCTTACCAGTTCGAACGCCGCGAGCTCTTCTTCCTCACTACGAGGCTCGCCATTAACAGTAACACTCACCTCATGATACTCAGGGATACAAATGTCATCGCATACCAGAATATCAACAATAGCCTTAAGCTCAAACGGCCCTTCAGGCAGCGGCGCAGGCAATGTAATCTCCTGTAACATCACAGCCTTTTTTTCGTAGCCGTAATTTACAAGCGCGCCATAATCAATACGATGCGGTGTCGGCCACAATAGACGACCTTCTGATGCCCCTTTAGGGAGCACCCAGTCTATAATCGGCGCCGTGCCCGAATCACCGGGATTGTGCCAATACGTATGCCAGCCATCCTCAATCTCCTGAATCAGAGCCACAAAAACAGTATCGCCACCGACAACATCCTGACGATCAAGCAGCGCAGATATTTTTACCCTGTTTTTATCTTCGGCCTCGTCCTGCGCAAATGCAGGCTGTATCGCATTAAAAAACACGGCCAAGCCAAGAAACACCAAACTCAGAAATACTATTCTTTTCATACTGTTATTGTTCCATCCAGATAAGAATTACGACTGCTCTATAGTGTAACCTTACTGCGTTTCAAATCAATCACACTCTATGCCCTTATTCGCAAGCGCTTGACAGACCGTTACAGCCGTGGAGAATAAAAGCTTCATTTTTTCAGGGAGCAAACAATGATGCAGGCGCAGGTGCAGAGTATGACTAACGAACAGCCGCTATGGACACCGACACAGGAATTCATCAGCCAAACCAATATGGCCGCCTTCATGGATTTTGTGAAAAATAAGACAGGCCAGTCATTCGACGATTATAATTCTCTGTGGAACTGGTCAGTTGATAATACCGAAACATTCTGGGATATGATCTGGGATTTCTGCGGCGTTATCGGCGACAAAGGTGATACAATTTTAGCCGATGCAGACAAAATGCCCGGCGCAAAATTCTACCCCAATGGCCGCGTCAACTTTGCTGAAAACCTGTTGCGCCGCCGTGATGACGCGCCCGCCATTATCTTCCGCACCGAAACAGGTGATGAAACAACATACAGCTTCAAAGAATTATATGATCAGGTCAGCCTGTGGTCACAAGCACTGGCCGCAGAAGGCGTAGGCGAAGGTGACCGCGTAGCGGGATACCTGCCCAATATGCCCGAAACAATTATCGCCATGTTGGCAACAGCGTCTCTAGGCGCCATCTGGTCATCAGCGTCCCCTGACTTCGGCGCGCAAGGCTTGCTCGACCGCTTCGGCCAGATTGAGCCGACAGTGTTTATCGCGGTTAACGGCTACTACTATAACGGCAAAACACTTGATTGCCTGCCGAAAGTCAAAGAAGTCGCCCCGCAGCTAAAGGGGCTAAAAAAGACAGTTATTATCGACTTCCTCGGCACAGGCGCAAAAGAAGAGAACACCGTTCTAGCCTCTGAGTTCTTGAGCGCCTTTACGCCAAAAGACATCGCGTTCAACCGCGTTGAATTTAACGCGCCGCTTTTCATCATGTTCAGTTCAGGCACAACGGGCGTACCGAAATGTATCGTCCACGGTCACGGCGGCACGCTATTGCAGCATCTAAAAGAACATAAGCTCCAAAGCGACGTACGCCGCGATGATAAAGTCTTTTACTTCACCACCTGCGGCTGGATGATGTGGAACTGGCTGGTTAGCGCCCTCGCAAGCGAAGCAACCGTACTTCTATATGACGGCTCGCCTTTCTATCCTGACGGCGATGTGCTGTGGGATTTCACAACCAAGCACGGCTGCACATTGTTTGGCACTTCAGCCAAATATATCGATGCGATGAAAAATGCTGATTTGCGCATTAAGGACACGCACGACCTGTCTGCCATGCGCACCATGACATCAACAGGATCACCGCTTGTGCATGAGAGCTTTGATTACGTCTATGATGCCATCAAGTCCGACCTGCATCTCGCCTCTATTTCAGGCGGTACGGATATTGTCTCCTGCTTTATGCTGGGCAATCCGCTCTCCCCTGTATGGCGCGGCGAAATTCAGGGCGCAGGCCTTGGCATGGCGCTTGAGGCATTCGATGATAACGGCAAGCCTATCCCCGCAGGCGCAGGCAGCGGCGAACTTGTCTGCACCAAACCATTCCCATGCATGCCTGTAATGTTCTGGAACGACGAAGACGGCAGCAAGTACAAAGCCGCCTATTTCGAAGACTACGAAAACATCTGGTGCCATGGTGACTGGATCGAACGTACGGAACATGGCGGATTCATCATCCACGGACGTTCGGACGCGACCCTGAACCCAGGGGGCGTACGCATCGGCACAGCCGAGATATACCGCCAGGTTGAGAAGATTGAGGAAGTCACAGAAAGCATGGCCGTCGGGCAGGATTGGGACGGTGACGTACGCGTCATTCTGTTCGTTACATTGCGCGCAGGTACAGTGCTGGACGAAGACTTGATCAAGCGCATTAAAACCGAAATCCGCATGGGCGCATCACCACGCCACATGCCCGCCAAGGTTATTCAGGTCACAGATATTCCACGCACCAAGAGCAACAAGATCGTTGAACTTGCCGTACGCAATATCATTCACGGTCGTCCTGTAAAAAATGTGGAAGCTCTGGCAAACCCCGAAGCGCTCGAGCTATATCGGGATCTGCCTGATTTGAAGAGTTAATAAGCCAACAGGCTTCACCAATTCAATGGCGGCTTAGTGAATGGTCACGGCCGCCATTTCATTTTCGAAAATCAACGACTGCGCCATTTGCGGTGTGTTTTGTACCGCAATCAGATTACCGTTCGCGCCGTAAACAGCGTAACCGGGTCGATTATCGACAGTGATCGGCTTCACATAGGCAAGGCGATCCGCGCCGAGATCTTTAAACGCTTGCGGCGTCAGATTCTCGAAAAATTCGCGACGTTCCTCGTCTGCTTTGTTGGAAATAACGACTTGGGTCATCAATACTCCTTCCGGTTACTTCCGTGGCTTTTTGGCTTTGCCGTCAGTCACCTCGACATCAATCGCATTCTCATGC
>LWDU01039770.1_pt1 | contig 15330 bp, 15 predicted proteins | sample 727161 | NCBI WGS metagenome assembly LWDU01 (sample SAMN04566230, study PRJNA314399) | hydrothermal vent metagenome | isolation source: deep sea hydrothermal plume seawater | place: Mexico: Gulf of California, Guaymas Basin | collected 2004-07-11 | reverse complement strand
ATACCAGCACCACTGGGGTTTCATGAGCTACATGAACCACATCGACGCCGGGCGGCAGCAGGGACATGGAGCTCGAACTTACAATCTGAGGTTTCGCCCTCCCCGTTGGAACCCCCCTGTTTCCTCCTCAGCCCCTGCATCCGCAGTATTGGCCTCAAGCTGGCAGATTGACAGCACGAAGCTCCGCGTGTAGGTTGTATGAATAATGATTACATAGACATACACAGTCATACAAATCACGGAGGAATCGCCCATGAGTGTCGCACTATCCGTACGGTTGCCCGACAGCCTGGCCGCAGAACTGGACGAGGTAGCCGTCGCCACCGAGCGATCGAGGTCTTTCCTGGTACAGAAGGCCATTGAGGCGTATCTGACGGAGCAGGCTGATCTACAGGTGGCAATAGATCGCCTCAACGATCCGAGTGATCCGGTCGTTTCGCTGGATGCCATAAGAGCAGAACTTGACCTATAGGCTCGAGTTCAAACGGTCTGTGTCCCGGGATCTGCGCCGCCTGGACAAGGGGGAAGCAGATCGAATCCTCACCAAGTTAGCAGAGGAACTACCCCATCGGGCAGCATCCTGTCTGGAGCTATCCGGCAAGTTCGCAGGCCTCCGCAAATATCGGGTCGGTGAATACCGCGTCATCTTCGCTATCGTTGGCGATACGGTACTGGTTACCAGGATCGCGCATCGGCGTGAAGCATATCGAAACTGATCAAAATCCAGCCTGCAAACGTGATCTAATAGATGTCCCCATTCCCCCTCGCCCTATCTTCAAACGTAGATTTCACAGGTTTCCACGATCAATCCCCCGCCAATAACTTCACTATCCACAGCAGCCTAAAGGAAATTCACAATGCCCCGTCCCAACGTGCTCTTCATCATGGCTTGAACCACGTTACTATGCTACTATTAGCTAGCTTGCTTTAGCGAATTACCCTGGGATAGGCAGGTTATGGCCGCCATGTTGGCTGCTGTAGACGATAGCGTTGGCGCGATATTGGACGAGGTTGAACGCCTGGGGCTGGCTGAGGACACCTGCTCCTTCTTCATGGCCGACAACGGTCCCTCCCGCGAGACGAGAAACTGGCTCGACGGCACCCAAGATCCCTATTACGGCGGCAGTGCAGGGAAACTCAAAGGGCACAAGTTCAGCTTATATGAGGGAGGGGTGCGCGTCCCCGGTATTATGCACTGGCCGGGGCACATTCCCGCCGGACAGGTCTTAGATACGCCCTGTGCTTCGATGGACATCTTTCCGACGTTCCTAAAAGCTGCCGGGGGGGATGTCTCCCAATATGAAGTAGACGGGATGGATATACTCCCTTATGTAGCCGAGAGCGAAGAATTGCCTGAGCGCACTATTTATTGGGAGATGGGGAAACAAACGGCTGTGCGCCGGGGAAAGTGGAAGCTGGTGCTCAACGGACAGTTAGTAGAAGGCGCTCCTCCAGAGGACGAGGTGCATCTGGCAAATCTGGAAGAGGATATGGGGGAAAAGAAGAATCTGAAGGACGAAAATCCCGATTTAACCGAGGATCTGAAGCATTTAGCAGAAGGATGGAGAGCAAATATTGAGGTGCGCTGGGAGCGAGAGTTTTCACCAGAAAAGCAGGGCACAGCAACGCATTAAGAGGGCAATAAAACGATCAATACCTTCGCCAAAAAAGTGTTGAAACAGGGAGCCTTCAAGTATGTTAAGATTTTCAACTCTCACATTGGAAATCAATGCTACCTCAAAGACTCCCCATGGATATTACTACGCTGCTGCAGGTATTGCGTCAAGAGTTAGATCGGACGACCACATCAGGGCTTCCCTATGTGGCGGGTCCATTCCGTAGCCATTGGTCACAGTGATATTTCCCCACAATTGGCACATCAGCAAGAAGATTATCACGGCACATTTACCTCGACATCTGGTGGACCTTTTGCTGTTGTGGCTTTCGGAAATCAAGTTACTGAAAGTGCCTGCCGACATGGTTCTTTGTCTCCATCTTGGATTGCCCAACCATTGGCTATGACGTTGTCAGGAAATCTGATGCAAGTCCATTCGCTGTGGAAAACGCAATTAAGAGTGGTTGTTGTAATATGTGCGATTTGCCGAAGTGGATTCGGAGGGCTTTGCACCAGTTTTGCATAACGGTCAATTGTGCCCGATCCGCGAAGCCGGGCACATACTGTTAGATGAAATGGGTTCTTATTCCTGTATCAATACCAAACCCACATGGATTAACGGGATGTTCACTCGAGGGCACGATTCCCGTCAGTCCAGAGCCAGCGAACGAGAAAAGCGAATCACCGTCAACTCAGCACCTCAATCTTAGCAGAATCAAACCACCTCATTGCCATTGTATCCTAAGAGCTTGAGTCAGTGATGAATCTCTTTCTGTTGTCAGTCTCTCTTATCCGTTTCTCCGATCCGGTCTACTGCTCCGCCGATGTCTGGGACAAGTCGCGGGCGCTCAATGACGGCGTTTAAATTCACCATGTTGTCAACGGAGTTTTGCAGGAGACTGCCGTCGGCGAAGGGAAGGAGGTTGACGGTGACTGGAATTTCCGCTGTTTGGCACTTCCGAACGTAGTCGACCAGTGCTTGGCGGTCCAGAACCGTCTTCTTCTGATTGTTGGTCATCACCCAATCGTCTTCCATGGCAATCAGGAAGTGCATGGGAAGATCCTTTGCAGGACCGTAGTCTACGATGGACGAATCCGGTACATCCGAAATTGAGAAGACCTCACCGGCGTAGTAGTCCTGCGACTCGGTGATGGTAGGTAACACCCAGGAGTTGAGCGCCGTCGCGCGATCCAGATTCCCCACCCGCGCGATGCTGCGAAACTCAACATAGTTGAAGTCGGGGTAGCGCTCCGCGAGTTGGTACCAGCCGTCCAGCCAGTAGCCAGATACCTTGGTCCCATAATGCGTCCCAAACTCCGACAAGATCTCGTCAAGGTTCGTGGACAACTTCGTGATGTCGATCGCGTCATTCCACCGCGAGGTGTCTCCGCTGTGAACAATTGCGCTAGAGATGATATGCGTCGGAAAGTAGGCCAGAAACCGGATGTTGCGCTCGCTGAGCGCATCAGCAAGCTCCATAACAAGATCACGCTCCGTGGTGTGATCCGAGCCATGAATTGCAGCCCAGGATTCAAGCGGCGCTGGGATGAAAGGGTAGGCGTGCCCCATAGTGAAGAGCACGTAGCCGAGGCCCATATCCTGCGCCTGATCGGCGAACCGCTCCACATTGAAGCTGGCAACCATGTCCGCGAAGCTGAGGTTGCAACCCTCCCGATCCACCGATTGGGATGTGTAGTGAAACATTCCTCCATAGACTGCGTTCCGCATCCAGGTCAGGTCGGCTCGATCCGCTGCGGCCTGATCCTGTTGGCTCATCACGGTACTTTCCGCCTCGATTGGGGTCAGTTCGATGCCGCGCAGTGCCATGGCAAACGTCCCATCCGGAACATCCTTCGTCTCAAGCACGAGCCAGTGGCTACCCGCTGACAGCCAGACTGGCTCTGCGAGGCGCTTCCTTTCGAAACGCTGATTGCCGTCTTCTGCCTCTCTTCCGGGAATCAAGTAACCACGCGTTTGCTCTAGTGTGTATTCGATGGTTGACTGATTCTCCGCCGTCACAGCCACGGTAAAGCCATTTCCGCTGGCAGGAACCGCTTGTAGAATATCTACAAAGTACTGTTCTGTCGTTGCCACGTTTACCTGCCACACAAACTGGCCTGTAGCTTTCATGATCACGGCGATTTGCGAGATCTGGTCGCCCCAGATATAGGACTGCCCCCCTTTGATGGACCCGTGCAGCGGCAGTAGAACGGACTTCCCGTAAGGGTTCAGTGCCACGTCCGCGGGATGCTCCACTCCCATTATCTTTTTATGCCATTTCATTTAACGTTCAAGTGCCCCCGAACCGGCGCAGCCGGGGGCACGGTGTTAGACAACGTCACTTGTTCGCACGAATTAGCTGTCCTCATATGCCCTCAACACAGCGTCCCAAGCTAGCTCAGTAGCGATAAATCCTATATCAAGCTCATCCATGGTTTTTGTCTTAACTTCGTTTGTCGTAATGGCATACAGGATGTCACCGTCATATTGGGTGTGAAAGGGCTGAATAGCCTGTGCCATGGAGCTGTGAACTTGCTTGGCCAACTGATGGAGAGACTCCCCATCCAGCTGGCGGTTGGTAACGACCAATGTCAAGGTGGTGTTTTCGCGAGAAGGTTGGCTCTTTGTCGATATACCGGATCTACGCTCAACCCGATCCCGTATATGAAGACGTTTTCCTGTATTCGGATCCCGATTCCCTCTGACTACTTGTCCTTGACGATCGACAATAGCGCCAAGGGCATTCACAACGGTAAATACAGCCAATTTGGTACGGCCGACCTGTCGGAAAGCCGCACCTTGTCCCGATGATTCGGAAACACCCAGCCCAGATCCTCCACCCACGGTAGCCGAACGACCTGCTCCCCGTGCTCCGAGAGGAAAGACGCCTGTACGGACGGTTCGCATGGCGGCACGACCTAAATGTATATCTGGATAAATGGCATTATTCCTACCTCCCCAATCCCAGATGATGGCTCCAGACACAAGGGGAATATTCTCCCAGGTTATGGAATAATCTTGCAGAGCGAGGAGTTCAGCGCGCACGCCGAGAGTTGCTTCAAGACCGAAAAGAGAGCCGCCGGCGAAGCAGATAGCGTGATGCCAGCCATAATCAGTCTCGATGGCCCCCAACACTGCCCCCGCGAATATCGACAGCTGTGGAGACTCCCTTGGGGAAGTAGAAGACCGTACAACCCGTTGGGCCTTCTTCATATTCCGCGATGCCAACCTTCATAGCCGGAAAGTTAAATTCAAGGGCAGGACCGTCAAATGTAGTCTTCGGAGTCAATGGTACGTTATCATTTGTAATCTGTTTTCTTCGTTTAGACATAATCCTTTTCTCTCAGTAAGGAGATGTTGTCTAACCGTGCTCACCATTTACGATCCCGCGTATGCGAGGAAGCCAGGAGGGCGGTGTTAGGCGATGGTTGATTTGCTAAAATCCCCAACCTTCTCTTTCCATAAAGCCTTGGCTTTGGTGCATGAAAAGGCGACTTTGGCCAGCACCCTTGAAACAGGATAGACTCTCAGGTTAGATTGGAGGCGGATTTTCGACCAAGACCCCCCTTTTCTCCCAAGAGTCTGTCATGCCAAAGGTATCGTCTCGTCGTTCCTCGACCAAAAAAGCCCCTGTTTCGTAGAGAAAAGCCGTCTATTGCGTCAAAAACTGGTCCGCCTATGATCAAGCGTTGGTCCAGCGTGGTAGCCTGATGGTGTGGCTGAGTGAAGAAGCGATAGACGGGTGGGGCTACACGGGACCCACGCAGCGCGGTGCGCAATTTGTGTATTTGGATCTGGCCATCGAAACGACGCTTACCTTTCGCAAGCTGTTTCGTCTGGCCTTGCGCCAGAGTGAAGGATTTGTCCAGTCGCTGTTGGCCATGATGGACGTGCCATGGAACGCACCGGATCACACCACGTTGTCTCGTCGACAGAAAGGCTTGTGGGTCGATCTGTCCGTTCAGTCCAGTGATCAACCGCGCCATCTGGTCGTCGATAGCACGGGACTGAAAGTGCATGGCGAAGGGGAATGGAAGACCCGTCACCAGCCGACGCGGACTTAAGAAATGTTCTTCGTTTCACAAAGCAGTTCTAAATAGAATGTCACTTCCTGAAGATGTAATGTATAGGAAATGTCAAGCCATATGGGCGTCTGATCGCCCTCTTTGCAGCCGGGTGTGCGCCTTTACGCGGCCCCTCTTTTAGGCTCGACCGGCCCGATGGACCAAAAAGGGTGTTTTAGATTCAAAGGGGCCGGGGGTAGGCGGACTTCGAGCAAAAACCGGTATGCGGGTGTTTTCTTCGGAACGACCGGCCCCAATGCCGGTTAGTCCGACGAGGACGGCGCTGTAAGTGGGTTGGGGCATGCAGGGCTTCAGGAAAGAGATGGTTCGAGAACTGGGCGGCAGCAATGTATGGGAATTATAAATGGTTTTTTGTAAGGGCAGGTCAAGTGGTGCGGATATTTTATTTTCGAATATTGTGGGTGGATCGGTCTCCGCGTTCGGCTTGGGTGAAGCACAACGATTTAGTGAAGTTTATCGCGATCGCCAACGATCACAGGCTCCGTTTTAGGACCGCAACCCGCAGTTTGGATATTTGGCGGAGGCGGCAAGTGCATAAATCGCTTGACGCACAAACCTGATTGGGACAGATTCTCGGGCAAATCGCGTTTCGGTTTCGGCGTCCTGATCTTATTGCGCCGGCTGACTTGACCACGGGCAAATAACAGGATCTGCAGCCGATGGTAGAAGTGAACTGTGGTAACTGGAAAGGCAGCGATACCGAGATCTTCCAGGTCGAAAAAGGCGAGGGGCATGGTTGTGCGCTGGTGATCTTCTTGATCGTCGGGCTGCTCTTTATGGCCGCGGCTTTTTTCCTGACCTTAGATTTCCCTACCCGCATTATCTGCGGCTTTTTCGGATTCACCCTGGTGGTGATTGCGATCTCGTCGCGCTCCAGCAAAACCCGCTGGAGCGTTTTCCTCGACAAAGAAAATCAGCAGATGCGATTTTCCTGGGACTCAGCCGGTGAGATCTATTGCGTGCCTTTTGCGGCCTGCCGAAATATAGTGTTCGAAAAGTCGTTTCTTAGAAGCCACACTACTGAAGCCGACTCGGAACGCACCAGCGTCACCTGGTATTTCGAATTTTATCTGGCACAGGCCGATGGCAGCCGTTTTTTGATCGACCAGATCATTAGTACTCAGGCGGACCCACCTCCGGACGAGACTGGTCCGACCGCGGAGTTGCTGAGCAATTTTACTGGTTTGTCGGTCGAGGATTTGAGCGGGAGTGGCTTGGATATCGAGGGCACTGCCAGGTTCGGCGACTATCGCGAACCTGAGTCGCCAGCGCCCAGCCGGTTCGTCTATGAACACATCACCAGCGACGAGTCTATTCTCGGAATCCGGCATTCGAAACGCCTTCTGCATCAGTTGCCGGGAATCTGTGTGCTAGTGTTGCTCTTGGTTCCGGTCTACTGGCTGGTAGGCGAAATGCTCGATACCAAGAGCTTTGCTTTCCTATTTGCCATTCCAATACTGATACTCCTCGCAAGCATTGCCCTGTTTTGGTTCATAATCTGCCGCGAGATCCGCCAAAAGATCTCTTTGAGGAGCGATGAGATTCAACTGGAGATGTCACTCGGCGTGAGGTTTCTGCCGGAGTCGGTGATGGTTTTCCCGCGGCACACCCGACTTTCGATGAAGATAGCGAAGCACGATATAGAAGAAATCAGGCTTGACCGTCATGAGAATACGGTCGATCTGGCCGTCGGTGTGGATGGCTCGGTCCGCAAGGCGCTGCTAGATGTGCCATGGTACCTTGTGATGCTCTACGGTGAATTTCTCAGCGGTCTCGGCAAACGCGAGCAAGCCATCGGCGCGAGATCGGAATTTATCAAGCTGGCGAGCATTAGCCTGATAAATTCGGATTTGGGGCCGACGATCAACGACCTTGCGTATTTGCAGCACCGCATAAAATCCCACTTCGGACTGAGTGGTCAATCCGACGCAGCCAGCGAATAGCGAGAGGCTCCGAGCGGTGATCCACTGCAGTGAAGATTCGATCTGTCCCTTTTAAAGAGAGGTTCGCTCATGTTCGCTCAGCTCATACGCAAACGGCTCGAATCCAACGACGACGGACGACCGGCTGGAGTACACACCGAGCAGACCTCAAGATCGTTGATCATCAGATATCGAAATACCAATTTCAGCCGCTACAGCGGTTTACCAGCAGCCTTGTTTATGTCTTCTGTCTTCGCGGTGTTTGTCTGGGGTTTGGTCTTTGGTGACCTAAGATTCATAGTCGCAGATGCCGACGACCACTCAGGCTTGCTGCAGAGCATAGATTATAAAGCGGCGATGATCTTCCTGTTAATTTCCGCTTTTATGCTCTGGACAACCCATCGGTCGGCGGTCCGCCTCTGCAATACCATCACATTCACGGTCTGCCCGGATGGGGATACATCGGTAGTCTCAGCGCCGATACCGACCTTTGACAGTATCACTGTCGAAACGGCATCGATCGCACAGTTGTTCTGCACGGAGCAAATAAAGGGGCGGGAGGGGTCGGCCCGTCATGGAGTGGGCGGTACGTCGGAGGCACCGTTACGGGCTTATGCGGTGCGTGCGGAGTTGGCCTCGAGCGAGGAAATTCGTTTGGCCAGGGGCCTGGGCTCTTTTGCCGCCGCCTCTTTTGTCTGTAAGGAGATAGAGTCCTATCTCAAGCTGGAAGATCGGTCGGTAGCCGGGGAAGTTCGCAGGGCATCGCGCCAGAGGAGTTTCGGAGAGTGAAAATCCCGATTCCTTTTCGCGGTCCGCAGCATAGATTATCCCAGCCGATACGCGAGAATAGCGATATGTATAGGAAATATAGCCATATGGGCGTCTGATCGCCCTCTTTGCAGCCGGGTGTGCGCCTTTACGCGGCCCCTCTTTTAGGCTCGACCGGCCCGATGGACGAAAACGAAGAACCGAGCCTGGAAACGCGACGAATCGAGGGTCCCGATGCGCTCAATTCTGTCGACGAGGCGACTTGGGTGAGCACCAATGACAGTGCCCAGTGGGGTCTTGCGGCGATCCGAGCCTCCGCCCTGGTACCCGAAGCGATAAGCGCCTACTGATACCCACACTTGAAAGCGGGTCTGAGTGCACGTGATGAAGAAAGCGATCCTGCTGCTGATCTGTCCTGCATTGCTGGCAGCCCAGGACGATTCGTATCCATCCGGCACTTTCCAGATGACGCCAAAGATTGATCTGGTTCTGTCAGAAGTGCCTGTGTTCGTGCCGGAGAAATTTCGCAGCTTGGTGCCGGAGGGACTCACCGTCAATCTACCGTCAGGATTCTCCGTCAAGGTCTTCGCCGTCGCCGGCCTGAGAGGACCACGTTTCATGGCCTGGAACTCGGAGGGGGTCCTGCACGTTGCCAATATGAAAGCGGGCAACGCCGACGAATTCGAACCGAATGGTGTAACCAGTCAGGTCGTCGCTTTGCCGGATCGCAATGCGGATGGCGTCGCTGACACGGCCATCGTCGCCGCTGACGGCCTGCGCTGGGCCAACAGTCTGGCGTTCTATCAAGGCGACATGTATGTCGCTGATACCCACCAGATCGTCAAATTCAGCGACGCGGATGGCGATCTTGTGTATGAAACACGAGAGATCTTCGCAGACGACATTCCCACGGCAAGTACACCCCATCTTACCCGCACGATCGTCGTCGATGAAGCGAGAGGGTTGTTCTATCTGTCCGTCGGCTCCACGTGCGACGTGTGTCGCGAACGCAATCCTGAGCGTGCCACGGTCCTGCGGTTCAATGCGGACGGCACGGGACGGACAATCTTCGCGACGGGTCTGCGAAATGCCATAGGCCTCGGTCTGCATCCCGTAACGGGGGATCTGTGGGCGACCAACAATGGACACTCAGAGTCAGTCAATACAGAGCCACCCGAATGGATCGATATCGTTCGTGAAGACGGATTCTACGGCTGGCCATTCGCCTTCGGTTACCAGGTCTTGATCGACTTCAGTCGAACGGGCAGCTATCGCAGAATGCGGCCGATCACAAGGCAGGACAGTCTCCTGGTGCAGACCATGGGCCGTCCTGTCGGTCAGGTAGACGCGCATGTGGCGCCCATGGATATCCACTTCTACAGCGAAGGGAATTTCCCGGCCAGATACCGGCACGCGGCATTTGTCGCCTATCGCGCCGGTTTCAGGGGACCCGATCCCGGACACAAGGTTGTGGCCATGTTCGTTGAGCCCGACGGCTCCGATGCACGTGTGGGTGATTTCATGACAGGATTCTGGCCGAATCCGCCGGACCGCGACAACACGTGGGGCAAACCTGTCGGCCTGGCAACCGATCGTACGGGAAGCCTGTATGTCACCAGTGATTGGATCAATCACCTGGTGCTCAAGGTTGACTTCGTCGCTCGGACGGCTGTGGAGGAAGAGACCTTGTCCCTGCCAAACCAGGACGTCCTGCGCCAGAACTATCCAAATCCATTCAATAGCGCAACGTCCATCGAGTTCGACCTGGCGTCAGAGCAGGATGTGGAACTCGGGATCTACAACCTGAGCGGGCAACGAGTGGTCACCCTCGTGAGCGGTGTCAGAGGGGTAGGCAGACACATCGCCCATTGGGATGGTCGCGACGAGTCCGGGCGAGGCGTGGCCAGCGGGATGTATTTCTACCGGCTGCAGACCGGAACGGACCAGCAGATCCGCAAGTTGCTCCTGCTCCAGTGAGTGACCGACCCTTCCCTCTTTCAGTTGCTGCCGAGGAAATAGCTGGTCATGGGAACCTGGTCATACCCCATGGACTTCAGGGCCACATCAATCCGGTAGATCGGGTCCTGCATCGGGCAGACACGCCGGTCAGTCGCCGGAATAATGGTTGTGTAGATGCGCAGTTCGCCGTCGACATAGGTGATGATTTCCTCCCGCCAGTCACCGAGGATATCAGCCCAGGCCATAACGCTGCCCGAAGTAAGAGCGAGAACAGAGAGCTGGATGAACGAATACAATGAAGAGCGGCCCCACGACTCACTGGGAGACCTCACACCACGGGAATATAGATTGGCACACCAACAGCGGAAAACTCTAATTTAGGCTGCCACTAAAATGGGGATGTTTACAGTCTCAACCTAAGTGCACCAAAACAAGCGATCCGGTCACAACCTTGGGGCTACGCCTGCATGGCGTCCACGCGGCACAAGCCGAATTCGTTTTAGGGGCCGTTTTGGTAGTGGGCGAGACGCGTTGCGAAGGTATCGCGCAGCGGATCGCGCGAGTCTGCCATGCGCGCTGCCAGTCGTTCTGCCAGGTCGGAGAGCACTGCTCTGGAGAGGGGGTCGTCGATACGGTTTTCCAATTCGCCCGGATCCGCTACCAGGTCGAATAGTTCGTCTGGACCAGAGGCGGTGAGGACCAGCTTATGGGTCTGGGTGCGGAGGATCTTCAGGACGATATCGCCGTTTTGACGGCCCAGGTATTCTGCGAAGATTTCCTCCCGCCAGTCTTCCGCCTGCCCGCCGAGAAGCAAGGGGCCGAGACTGCGCCCATCCACACCCGGCACCGTTTCCGCTCCCGCTAGCTCCAGCAAGGTCGGCATCAGATCGGAGAGTTCTACCAGTTCGCCGCGTTGTGCACCGGCTTCTATCACACCCGGCCACCGTGCGATCAACGGGATGCGATAGAGTTCGTCATAGCCGACAGCCCCCTTCTGCAAAATCCCGTGCGCACCGGTCAGGTCGCCGTGGTCGGAAGTGAAGATCACCAGTGTATCCTCGGCTAAGCCCAGGCGCTCGAGCGCATCGAGCACCCGGCCGATCTGGTCGTCGACACACGTGACATGGCCGTAATACGCCGCGACGATCTCTGCAGCGGATGGCCATTCGGAGACGCCCCACCGCTGCTTTAACCACTGCGTTCCCTCGTGCACCTGTTCCAAGGGGTCGTTGAAATTGGCCCAGGGCTGGATCGCGCTCGGTGCGTACTGCGAGGCATAGGGCTCGGGCAGGTAGTGCGGATAGTGGGGGCCGAAGAAGTCGAGACGCAAAAAGAAGGGCTCGGCCCGCTCTGTGTACTCCTCCATAACGGAGATCGCCGCGCTGGCCCGCTGGTAGTCCGGGTAGTCGGTCAGCGGTAGAGGTACCCGTGCCGCCAGCGGTTTCTCGGGGGCATAGGGCAGCCGGAACGCCGATTCTTGTTCCAGCCGGACTCCTTCCGGCCACCATTCGTGCCAGCCTGGTCCCGGGACGTATTCGTCAAAACCCCAATCCAGAGGCGTCTGGTCCTGCCCCAGATGCCATTTGCCGACGTAACTGCAACGATAGCCCGCCGTCTGCAAGAGTCGGGGAAAAACGTCGAGCCGATGCGGCAACTCGCGCTGCTGCACCTGGCGGGCATTGCAGTTGTCGGTCATCCCGTGATTGTGCGGATAAAGTCCGGTCAGCAGCGAAGCTCGCGCTGGCGAGCAGAGCGAGGAGACGGTAAAAGCGCGGGAAAAATTCATCCCCTCCGCTGCCAAACGGTCGAGGCTGGGCGTTTGGCATACCGGGTTGCCGTTGGCGCCCAGCGTGTCGAAGCGCTGTTGGTCGCTGCAGAGCAAGAGAATATGGGGACGGCGGCTCTTCATCGGGGGGAGTGTACGCAAAGAGTTGCCCGGACAACAGTGGCTGGACGCAGCCCCTTCTTTTTGCTCGCCTATCTGGCGGTTATTGCGAACGCCCGGTTCGGAAAGCTGCGCTCTTTTTACATCGGCTCGGCACCGCGCTGGGTTTGGAGAGAGAAAAAATGGTAAACCCTGGCAGCGGCGGGTGATTCCATGCACTGCACCTTCGAAGTTACCGTCATCGGCGATCAGGGCATCCTGCGGACGGGCATCTGGGGGGAGCGGTTGCTCTTCAAGTCTATCAAGGACAGTGGGACTCGTCCGTTGGGAACGGCGCTGCCCTCGACAACGTGAGCTTCGCTGTTTAGTGGGCCAATGCTGTTTTTAAGGGACTTGCGATTTTTGTTTTAGCACCTACTGCTTGCTGGTACTCCCCTGGTACTCTTTTCGCGGGCAAGCTGCATTTTGCCCGCGGTGTTGAATACTGGGTCTGCCAGACCCGTGCAGCCAGGCCTTAACGGACTTCTTCGCGTTCTTTAGTTCTGAACCGACTGCGACCTTTTGCATGATCAGTGCATTATATTGCGGTTAAGGGCAACCCCTTGTCTTCCCGACCGCGACGTCGGGACGCCTGCCACGGCCAGGATGGTCTCCGGTCCGACGTAGAGGTATAGGCACTATGCAGGGCCTTCTAGAGGTTGGAGTCAAGCCGTGTGCGGGCGTTGGCGGCGCCAACGCCGAGAGATCACCGCGTAGCCAACGGTACGCCGCTTGCCAACTACAAGATTTATATAGGGAAGATGTGGAAGATTCTAGGTCGGGAGGTTGGGTGACGGGCTATCGTGCCCTATTTCTGCCTGTTTGCGAGGGGGTTATCGACCGCTTTGCCGGACAGGATTTCGCCCTTTGTCGTATCGTGTTCGGGCCATTGATGGTAGCCTTTGCTTCCGGCCCAGTCCATTTGTCCGTTGCCCGTAACGCCTTCTTTCAGGGCGTCTTTGTCCGGGTCGGCGTACTGAATAAACCATGTCTGCAATTTTTTGCGCATGGTTAATACGATATCGATCATGGCCGGATCATTGATGAGGTTATGCTCTTCACCGGGATCGTTTTCCATATCGTAGAGTTCTTGTCTGTCGTAATAGTAACGGTGGATGTATTTGTATTTTTTGTCCCGAATCATTCTGACCGGCCCGTATTCATCATACACGACGATCATATCGTCGCCCGCCCCTTCTATGCCGCGCAGAGCATCTGCAAAGCTGCGCCCGGGTAATTATTGTCCTGAAGCTCCGCGTCAATACCCGCGTAATGCAACACGGTAGGCATAAAGTCGTACTGGCTTACCATGATATCAGTTACTATACCCGCAGGTATAGCACGGGGATGCCGGAAAATGGCCGGCACTTTAATTGAATTATCGTACATATTTATCGGATAGGTGCCGTTGCCTTTGCCCCAAAAGCCGTGGTGGCCGCAGCTAAAGCCATTGTCGCTGGTAAAGATCACCAGGGTGTTTTCGTCGATGCCTCTTTCTTTGAGCTTCTCTAAAATCCGCCCCACGTTCATATCTACCGCGGTGATAGATGCAAAGTAGCCTTTCAGGCTTTCTTTCCACTCTGCGGTCTCCGGCTCCGGAAAGGGTTTCCAGGTGGCTTCGTCGCGGATGGGCGAGGCGCAGTAGAAGTTTTCAAAGCGCATGCCCTCCGCTGCCATCTGGTCGAGCACCGGCGTGCGCAGTTCCGGGGTGCCCGCACAGCCAAGGGCCCAGGGGCCCTGGTCATCGGTCATGATCAATACGATATTGGGGTTTTTACTCATGATCCGTTTTTGCGGAGGCCCGGCTTATCAACAGCCTCATCAAAGGGTGTTTCTCCACCTTCCCATTTGTTACCCACAGGTCTCAATTGACCATAACCCGTCACATTGTATTTGTGGCCATCGATATCTGGAATCACATATTCGCTAAACCACGTTTCCATTTTTTTTCTGAGCTCTTTCACACGGCTGGCTTGAGCCGGATCAGCGATCAAGTCGTTGCGGTCGTCGGGGTCATTAACCACATCGTAAAGCTCATGTGGCCCATCGGGATAGCGATGGATGTATTTCCACTCGGCCGTGCGGATCATCCTGCAATAACCGTACTCGTCAAAGATGACCACGCTGTCACGGCCGTCTGCCCGGTCGTTTTTTAATACTGGAAGCAGCGATTGGCCGGGCAGATTAGTATTTGGGGGCGGAAGGTCGACATAGTCCAATAGCGTAGGCAAGACATCATAAGCCGAAGCCATCGCCGATTGCACCGTACCTTCTGGGATTACGCCCGGGTGCGTAGCCAGGAAAGGCACCTTAATCGAATTTTCGTACATATTCACCGGGTCCGTTCCATTGCCCTTGCCCCAAAAACCATGTTGCCCGCACGAATGCCCGTTGTCAGAGGTAAATATCACGAGGGTATTTTCGCGCAATCCCTTTTCTTCCAGCCGGTCCAAAATCCGCCCCACATCCAGATCCATCGCCGTCACCGCCGCATAATACCCCTTCAGACTTTCGCGCTGCCCTAGATTGTTGCTCAGCCCTTTCGCCGAGCGGGCCGGCAGGCCGGCATCGTCCTCGGGCACCTTTGCCCACGGATGCAGCGGTTCTTGTGGACAGGTCTCGAAAGCACAGTCGTCATAAGAGTCCATAATATCCTGAGGGTGGCCGATCCACGGCGCGTGTGGCGCCGTATAATGAACGCTCAGGTAAAATGGAATTTTGTCTTCTGCCTGGGCGTCTATATAAGCGAGCGCGTCATCGGTAATTACATTCGTCAGATAACCGGGCACGAGCTCTGTTATACCGTTGCGGATCATATTTTGATCGTTATAGGCGCTCGCCCCGCCCGGATGCGCGAACCAGTGAGAAAACCCACACTGCGGCAGGGAGGAACTGCCCAAGTGCCATTTGCCGGACAGACCGCATCTCCACCCATTGGCGGCCAAGATATTTGTATAACACACTTCATCGTCGAGAAAACTCGGTCCCGTCCCGAAGTTGGCGTGCCCTCCAATAAAATCGTGTACGCCGTGCTGAGATGGAATACGACCGGTTAA
>LWDU01041539.1_pt1 | contig 15333 bp, 9 predicted proteins | sample 727161 | NCBI WGS metagenome assembly LWDU01 (sample SAMN04566230, study PRJNA314399) | hydrothermal vent metagenome | isolation source: deep sea hydrothermal plume seawater | place: Mexico: Gulf of California, Guaymas Basin | collected 2004-07-11 | reverse complement strand
TCTGTATGACGGATGTCCAGATTCGACGCCCGCCCGACGAGCCAAGAACCCCACTAAGTTGTCCGTCTTTGAGCAGGATCAAGGGCGTCATGTTGTTGAGAGCACGGGCGTGTGGGACGATGGTGTTCACGGTTCCAGGTAGCGGGCAGCTCCAGCCGATCCCATTGTTCATCATCACACCTACCCCCGGGTTCACGACGCCGGAGTAGGCCAGATTTGTTTGCGTCAGCGCCACGGCGTTACGGTCCTTGTCCACGACCGAAATGTGGGTCGTCCCATCGTCCGCCGCCGCACCCGCAGGACCAGGGAAGTCATCGGGCTTCTCTCGGCCTTCATAGGGCCAGGGATTGCCAGCGCACGCCGGTCCTGCCTTTGCTCGGTCGATAGATTTCGCACGTTCCGCGCCGTACGCGGGTACCGTCAGCGCAGCGATCGGAGCCCCGGTAATCTCCGGGTCTCCCATCCAAGTAAAACGGTCTGATGCGGCCAACTTGATCGCCTCGACGATCAGATGGAGTACGGCCGGGTCGCCGTGATTGGTCCCGTTAAGTTCGAACGTCGAAAGAATGTTGAGCGTTTCCATCACCGTCGGGCCGGAAGTCGGGCCAGGGAGCCCCATCACCTCGTAGCCACGGTATTCGCCTAGCATGCCGTGTCGATGTAGAAAGGGCGTGTACTGAGCGAAATCGGATACTTCCAGTAGCCCTCCATTTGCCTGAACGTCGGCGGATATTTTCTCGGCGATCTCACCTTTATAGAAAGCGTCGGGTCCACCCGAGGCCAGCGTGCGCAACGTCGCAGCATGCTGTTTCTGGATCAACTTTCCGCCCACCGGTATCGGGTATCCGTCTGGGTAGTAGATTTCGGTCGTGGCCGGAAAACGCAGGAACAGGTCTCGGCGGGCCACGGTGGAAAGGGTGAAGTGCGCCCCTACAGTGAATCCCTCTTCTGCGAGCTTGATCGCCGGTTGCAGCGCGTCCGAAAGGCTTATCGTCCCCCACTCTTCAAGCGCACGACTCAGCCCGGCGACCGTTCCCGGTATAGCGATCGACTTGTAACCGGACGACAGCATGTCGTCCTTTACCTTCGGCCAGGCGAAGTTGCGAGAGTAGCGGGACGAGCCCGTGTCCATGTCCTCCATACCGCCCTCAAGCGGGTACTCATCGGTCGTCGCTCTAGCAGGGGCCTGCATGCCGTAGTCGATAGCTCCACCGCCACCGGCCGCCATGTAGACCGTCATAAGGCCGCCGCCGCCAATGCCGTTCATGAGGGGCTGTAAAACGCCCATCGCGAAGGCAGTGCTGACGGCGGCGTCGACGGCGTTCCCGCCACGCTTCAGGGACTCCAGCCCGACTTCCGCACCCAGAGGATGCTGCGCCACGACCATTCCCTGTCGTGAGCGGATCTCTTCATGAGCGAGGATCGGGCGGGACGTATACATAGGTTTCCTTTGCGCCAGCGCGGTCGAGCATATTGCCGAGTCTGTTTCCTTCAGCGACGGCGATTCTACGACCGACCGGTCGACTCGTCCCGGTTCAGCGGCATCTGTCATTGACAGCCGAGGCCAAAAGCGGTCGTATGTGGCCTACATCACGTCATAAGTGCAGGACAGTGGCCGATCCAACTCCAGCCGCGCACAACGTATCTCTCTCTTCATGCATGGACCCAGTTCGCGTTCCACGTCACCTTCACCACGTCATCGGTTTACGCGATCGTGGAAGTAGGGCTGAACCCGTTCCAGTTGTTGTTGGTTGGAGCAGTGCTTGAGGGAAGTGTGCTGATCACCGAGGTGCCGACCGGGATCGTTGCGGACGCTTTCTCACGGAGAAGGTCCGTCATTATCGGATACGCCATCCTGGCGATCGGATTTCTGGTCTGGGCGTCCGTGCCTAACCTGTGGATGATCCTCATTGCACAGGTGTTCTGGGCCCTTGGCTTCACCTTCACGAGCGGTGCGCAAGAGGCGTGGATCGCCGACGAGGTTGGTGACGATAGTGTTGGGGCCGTATTTCTGCGATCGGCTCAGATCGGCCAGTTGGCGGCCTTTCTCGGGATCTTCGTCGGGGTCTCCTTGGCGATAGTTGATCTTCAGATTCCGTTCTTCGTGTCCGGAATACTGTTTTTGTTCCTGTCTGGGTTCTTATTCGTGTTCATGGCGGAACGTAACTTCAAACCGGCCGGAAGCGTCGACGGCGTGTTCGGGGGCATCAAGGTCACGTTACGCTCGAGCGCGAGCGCAATTCGGGGACGTGCTGCGATAGTATTCACGCTGGCCGTTGTCGCTATATTCGGGGCGTCGTATGAGGCCTTTGATCGACTCTGGCCCGCGCACCTGTTGCAACAGGTGAATCTTCCAGAGTTAGCCGGGCTGGATCCACTTGTCTGGTTTGCTGTCATCGCCTCCGGGGGGCTGCTTCTCGGCGCGGGTATCACGGGGGTCGTCGGGAAAACCGGTGCCGTGACCACCAGGACAGGGCCTACGCGTACGCTTGCGGTTTTGACAGCTCTACTGACGGTGACCCTCTTCGCTTTCGCCTTCACTTCATCACTTCTTGCGCTGGTCATAACCTACTGGGTTGTGGTCGCCCTCCATCACTCAAGTCGGCCGGTGGTGCTGACGTGGATAAACCGGGGGCTCGATCCGTCGGTGCGAGCGACCGTTTCCCTTGGACAGGTCACTTTTGGGCCTGTTATCGGCATCATCGCAACCATCAGATCGATCCGATTCGGGCTTGCTGTTGGTGCAACTGCTCTGGTTCCCGCGCTATGTCTGCTTGTGCTTGCCGGCCGCCGCGATAGCAAACTCTCACAAGAATTATCTGAAGGGCCGGTTAGTGCCGAGACCCCCGACTAGTGATCCCGGGTGTACAGTGGCGCCGCCCAATAGATTCCAAGCCGACTCTGACATCTCAAAATAGGAGTGCTCGCCGAATGAAGATCACCGGGATAGATACGTTCGCGGTTGATGGCGGGGCACGACCATGGCACTTCGTCGCCATACGAACCGACGCCAGGATCACCGGCTATGGCGAGTTCGGCGAGAGCGGCGTGACCCACGGCCTGCAGGGCCTTGTGCAGGACATGAGTTCCTGGCTGATTGGCAAGGACCCGACGCCCGTGGAGCGACTCTACTTTGATCTGTATCGCGCATACCGGGGTACGCCTTACGGCGTTACGGCGTGGGCGATTGCTGGCATCGAGCTGGCGCTGTGGGATCTAAAAGGCAAGGCGCTTGGATTGCCGGTACACAGCGTCGTGGGTGGCCCCTTCAGGGAGAAGCAGCGCGTGTACTGGTCCCACCTGGGGACATACCGTGCGCGGGACCCCGAACTCTGGGGCGCGAAGCCACTTCGGACCTGGGACGACGTCGCCGATTGCGCCCGGGAGGCGGTCGATAAGGGATACACGGCGTTCAAGACGAACATCCTGTTCCCTGGCGACCCCTCATGGGCCATCACCCAGGGTCGTGATGGGAAGACGCACGACCAGCTTGCCGAGTCGGACATTATCAACCAAGCGGTGAAGCAGATTTCGGTAATGCGTGATGCCGTCGGGCCTGAGATAGATATCTGTCTGGACATCAACTACAACTTCAAAACAGAGGGTGCGATCCGCGTCGCCCGTGCGCTTGAGCCGTACAAGCTCTTCTGGCTGGAGATAGACAATCAGGATCCCGAGGCACTATCGATAACTTCCGGCGAGCAACTGGTCACGATGCGTCAGTACCAACCCTTCTTTGATCTACGGGCGATGGACACGGTGAAGGTAGACGTGCAGTGGCAGGGTTTTGGCAACGCCAAGAAGGTCGCCGATCTGGCCGAGACCTTTGAGCTGAACATCGCTCCGCACAACTACAACTCCCACCTGTCGACCTTCCAGAGCCTGAACCTGTGCGCTTCCGTTTCCAACGTGAGGATCATGGAGTCAGACCCCGACGCAATTCCGTGGAAGGACGAGCTGGTGACGGTGGTACCTGAGCCAAAGAACAGTTACATCGACATCCCACAGGGTCCCGGCTGGGGCACAGACCTGAACGAAGAGGTGGCGAAGAAGCACGCCTGGAACAAGTAGGGAGTGCTTATTTGAGGCGATCCTTTGAGAGCCTCAGGGCACGCCGATCTTCGAGCGTATTGCCGTACTCGTTAGAGACAAATTGCCGGAAGCATTCGATAGGACGTAAGAACGTGAAGATCACAGATGTAGAAATATTTGTAGTCGATGGAGGCCGCCGACCCTGGCTGTTCTCCGCCGTGCGCACTGACGCCGGTATTACCGGATACGGTGAGTTCGGATCGGGCGTCGCATCGCACGCGCTGGTCGGGCTGATCGAGGACTTCAAGCCGCATGTGATCGGCAAAGACCCCGAGGCGGTCGAGAAGCTTTACTTTGACCTGTACCGCCTGATGCGACAGGCCCCGGGTGGCCTTGTGAACATGGGCATCGCTGCGATCGAGCTGGCGTGCTGGGACATCAAGGGGAAGGCGATGGGCGTGCCGGTCAACAACCTGCTGGGAGGGCCGTACCGGGACAAGCAGCGTGTCTACTGGAGTCACCTCGCCAGCGCTCGCGCGGGCGACCCGACGTTGGCTCCCGACAAGCCTCTAAAGGATTGGGCCGCAGTGGCGGCCGCGGCGCAGGAGGTCCCTGCGGCGGGATACACGGCGTTCAAAACCAACATCCTGTGGCCGGGCGAGACCCCTCGGGCTATCTCACAAAGCCGTGACGGCAAGAGCCACGACCAGCGCGCAGACACGGACGTGGTACGGCACGCCACGAAACAGATCGAAGTAATGCGTGACGCGGTCGGAGACGACGTCGATATCCTTCTGGACATCAACTACAACTTCAAAACTGAAGGCGCCATCAGGGTTGCCCGTGCTCTAGAGCCGTACAACCTGTTCTGGATTGAGCATGACAACGAAGACCCGGAGGCGCTGGCGCAACTGAAGGCGTCTACCTCCACGTTGCTCTGCTCCGGCGAACAGCACTTCACGATGCGTGAGTACCTGCCTTACTTCGAGGCCCACGCCATGGACACGGTCAAGGTAGACGTGCAGTGGCAAGGATTCGGCGTTTCCAAGAAGGTCGCCGACCTGGCCGAGACCTACGAATTGAATATCGCACCGCACAATCCGGCATCAGAGCTAGCCAGCTTCCAGTCGGTACATTTGTGCGCTTCGGTCTCCAATGTCCGAATTATGGAGAGCGACCCTGAGGGTGTTCCGTGGCGATTCGAACTGTTCACCGAACGACCAGAGGTGATTGACAGCTACATGATGGTTCCAACCACCCCCGGATGGGGATGCGACCTCAACGAGGACGCGCTGAAGAAATACGCCTGGAATAAATAACTACCGCATCTGCGCATCCCTCATTAACGGATCGGACAAACACAAATGAAAATCACAGCAATCGAGAACTTCCTTGTCGACAGCGGTGGTCGCGGCCCGTGGTTGTTCTGCGCCATCCGGACGGACGCCGGTATCACGGGATACGGCGAGTACGGACAGGGCGCACTTTACCGTGGTCTCCCGGCGCTGATAGAAGACCTGAGCCGAAGCCTTATCGGGACGGACCCGCTTCCGGTCGACAAGATCTTTATGGACATGTACCGCCACAGGCGCGCCGAGACCGGTGGGGCGACCGCGATGGCGATGGCCGGTATCGAGCTGGCGCTCTGGGACATCAAGGGCAAATACCACGGAGTACCGGTGTACAGCCTTGTTGGCGGCCCGTTCCGCGAGAAGCAGCGCGTCTACTGGTCACACCTAGCCACCTACAGGACACGTCGATCCGCAGAGATGGGCACGCCGCCGCTGCGCACTATGGATGACTTGGCCGACTGCGCGCGAGAGGCCGTGGACGCCGGTTACACGGCGTTCAAGACCAATATCATCTTCCCTGGTGAGAACCCGTCGATGATCGGCAACATGTTTGCGGGGTCTAACGACCAGAACGCCCCGACCGACCTTGTCAGGCACACCAAGAGGCAGATCGGTGCGATGCGCGAGGCTGTTGGGCCGGACATCGATATCCTCCTGGACATCAACTACAACTTCAAAACAGAGGGCGCGATAGCTATCGGCCGGGCGCTTGAAGAGTACGAGTTGTACTGGATGGAGATTGACAACCAGGACCCGGACGCTCTTCTGCAGCTCAAGATGCAGCAGCGCACTCCGATCACAACAGGCGAGCAGCTTCTTGGCTTGCGCCAGTACCAGCCCTACTTCCGGAAGCACGCCATGGACACCGTCAAGGTGGATGTGCAGTGGCAGGGCTTCTCTCAAGCTAAGAAGGTCGCAGAGCTGGCGGAGGTGTACGAGATGAACATCGCTCCGCACAACTACAACTCACACCTGTCCTCGTTCCAGAGCCTGAACCTGACTGCCGCTGTATCCAACGTGCGCATCATGGAATCGGACGTGGACTCAGCGCCGTGGCGCGACGAAATCACCACAAACGTCCCGGAAATCAAAGACGGTTTCATGACCATCCCGACGGCTCCCGGATGGGGCACCGAGCTGGATGAAGTCGCAGCGAAGAAGTACGAATTCAAGGGTTAGACAAAGACGCGTATGGCAATACGCCCATGGTTGACACGCAAGAGGTTGTATTGCCATACGCCCCTACTACCAACCTCCAATTGGACAACATCACATGAAGATCACCGCAATCGATACCTTTGCAGTCAAGTCCGGCGGTTGGGGAGCATGGCTCTTCTGCGCCGTGCGGACGGACGAGGGCATCACCGGATACAGCCAGTTCGGTGAGGGCAAGCTATCGAAGGGCCTTCCGGGGATCATTGAAGACCTGTCCGGCTGGCTGATCGGCAAAGACCCGGACCCGGTCGAAAAGTTCTACATGGACATGTACCGGCAAACACGTTCGATGTCCGGCGGCGCCAACGCGATGGCGATTGCAGGAATCGAGCTCGCCCTCTGGGACATCAAGGGCAAGCGCTACGGCGTGCCGGTCCACCAGCTCGTTGGCGGCCCGCACCGGGATAGGCAACGCGTCTACTGGTCCCATCTCGCGACGTATCGCGCTGGTAACGCCGAGTTCTACGGCGGCACACCGCTGGTAACGCTGGAAGACGTTGCTGATTGCGCAGCCGAGGCAGTTGAACGCGGCTACACGGCGTTCAAGACGAACATCATCTTCCACGGCGAAAAATCGAGCGCAATCAACCAGGGATTCTTCCAGGCTGACGACCAGAACGCGACCACGGAACTGGTTCATCACGTCGAAGGACAGATCGGCGCGATGCGGTCGGCCGTTGGCCCTGATATCGGCATAGCGCTGGACATCAACTACAACTTCAAAACAGAAGGCGCCATCCGCATCGCACGCGAGCTTGAGGCACACGATCTGATGTGGCTGGAGATCGACAACCAGGATCCGCAGGCGCTGGCCCAGCTTAAGGCATCGACCACTACGCCGATCTGCTCAGGGGAGCAGCTCCTCGGCGTGCGACAGTACCAGCCCTACTTCAAGCGCCACGCAATGGACACGGTGAAGGTGGATGTGCAGTGGCAGGGATTCTCGCAATCCAAGAAGGTGGCGGACCTCGCCGAGACTTACGACCTGAACATCGCCCCGCACAACTATGGATCACACCTGTCCAGCTTCCAGAGCTTGAACCTGACCGCCTCGGTATCGAACGTCAGGATCATGGAATCGGACGTGGACGCAGCGCCGTGGCGTGACGAGCTGACGACCGTGCTCCCGGATATAAAAGACGGCTACATGGCCATCCCGCAGGAGCCAGGCTGGGGCTGCGACCTGGACGAATTGGCCCTGAAAAAGTACGCCTATACGGGTTAGACGATTCTCGTTCAATAAACGTGTAGGGGCGATCAACAGACCGCCCCTACGGCCTTTCGCCAATACCCAACGAACGGATAATTCCCCATGAAAATCACCGCAATCGAAACCCGAGTTGTAGACACCGGTGGAGGCGGACCCTGGCTCTTCGGCATCGTACGCACAGACGCCGGGATCACTGGTTACAGCCAGTTCGGCTCCGGCTCCTACCCGAAGGGGCAGGTTGGGCTGGTTGAGGATATCGGCGCAACGCTCATTGGCAAAGACCCGGCCCCGGTGGAGCGCCACTATCTCGACATGTATCGCAAGACGGCGCAGGTGTCCGGTGGTGCTACATCGATGGCAATCGCCGGGATCGAGTTGGCCCTCTGGGACATCAAGGGCAAGGAGGCCGGGAAGCCCGTATATGAGCTTCTCGGCGGGCCGTTCAGGAAGCGCCAGAAGGTGTACTGGTCCCACCTCGCGTCCTACCGTGCCCAACGGGCGGGAGAGCTGGGCGTCGCACCACTCCGAACCTGGGACGATGTCGCCGACTGTGTAAGGGAAGCCACCGACGCCGGGTTCAGCGCGTTCAAATCAAACATTATCTTCCCGGGCGATCCCTCCCGGAGGATGAGAGACGTGTTCGCCGGCGATTTCGATCAGAACGCCGACCAGAACTTGATCGACCATGCCGTCCAGCAGATCTCCGTCATGAGGGAAGCCGCCGGACCGAAAGTCGGTATCGCACTCGACATCCACTACGAGTTCAAGACGGAAGCCGCCATCAGGCTTGCGCGGGCGCTTGAGCCATACAACCTGATGTGGCTGGAGTTTGATCGATTTGAGCCGGAGCCGCTGGCCGAGATCAGGTCGTCGACACGCACCCCCATCTGCACAGGCGAGCAACTTCTAGGAGTACGTGAGTACAAGCGTTTCTTCGATCTCCGGGCGATGGACACCGTCAAGATAGACGTGCCGTGGCAGGGTTTCAGCCAGGCGAAAAAAGTCGCCGACCTCGCCGAGTTGTACGAGATGAACATTGCCCCGCACAACTACACGTCACACCTGGCGACGTTCCAGAGCCTCCAGTTCACGGCGATGGTGCCGAACGTGCGGATCATGGAGACCGATATCGATTCATCACCCTGGCGTGACGAACTAACGACCGCCGTACCCGAGCTTAAGGATGGCTACATGACAATCCCGGACGGTCCCGGCTGGGGCTGCGATCTCAACGAAGCGGCCGCCGAAAAGCACGCGTACAACGGGTAATCTGTGAGGTCCGGTGACCGGTGCCAAGCAGAACTGTTCAACACGGCGGCGAAGTCATAGTGACAGCTAGGGCAGACCGTTAATCCGGGCTTCACATTAGTACCACATTACGGGCAAACTCGATGCCGGGGACGTGACATAAACCAAATCAACGACGTCACCACAAATCCCATGAACCATAAAACGAAAAGTAGTGTTACGCCGATAGCGGTCCCAACGTCAGAAGCGCCAACACATAACTCGTCTCCGGTTGGGCAATCTTGAGCAGCACGGTCTGATATTCCACCGGAGATTCATATCGCCATCAGCGCAGTCCATACGATGATCGCCCAAGAAGCTTTCCGTTTCGGCATTATTCCGAAATCCATTACACACTCGTGTTATGTACTAGGGTTAAAGGCGACATTTGCAGGTCGGTCGGGGGAAAGTATGTCTATGAAGGCTGAACGCTCGACTCGTCGATAACGCAGTAGGGGCGGTCAACAGACCACTTTTGGGCGGGCCAAGAACCGCCCCAAACCTGACAACTCATCAAGCTCTGACAGGACACTAAATGCGCATCGCCACCCTGGGCATTTCCCATGAGACCAACACCTTCTCACGGGTGCCTGCCGAGTACGACAAGTTTGTGGAGGTCGAGCTGCTTCGCGGCGCAGAGATCATCGAGCGTCATGGGGACTCTAACTACACGATCGCCGGCTATTTAGAGGCGTCCCGAGAATTGGACTTTGAGCTCGTCCCGCTGATGTTCGCCCGCACGGGACCGATCGGCACCATCACGAAAGACGCATACGACAGGCTCGCAGGCGAGATGTTGGGGATGCTGCGCGACCAGGGCCCGTGGGGCGCTGTCTTGATAGCGAATCACGGCGCCGCAGTCTCCGAAGAGTTCCCGGACATGGACGCTGAGTTCGCCCGCGCGATACGTGAAATCGTCGGCCCGGACATCCCTGTGGGCATCACGCTCGACATGCACTCCAACATCTCGCGTGACTTGATCGAACGCACAACGGCGTGTGTTGTCTGGCGCACCAATCCTCACCTTGACACGCGCATTCGCGGCCGTAAGACCGCCGATCTGATCTATGATGCCGCGCTGGGCAAGACAAAGCCGGTCCAGTGGATCGAGACGCCCCCGGTGCTCGTCAACATTGTGCGGCAGTTCACCGGCGAGGAGCCGATGAAGGGGCTTGTGGATGACGCCATCACCGCCAACGAACGACCCGGAATCCTGGACACCAGCGTTGCCGAGGGCTACCCGTACGCCGATGTCGCAGAGATGGGCATGAGCTTCATCGCGATAGCGGACGATGACCTGGCGGCAGCCCGTGAGGCCGCTAGATGGATGGCCGCTCGCGCATGGGATCAGCGGGTTGAGCTGAATGTGCCCGTTCCTAGCATCATCGACGCGCTGACGACGGCCGAAGACCTGTACGTAGGCCCCAAGCCGGAGGGCGTGACGAACTTCGTGCCCGCAGACGGCAGCGCCCTGGCGGCGCCGGTAGCCGATAACGAGCACTCCCACTTAGGTCCCATCGTACTGATGGATGTCGGCGACAACATCGGCGGCGGCTCGTCTGCGGACTCCACATTTATCCTGGCTCAGGCAAAGCAGATGGGCGTGAAGGGGATGTTGTTGTCGCTATACGACCCGGAAGCCGTTGAAGCCTGTGTTGCAGCGGGCGTCGGCGCTGAGATGACGTTTGAAGTCGGCGGCAAGACGGACGATATGCATGGCGAGCCGGTTCTGGTAACGGGCCAGGTCCGGGCCATCTCCGACGGCGATTTCGAGGAGACACGCCCGATCCACGGCGGTTATCGATACTTCTCGGCAGGAACATGTATTCGACTGGACACCACCGACGACCACACCATTCTCCTCACAGGTCGCCGGAGCGGCAACACCAGCCGCGAGCAGATGTATCACATCGGAATCTGGCCGGAGAAATATCGGGTGATCGTGGCCAAGGGCGTCGTGTCGCCCCGCCCGGCATACCAGCCCATCGCCGCAGAAGTGATCCTCGTAAACACCCCCGGCGTTACAACGGCAGATCTGGAAACCTTCACCTACGAGCGACGCCGAATCCCGCTATACCCGTTTGAAGAGGCGACGTACGATCCGGGGTCGCGTCTTGGGGATTGTGACCAGTAATTCAGGGTACTTGTACAAAATCAAATTGCTCCCTCTCCCCAGAGCGAGAGAGGCCTAAGTGCAGCAGGCGTGAGGGGTATAAGGTCGCAGGTTTGCAACCAGTTTGATCTGAAAACGGAGATGCCGCAGGGGCGTACAGCAATACCCTCAGGCGAAGCAAGCACCGCCCCTACGCGTTGTCGCTACTCGAAACCATCCCAGCCTGAATCGCCGCTTCCAACCTCAACGGCGCGTGCGACGACACGAAATACTCTCGTCGCTTACCTGACTCCTGCAGCACCACCATAACGCCCGCCGAAACGCCCGGCATGCTCCACGCCCTGCGCCCCAGTGGCCCCCGGCTGTAACCCCACCCGCCATATCGCGCCCATCGGTACCCATCGACCTCTATCGACTGGTGTGGCGGACCACCCCATACCTGAAGGTGAACTTACCGTTAGAGACATTTGTACGGAGCGTCAAGAAATTCATATACGCAAACAAAAACGCAGCGGTCGACACGACAGCGGCGATCCATGCAAACAAACCATCAGCGCCTCCAGCAGTACCGGCGCCTATCCGTACTCCGATAGATGAGATTGTCAGCAATGGCGCGGCAAGTAAAACCCAGCGCAGCCATTTGGGCGCTTCCAGCTTCTCTTCGTATGTAGTCGAGTAGTCGTCCATCAGAACGGGATTGCCCTCTGGAGGCTTCTTCGTCGCGTCGGTGATGTTGAAATAAGTGCTCTCGCATGACAATCAACATGCCCAAGAGTTGTATCCGAGACCGTGTGTCGTGTTGACTGGTAATTAGGGCCACTCTAGTATGACCGTACTGGAAATGTCGGCGAGCCTACCTCAAAAAACGGCTCGTCAACCCCAGGCACGACGGTCGAGGAGGTACTCATGGACCTCGCCCTGACTGCCGTAATAACGGCTCTACTGGTCAGCGCACTGGCAGGTGGTATTACCTACCTCCGTAGCGCACTGAACTCCCGTCGGCAAGAAGCTGCACGGGCGGCGGCAGAACAACAGATTCGCCGAGCTGACGCACGGAGCAGGGAAATACTGCTCGAAGCCAAAGAAGAAGGAAATAGGACCAGAGCCGCTGCAGAAGCGGGAATCCGAGCCGAACGGCAGGAAATACAAAGACTTGAACGGCGCGCTGAGCAGCGCGAGGAGACGTTGGACAAACGGTCTGGCGCTCTCGATGAACAGAACACAGGCCTGGAAAGACTCCAGGGACAACTTGAGACTGAACGTACGGACTTTGAGGACGTCCGAAGTAAAGAGCTGGCAAGACTAGAGGAGATCTCAGAACGGGAAGCTGAACGGCTGGAGGAGATCTCTGGACTTTCCGCAAATGACGCACGTCAGATGCAGATGGTCCGCGCCGAAGAGGCTATCGAGTTTGACCTTGCACGACGCTACCGCGACGCGGAGTTGGAAGCACGGGAACGCTCTGAAAATCTCGCCCGCAACATCCTTGCAGGAGCTATACAGCGTCTGGCGTCCAGTGTTGTTTCGGACAGCTCGGTGTCTTCTGTCCCGCTGCCAAGTGACGATATGAAGGGGCGGCTCATCGGCCGGGAAGGCCGAAATATCCGTGCCATCGAAGCAGCCACGGGCGTCGACTTGATAATCGACGAAACGCCGGAGGCGGTCACGATCTCATGTTTCGACCCGATACGTCGTGAAGTCGCACGTATCGCCCTTGGGATATTGATCCAGGACGGCCGGATACACCCGGCCCGGGTTGAGGAGCAGGTGGCAAAAGCGCGCCGAGAGGTCGACGAGGTCGTGCAGAAGGCGGGCGAAGAGGCCCTATTTGAGGCCAACGTAAAGGGTTTGCACCCTGAGTTGGTCAAAATAGCAGGCCGGCTGAAGTTCCGATACAGCTACGGCGAGAACGTGCTCAGGCACTCTGTCGAAGTGTCCCTGCTGGCGGGGATGATGGCGGCCGAGATCGGCGCAAATGTTGAACGTGCGAAGGCCGCAGGATTCCTGCACGACATCGGTAAGGCCCTCACCCACGAGGTTGAAGGCCCGCACGCCGAGATCGGCGCAGACTTGGTCCTGAAGTACAACGTTTCGGACCAGATCGCTGACCCGATTCGCCAACACCACGACTCCGAGATGACGACCCCGGAGGCCTTTATCGTGGCCGCCGCCGACGCCATCAGCGCAGCGCGCCCCGGGGCGCGACGTGACACGCTCGAGCGCTACGTGCAGAGGATGCAGGAACTTGAGGATGCCGCCCGCGGCTTTGAAGGCGTGGAACGTTGTTTTGCGATTCAAGCCGGACGTGAAGTCCGGGTCATGGTTCAGCCGGATATCGTTGACGATGCCGCATGCGCCGTGCTCGCCCGGGGAATCACGAAGCGGATTGAGACCACTCTGTCCTATCCGGGCCAGATCAAGGTGGTCGTGATAAGGGAATCCAGGTCTATCGAGACTGCTCGCTGATCGGGCTTCCCGTTAGACAAGGCAAATCAGATTCCGGGGCGTTCCACAGGGGTGGCCCGGAATCGCGTTATGGTCCGTCTCGTGGTGTCATTTCCAGCGGCTCGAAATCCGGCGGTGAAATCTCCGGAGTGCCTGTATCCTGTTGCTTCTGTTCTGCCTGAAACATACTGGTTGATTGTGGTGATGGGCTGACCAGACGGAAACTACTGATACGGATTATGCGTTGAGCTCGTCTATCCAAAATAACGCCGGTGGTGTCGTTCCGCCCGTGGTCGATCTCCACCTTCATACGTCCGCGTCTGACGGACAGCTTTCACCTACCGAATTGATCGAACAGGTCGCAGGTACTTCCCTGAGGATCGTGGCGGTTACTGACCACGATTCTACCGAAGGCGGCACACCATCCCCACCTGACCTTGATTGCAGGGATAGAATTGGGCACGGAAGATGGTGAATCAGACGTCCACCTGATCAGCCATTTTGTGAACCCCTGCGCGCCCGGCTTGCAGGACTTTCTTTCCCACCTGCGTGATGGACGCATCGAAGCTGCGGAAGGCACGGTGACTAGGTTGGGAGAGCTGGGCATACACATTAGTTGGGAACGCGTGATGGAGATAGCAGGCGGCGCAGTGGGCAGGCCACATATCGCTCGAGCGATGGCCGAAGCTGGTTACGTGAAAAACGCACAAGACGCCTTCCAGCGTTACCTCGGCAACGATGGCCTTGCCCGGGTCAAACGACCCAAACCGACACCGGGCGATGGTGTTCGATTCCTGCATTCGATCGGGGCTACGGCCACACTGGCACACCCCCAAACTGTAAAGGGCCTGAGACGCGTCCTCGGTTTCTTGGTGGACGAGGGGCTGGACGGGATAGAGGTGTTCGCGCCGAAGTACGGCACGAGCGATCGGGAACGGCGGCTTGAAGTCGCCCAACAGTCGGCGGCAGCGATTATCACGCTTGGGGGACATCCGAGGAGATCGTCCCGGGCGACGCTAAGACGGTCGGCCCTCCAATGGATGCGGTAGACAAATTACGTGCCGCAGCAGACAGATGGAAGGCTGCCGCCGCAAGGGCTCCCAAGATACTCGGAGAGGGGCCTCCCACCCCAAGCTCCGGCTGACATGGAGATCCTGGGAGCACCGTTTTATGGCGTCCTCTTGCTGGCTCTCGGCGCCTACTTGTTTGGCGCCATCCCAACCGCTTATCTCGCCGTTCGGGTAAGACGCGGCGAGGATATTCGTCAGATCGGCAGCGGCAATGTGGGTGGCGCGAATGCGATTCAGGNNNGTTCTGGACTACGGCAAGGGCATCGAAGTCGTAGGTGGATGTGCCGCCCTAGTAGGGCACAACTGGTCGGTATTCCTCAGGTTTTCCGGCGGGAGGGGACTGGGCACAGGCAGCGGCGTGCTGTTCGCCATGGCGTGGCCGATCTGGTTCATATTTGTCGGCATCGGACTGATCTGCTGGATCATCACCCGTAACTCGCCCGTCGGGTGGGTGATAGCGCTAGTTCTACTACCGTTTATCGTGGTCGGGTTCGGGCTGGCTCAGGAATACGTCATTTACGCCACGTTGTTCACCGTGATATCCGCGATCAAACGGGTAGCATCTAATCCAGGTGATCGACGAGCGTCCCTTGAAATGCCGCCTGAACA
>LWDU01036505.1_pt1 | contig 15336 bp, 12 predicted proteins | sample 727161 | NCBI WGS metagenome assembly LWDU01 (sample SAMN04566230, study PRJNA314399) | hydrothermal vent metagenome | isolation source: deep sea hydrothermal plume seawater | place: Mexico: Gulf of California, Guaymas Basin | collected 2004-07-11 | reverse complement strand
GTGCACCCACTGCTGGTGGTTACCGCGAAAGGAATTGTAGAACGTCGCGGATGTTCCATTGGCGAAATGCAGCTCTCCCTGGAATTCCATGGGCACATCATCCGGGCTGTCAACTCGCTTCGCGCCGTACAGAATTCGCCCACGCACTTCCGTCGGCATTTCGAAGTTCATGGCCCACAGCGTAATTCGGATCGTGTACCACCCCAGGTCGCCCAGACATCCTGCCGGCTCCAGATTGCTGCTGGCTCGAATATTGCTGGCCACCCATTCTTCGTCGGCACAAAAGCTGAACTGGCTGGCGATTCGGCGAATCTCACCCACGCTGGTGCCGTCATCCAGAGTCCTGCGAATCTCGGGCAGACGAGCACTGTGCATGAACATTACTCCGTCCATGAATTGCACGTTGTTGGCGTTGCAGGCATCAATCATCTTCTGCACATCATCGGCTGTCACGCCGCACGGTTTTTCCACCATGACGTGCTTGCCCGCGTTAGCAGCTTTGACCACCCATTCCGTGCGAAGGCCTGTCGGCAGCGGGACATAGACAGCGTCGATGTCGTCTCGACCAAGCAACTCTTCATACGTACCCAGGGCATCAACCTGATGATCCACCGGCACGGATGCCTGGCAGGTGTCAATGAAAGCCTGCGCCTTATCGACCGATCGACTGGCAACTGCCACCACCTGTCCATTGCCGGAAGCGGCAATGGAATGCCAGTTCTTCACGGCAATTCCGGCGGTGCTCATGATTCCCCAACGGCACAACTGTTCGCTCATTAACCTTCGTCCTGCAAGTGCTTACCGATGATCAGATCTCCCCTGATGAGAGCCTTGGATTTCCGTTGTCTGGCCAGGAAGCTGTCCGGATACGTCTATTCCTGTGAGCGGCAGGGCGCTAGCCATTGCCAGTGTTCTCACCCGCGGCCAGCGGCTCACTGCTTCCGGTATTCGCACAGCCTCCTGATACGCCAAGTGGCGGATGGTCCGGAAAACTCCGGTGAATCGCAAGTCAGCGACATGCGCGACTACAAAAATCAGCGGATTCCACGATCGGCGGCTGCGTGGCACGCCCATTCTTTCCCGCCGCTTTCAGTACCACACGCTAACGACCGCTGGCGATGTTCCGGCGACGACGTGACAGGTCACGTCTCAACGAATAAAGTGAACAGCCGTCAACAGGGCAGCTCCAAACTCAACGGCATTCCAACCGGGTCGACACGATCGACAGATGCGGTCCGAAAACGTTTTCGCCCCGTTTGTGACCGGTGACATTGCAGGAATTTCATCATGACAATCAATCTCCACACTTCGGCCAGGGCCTTTTTTGTATCGACCCTGACCTTTGCCATAGTCGGCTGTCCCAGCACACATCCCCCCGCCGAAAATGCCCCCGTGCCGGCCGAGCCGACGTCAACGCCGCCAGCAATTGAGGCGACAGAGGAGCCGGAGGCTGAAGTGTCGTTGAAGTTTGTGAAGCCGAATTTAAGCGACACGGAGCTTCGTGACGGCTGGGTCAGCTTGTTCGACGGCACAACTCTGTTCGGCTGGGACGTGCCGTCAGAGACCAATTGGCACGTCGAGGACGGCGCCATTGTTGCTGACAGCGGCGAACGAAGTCTGCTGCTGACTCCGTTTGCGTTCGACGATTTTCAGCTGCGGTGTGATTTTCACATGGGCGCGGCAGGCAACAGTGGAGTCTTCCTGCGGACAGCCGAAGGTGCCAGCAATCCGGCAAAAGACACTTACGAGTTGAATATCTGTGACTCGCACGAATCGCACAAGACCGGCAGTCTGGTTGGCCGACACATCGCTGAGAATGTTCCGACGGTGGAAGGCGACTGGCACACGTTTGACATCCGCTGTGAAGGTCTTCACATCTCGGTGAAGCTTGACGGACAGGAGATCGTTGACTTTACGGACCAATCGGACGCCCCCCGCTCGTCCGGCAGAATCGGCCTGCAGATGAACTCCGGGCGAATTGCATTCCGCAACATTTTTCTGCGGCCCCTGCAGGGCCAAGCTCTGTTCAACGGAACGGACCTGGCAGGCTTGCGGGAAGTGCCTGGCAGCAAGAGTACGTTCGAAGTTGAGGAAGGTGCCATCCACGTCACGAACGGCCCGGGCTTTCTGGAGACGGAAGACTCTTTTGACGACTTCATCCTGCATGTCGAGGCCCGAGTGAATGGCGAGGCACTCAACAGCGGTGTCTTCTTCCGAGCGATGGCTGGCACAGAAAAAGCACCGTCACACGGGTACGAGATGCAGATCCAGAACGGCTACAACGACGGCGACCGCACAAAGCCGGCGGATTCCGGAAGCGGTGCCATTTTTCGTCGAGCAGCGGCTCGCTACGTCGTCGCCAATGACAACGAGTGGATGGTGGAAACGCTGATTGCTCAGGGTGACAGGTTTGCCACCTTCGTGAACGGTTACCAGGTGGTCAACTGGCAGGACGGTCGGAAACCGGACGAAAATCCTCGACGTGGCCAGCGTCTGAAGGCCGGCCACATCAGCCTGCAGGGACACGACCCCACGACGAATCTGGATTTCCGAGCGTTGCGGATTCACGAACTGACGTCGGATTAGACGCGTCGGTGTTTGCCGGGCGTGTCCGACTCAGATTCGCAGATGAGCCATGGCGTCTTCGGGCGTTGACACGTAGCTCAGGTAGAACGGACCGAATTCCGCGTATTGCGCCGAGGCCCGGTCGAATCGCATGGTGTATACGATTTCTTTGATGCGCTCCGGAGCGCGGCCCCAGAGCGTGACACCCCATTCCCAGTCATCAAACCCGGTGGACGCTGTAATCAACTGCGAGACGCGTCCGGCGAACTTAATTCCCGATGTCGCGTGCTCGGCCATCAGTGCACTGCGAGCGCTAAACGGTTCTGTGTACCAATTCGCCAGAGGATGGCGGGCCTTGTTCATTGGATAAAACGAAAACACGGGAAACGGTGGAAAGTCCGGATAGAGCCGTTGATTGTTCATCGTCGGCAGCCGCTGCTTGTAGGCGTTGAGCTTGGCTTCGAAGGCCGGATCCGTCTCTGCAGTACCCTCGCGTTTCAGGCGTTCGGCATATTGCTCAATCGTTGGCACGTATTCAGAGATCTCGGTGATTGAGACAAAGGAATACGTCGGCTTCAGCGAACTGCCGATGGCCGAGTTGCGAATCTCCTGTGTCACCCGATCAATCTTTAGTGGGTCCGGATCCAGGATCATCAAACCCAGATCGGCTCGATGACCAGACACCACGGAAGTCTGCAACCGCTTGGGGGAGTGTTCTCCGGACGCATTGAGGATCTCCGCGACGTATTCCCGGCCTTCCGCTCGCTGAGAATCAGACAGCGACATCAGAGCGGCCTGATCGACCTTGTAGTATTGGTGCAGGCAGTGCCAGCCTTCGCCCATGCAAGTGGTCGGGGCCGGCATATTGGCGGGAGCGTGTGGTCGATTCACGGGTTACCTCATGGCGATGGTGGCGTTGCATCCTTGCGGACAACACCACAAAAAAAGGGAGTGGGCCGTGTCTGACCGACTATTGCGGTCGCCCACGACTCTGCGACATTCGACGATTCTACAGTGTATGACACCGACTTGTGGCCGCGGCGAACGTTTTTTCCGCCGGCGAGAGTCGCTTTCCCACGAGCCCCTCGACCACAACTTTCTGAAGACTGCCCTATCCGGCAGACGTCAGTTGCGTGTCACTGGACAATGCGGTCAATAATTCGGCAGCGACTGCGTCGCGCTCATCGTCCGATACACCGTCAAGATACGACGCAAATCGATCTGTGAACTCCTGAGGTTCCTCCCGCAGACGAAGCAGATCCGGCAGTGACAGTCGCAGCACTGGTGCCTGGTTGTCGGGCAGTCCACGTGACATACCGACAATTCCCGCAGACGAATAGACCATCGTCCACTGGCTGCCGCCTGGCCCCAGCACGTCGATGCCGACATTCGTAACGTCACCTGTATTCCCAATGGGGGACGCGGCAAAAACATCGTCTGCCCATTCCGAATTGGAAAGCGGTCCGGGACGGCCCTTGCCCCATCGGTCTTCGTTGCCAAAGTCGATGTACCGATGAATCACCGTCCTGTCAATTTCCGGACAGACAATGTCTCCCGCAAAACGCTTTGTGTTCGTCATGTCGAACGTGTTGTCTGTGCGTTCGTATGGCTCGTAGGTTCCCATATTCTCCATCAGGAGACGTTCCAACATCCATTGATCCTCGTCGCCTTCCCGCGTGGCTTCTTCATGCACGAAGTCATGACCGAGCAGTTGGGCTCCCGTCGCCCTGAAATAGTCTTCACACCATTCAATCATGTTTCCGGACGTCATTTTCTTATCCGGGGCCATTTGATAGGTGCCACCGCGAGCCTCCTGTGTCTCAAACAGGCGGACAGTGACAGCAGAGACCCATTCGACAGGAATGATGTTCCGACTTTCACTTCCGTCCATGCGCAGGCGAACCGGCACATGACGCCAGCCGTCCGGGCCAATCGGTTGCGGTGGAATCATCAACGCCATCAGACGCAGATACAGATAAATGCCGTGATAGGTGTTCGTGTATCCCGTGACAGAATCTCCCGAGATCACAGCGGGCCGATAGACTGTCACATGGTCTGCGAAGTCAATGGCGCGGACTTCTGATTCCGCAAGGAATTTACTTTCCTCGTAGTCGTTTCGGAACGTCTGACCAGCGTCGAGCGAGTCTTCCATCACTCGGTTCGTCTGCAGGCCTGCAACGTAGCACGTGGATACATAATGGATATCGTGAATCTTAAGATCACGACAAAGCTGGATCATATTGCGAGTGCCACCCAGATTCGTGCGCCACGGTTCACCGCTGCGATCCTCACCATAGAACTCAAGAATCGCCGCACTGTGAATAATGGTGTCGACGTTGTCATGAACCCATTGACGATCGTCGTCCGACAGGTCAAACCCGGGTTCGGCAATGTCGCCATTCAGAACCACAGGACGCGGCAGAGACCGGCCGAGTTCTTCTTCCCAATTTCTTTGACGACCGCACCACAACCGCAAGATTGTGACCATTCAATAGAAGGTCGCGAACAACGTAGCGCCCCACCAAGCCAGTAGCCCCAGTCAGCAATGTATACATCTTTTTCCCTGATGGATGTGACGAACTCGTTAGTCAACAATGAGTTAGGGTGAACACGCAACGGTCAACAACGCCCGGCCGCAGCAGATGCACGAACGGTAAACATGTTGTACTCACCCAGGGATGCGCCCCAGAGTGAGGGCCACGCGCGGAAGCTGTTGTGTTCACTTAGCACGATCTCCAGCATCCGGCCTCACCGACATATTTACCGCATTCCGACAGGAATGCCCTCAAAAACAGCCCAGAAAACTGTGCCCGCCGCCGCGTGGCTTGAATTGAGGGTTAGGCTCGGCGAAATCTGAACGATTCCACTTTCGAACGTAATCGTTACGGATTCCGCATTGTTCCCATTCGTGCGCTGAAGTCCAGCAAATCCGGAGTAAGCGACGATATCCCGGCAAAATCAGCCGCCGGGCAGAGTTTTCGTCAGACAACAGCCGTTTCCGCAGGATAAATCCGTTCGAGGCAACGGTTTGTCGTCAGTCCTGTTTATGAGACTGAGTGACACTTAGCGGCCTGCCTTCAACGGTTTTGTGGCGTCCATTCCCAGGGCAGCGACGGCAGCGACAAAGAAAGCACCGGCGCAGACGATGAAAACAAGGGTTTGACCACTGCCGTCGGCTGCTCCGTAGTTCAACAGTTTTGGGAACATGATTGCGCTCACGGCTGCACCGAAATTGCCCCACATGTTGGCCCAGCCAAAGATCGCACCGGTATTTCGACCGCCCACGTCCTGCATAAAGCCCCAGACGGAGGGATTACCTATGTCTGTCATCAAGGATACGATCGCTAAGCAGGTAACGACACCCCAGACGGAATCGATGAACGGACAACACAGATAGGAAATGCCGGCGATCGTGCAGGCGATGCTGATGGGCAGCACTCGACCGATGCGCAGTCCGAATCGTCTGACGCTGCGATCTGCGGCCCACCCGCCAATCAGTTGTCCCAGCATTCCGGTCGCCAGGATGATCGTCACCATCAGTGCCCCGCGTTTATCGTCCAGGTCTTTCGATTCTTTAAGGTATGTCGGCAGCCATGTAATCAGAAAGGCCCAGCCAATGTTGATGGAAAACTGGCTGAGCGAACTCAGGCACAAACTTCTGCTGGTGCAACAGGCACGGAGCATTATCAGGACATCCTTCACCACCGGTCGACGGTCGTCCGTGTGTGGTCCGATGTACTCCTGCTCGGCAGCGTCGCAGCTGGGATGTTCCGCCGGGCGATCTCGAACGGTCCACCAGTATCCAATGGCAATCAGAATGCCGATCACACCGTACAGCCAAAGGGTCTCGCGCCAGCCACCGATATACAGAATGAGCATCGTGGTCAGAATCGGTGCCAAAGTACCGCCCAAACGACCGCCGAACGAGATCAGTGAGTTGGCCAGTCCACGTTGCTCAAGCCGAGTCCACCGCCGCAGGACCGCGTTGCTGGTCGGGTAGGCCCCCGCCTGGGCGATGCCGCAACCGAGTCTTGTTAACAGCAGACCGGAGCCAGTGGTCATGAACCCTGTGAGTGCCGTCAGTACAGACCAGGCCAGTATGTAGCCAGTCAGCATTTTACGAGCACCAAACCGATCACTGACCCAGCCGGCCGGAACCTGAAACAGGGCGTACGTGAAGAAGAACGATCCCAGGATGCTGCCGATCTGCTCCTTTGACAACTTCACGTCGTTGTTGAACGAGTTAGACTTGACGATCTCGCTCAGGCAAACGCGATCCAGATACAGGCTGAAGGCCATGAACACACTAACTGCGATGATGCGATAGCGAATCGATGACATCACGACACCGCCCTTGGTTAACTCTGCGATCGAGCCATTCCCGGAGGGCGGCTCAATCGGAGACTTCGTCGTCTCGTTACCTGTCATCCAGTGTCCTCGTGTTCATTCATTGAAAGTGAGGTGCGGTCCTGTCGACTACAACTTTTCCGGAGTTCCCGTACCATGTCGGGTCCCAAGCATACTGATTGACTGTGATTTGCCCACCGAATCAGCAAGGATCTTCCTATGACCACACCCCTCCGTCAGGTGACTCCGTCGATTTTCGCCGCCACCGTCCTCATTGTGTGTGCCGTTGCTGATGAGCCGTCTGGCAGCGGTTGGGTGAAGCACACCATTTTTGAAGGCGAAGGGTGCATGACGGCGGTGGCCGCAGATTACACGGGCGATGGTGTTCTCGACGTCATCGCGGACACCGGCAGCGGTAAGACTCGACTGTTCGTCGGGCCAGACTGGAAAGAGGTGCGACTGGATGACAATCACGGCGGGCGCTACATCCACAGCGAAACATGGGACGTGGACGGCGACGGCGATGCCGACTACATCGGCGCTCGGTACAAGCCCGGATTGATCATGTGGTACGAACAGCCGGACGAACCGCTCACCCAAAAGTGGACGCGACGGTTGATCGACGATCAGGTTCACGGAATTCATGGCGTCATCAAAGGTGATGTGGATCGGGATGGACGTGTTGATCTGCTGGCGACAAGTGCTCAGGCACTGGAGCCGTTCCCCGATTCACTGGCATGGATCGCTCCACCGAAAAACGTTCGTTCAGGTGATCCCTGGGTGCGGACGATCTTTGCCGACCGCGATGCTCCCGGTCTGACACATTATCTGGGCGTGGGCGACATCAACGGCGACGGCCGCCCCGACGCCGCAACGGGTGCCAAAGGCGGGCCGACGGACAAATCCGGCAAGGGCGCATGGTTCGCATGGTGGGAGGCCCCTCCGAATCCTCGCGAAGCATGGAGGAAACATTCACTACCAGGACACCACCCTGGCGCCACCAATATTCACCCCGCCGACATTAACGGCGATGGGAAAGTTGATCTGCTGGCATCACGAGGTCACGGCCACGGAGTGATCTGGTTTGAAGCTCCGTCGTGGAAGATTCACACGATTGATGCGGAAATCAAAGAACCGCACTGTCTGGCCGTGCAGGATATCGACGGAGATGGCGACATTGACGCGGCGACCTGTGCGTACGGCAGCAAGTTGTGCGTGTGGTATGAAAACGCAGGAAACGGTAAGTTTGCTCGACACATTGTCGGAGCGAATCAGGAGGCCTACGATATTCGGGTTGTCGACATCGACCAGGATGGCAATCTGGATTTTCTCGTCGCCGGACGCGGCAGCAACAACGTTGTCTGGTATCAGAATCCAGGCAGGTAATTGACCTCAACATACCCAACGACACAATCCTCGAAAACCACGGATGAAACGTCCGCATCCGCCCGCCGAGATCATTTCTATTGGAAGTTCGCGTTATGAGAATATCCTCGCTGTGCCTGATTGCCCTGTCCTTTGTGGTTGCTGACTCCGTTCAAGCCGACAACTGGCCGTCGTGGCGGGGACCAACCAGTAACGGCATCTGCCTGGAGAAAAATCTCCCCACCGAATGGGGGCCGGATAAGAACGTCGCGTGGCGAGTCGCATTGCCGGGACCAGCCGGAGCCACTCCGGTCATCTGGGACGAACAGATTTTCCTGACGACCATCGATGGCGACAGCCTGCAGCTGATGTGCTTCGGCACTGATGGCAAAGAACAGTGGCGGCAGGAAGTCGGGCGCGGCAATAAAGATGTTCGCGTCGATGAAGGGAATTCAGCGTCCCCGTCGCCCGTGACCGATGGAAAGCACGTCTGGAGTCTAATGGGCACCGGTCAGCTGGCGTGTTTCGACCTGTCCGGGAAACCTGTGTGGCATGTTGACCTGCAAAAACGTTATGGCAACTTCGACATTGCCTTTGGCATGTCGTCGACGCCGGTTCTGCACGACGGTCGGCTGTTCCTACAGCTGATTCACGGCGACGGAAAGTCGGACACACATGAAGCGCTGACGGCCGGACTTGATGCCGCGACGGGCAAGGAACTCTGGAAAAAACGAGCACTCGTACGCATCGCCGATGTTATACAACTTTGGCGGCGTCAGTTTTCTGATTACTCACGGTGCAGACTTCACAATGGCCCACTCACTGGACGACGGGAAAGAACTCTGGCGGCTGGGTGGACTGAATCCTCATGACGATCCGTCCCGACGCTATCATCCCACCCTGCGTTTTGTCGCATCGCCGGCCGCAGCGGAAGGAATTATTGTCTGTCCAACGGCAAAGAACGGCCCGGTGTTCGCTATCCGACCGGATCAGAGCGGAGACCTGACCAACAGCGAAGTGGCCCTGCTGTGGAGTCGTGACAAAAACACGCCGGACGTACCGTCGCCGCTGATTCACGAAGATCTTGTCTACCTCTGTCGCGAGAACGGCATGTTGCTGTGTCTCGACAGGAAGACCGGCGAAGAAGTTTACCATGTGCGAACCAACAACGGTCGGCACCGAGCTTCTCCGGTACTTGCGGACGGCCACATCTATCTCACCGCACGAGACAAAGGCACGATTACTGTCGTGAAGACGGGCCGCGAATTCAAAATGGTCGCCCAGAATGAAACGAACGAAGTGATGTCCTCGTCGCCTGCTGTGTCCAATGGCACGATTTACCTGCGAACGTTTGACGCATTGTGGGCGATTCGGAAGAAATAGTGCGGCTCAGTGGCGAGCCGAGTACGTTAGTGCCCGGATGATGACTGCCCTCGGTTACGGGGACGTTCATGCGAATCGAACGGGGATTCGCGTTCGGTGTCCCGGCGGCTGTTGTGTGAAACCTGTGTTCGAACCAGGGGACTGACGTCCTCCGCTCGCCGGAACACGGGCGAGCCGACTGAAACGGGTGTTTGAATGTGCCAGGGCGAAGCTGAGTTTCGACGGTTGTTTACAGGCTGGAGCGCGGGAACAAGCCACAAACAGACAGGTTCTACGCCAATATCGGTGAGATGATCTCACCGTGGACGTCGGTCAGGCGGAAACGTCTGCCCTGGTAGCGGAACGTCAGCTGTTTGTGATCGATTCCCAGCAGGTGCAGCAGCGTGGCATGAAAATCGTGAATGGACACCGGATCGGTCGCGATATTGTAACACCATTCATCCGTCTGACCGTATGTTGTGCCAGCCTTGATGCCTCCACCAGCCATCCACGTTGTGAAACATCTGGGATGGTGGTCCCGGCCGAAATTTTTCGACAGATGGCCCTGGCAATAATTCGTGCGACCAAACTCACCGCCCCAGATGACCAGCGTGTCGTCCAACAGTCCTCGCTGTTTCAGATCCAGCACCAGCGCCGCCGACGCACGATCGGTTTCGCGGCACTGCTTTGCGATGCCGCCAGGCAGTCCACCGTGCTGATCCCAGCCGGGATGATAGAGCTGAACAAACCGGACACCTCGTTCGCAAAGCCGCCGCGCCAGCAGGCAGTTTGCGGTAAATGTCCCGGGCGTCCGAGCGTCCTCGCCGTAGAGTTTGAAAGCGTGTTCCGACTCTGATGACAGATCTGTCACATCGGGTACCGACGCCTGCATGCGGAATGCCAGTTCGTGCTGAGCAATCTGCGTTTCCACAATCGGGTCTGGTGTTTCGGCTATTTTTGACAAATGAAGTTTCTGCAGCGCGTCCAGCATGCGGCGTTTACTGGCACGATCAAGACCGTCCGGATTGTTGACGTACAGTACGGGCTCACTGCCGGCACGGAATCGCACTCCCTGATGACGGGATGGCAGAAATCCACTGCCCCACAGGCGAGACACAAGAGGCTGGCCGCCTTTGCCCTGTGTAACCATCACGACAAAGGCCGGCAGGTTGCTGTTTTCTGATCCCAGACCGTAGTCCAGCCACGCCCCCATACTGGGACGACCAGGAAACTGACTGCCCGACTGCATAAACGTAACAGCCGGTCCGTGATTAATGGCAGGCGTGTGCAACGACTTGATAAAGCACAAGTCGTCGGCAATGCCAGCCGTCTGCGGCAGCAACTCGCTGAACCATGCGCCGCTGTCTCCGTGCTGCTGAAACTGAAATGGTGACCCCACCAGCGGCAGCGTCGCCTGATTTCCGCTCATCGCGGTCAACCGTTGTCCCTGTCGAACCTCAGCCGGGAGTTCCTGACCGTGCAATTCGTTCAGTAATGGCTTGTGGTCAAACAGGTCCATCTGCGACGGACCACCGCTCTGGAACAGATAGATGACCCGCTTTGCCCGCGGAGCTACCGTGTGACCAGAGGACCTTCCCTCTTCCGCAGCCGACGCGGCAGACGAGTTGAGAAGGTCTGTCAGCGCAATGCTGCCAAACCCCAATCCAAAATTCTGCAGAATCGACCGCCGCGACATCGCAGCAGCATCATCGAAACCCGTACACTGAGAATACCCCGTTGGAATTGACATGTTGATGATTGTCCTGTTGTCCGGGGTAGCGATCCCGCTTCCGGCCAATTGCTGTCGTAAACGGTGTATAATTCCCGGATCACATCATATCGTCCACTACGACCAGACCCAACACGATGGAATTCATTCAGAAATGATTCAGCCCCACCACTGCCCCGTGTGCAGGAAAGCAGTTTCGGCAGGTGCGCAGTCGGGCCTGTCAAGTTTTCCGTTCTGCAGCGATCGTTGCAAAAAGGTAGATATGTTGCGATGGTGCGATGGCCGTTACGCCATCGTTGAGGAAATAGATCCCCAGATCGCACAATTCCTGAGCGACAATCCCGACATGACAGATCCGGATGAGGGTTCCGCAGCCGACGCCACGGCAACGTGACCGCCATGCAATTTGCCGTTACAGCCTGCACGTCGCTCGGCCGAGCTCATTGATGACGATCAAATGCCTTGGGCGTCGGCGACCTGGTAGTGCTTCGTCAAGTCTTAATTTGGGGGGTAGCCGAAGTCGCCAGACTTTGGACGACACAGGGAAAATCTTCCAAACTCTGGCGACTTCGGCTACGGGACAACGCCTGTTCTTAGACTTGACCGCGCACTACTCGACTTCGTCGATCTGAATTGACAGATCCCGTAATTGATTTGTGTCGACGGCCGCCGGAGCTCCGGTCAGCAGATCTGAGGCGCGCTGTGTCTTCGGAAACGCCACGACGTCCCGGATGTTGTCATCACCGGCCAGCAGCATGACCCACCGATCCAGTCCTAATGCCACTCCGGCGTGAGGCGGTGCTCCATGGCGGAGCGATTCCAACAGGAATCCAAAGCGTGCCTCCGCTTCTTCTTCTTTGATATTCAACAAATCGAAGACCCTTTGCTGGATCGCCGAATCGTGAATACGGACGCTGCCACTGGCTGCTTCGTAGCCGTTGATCACAAGGTCATACGAATCAGCTCGCACCTTTGCCGGGTCGCTGTCCAGCAGTTCTGCGTCTTCCTTGTGTGGCTGGCAGAACGGATGATGTTCTGCATCGTATCGCTTCTCATCTTCGTTCCAGGTCAACAACGGGAAGTCCACCACCCACAGCGCGCTGAAGGTATTGGGATCGTACAATTCCAGATCTTTGCCCAGTCGGTTCCGCAGTGCGGCCAGGGCATTTGATGTCACCCTTGCTTCATCGGCGACAAACAGCAACAGGTCGCCGTCTTCTCCGTTCATGCGTTCAATAATCTGCTGCTGCTGTTCTTCATTAAAGAACTTGGCAATGGTGGATTCCAGTTTGCCACCGGCAACCTTCATGTAGGCCAGCCCTTTGGCTCCGTATTCGCCGACAAAATTCTTCAGGTCTTTGTCCAGCAGGCGGCGACTGTATTTTCCGGCCGCCCCTTTGGCGTTGATGCCACGCACGCGACCACCACTGGCGACGACAGATTTGAAGACGCCAAAATCACTGGCAGCTCCGATATCACCGATGTCAATCAGCTCCAGTCCGAACCGCAGGTCAGGTTTGTCGGAGCCGTAGCGTTCCATGACCTCGGCATGAGTGTAGCGTGGCAGAGGTGTTGGCAGGTCAATGTCGCGGACCTGCTTCACTGAGTAGGACAGCAAACCATCAATGGTCTCCAAAATGTCGTCGCGGTCCACAAACGACATTTCGACATCGATCTGCGTGAACTCCGGCTGCCGGTCCGCCCGCAGATCTTCGTCACGAAAACATCTGGCAATCTGGTAGTAGCGATCGAAGCCCGACACCATGAGAATCTGTTTGTAGATCTGCGGTGACTGTGGCAATGCGTAAAATGCACCGTGATGCACTCGACTGGGAACCAGGTAGTCTCGCGCACCTTCCGGTGTGCTGCGGCCCAGTATGGGAGTTTCAATTTCCAGGAACTCACGTCCGTCAAAGTATTGCCGAACCGCCTGGGTCAGCTTGTGGCGAAGAATGATATTTTGCTGCAGGGCCGGTCGTCGCAGATCGACAAACCGGTACTTCAGCCGCAGCTCCTCGTTGGGCAGTTCCGAACCGTCGATTTCAAACGGAGGTGTCTTGCTGGTACTGAACACCGTCAACGTATCAACGCGTACTTCAATGTCGCCGGTGGTCAACCTGGGATTCACGAGGTCGTCGCCGCGATAGCGGACGACGCCCACCACCTGGACAACGTCTTCCCGACGTAGTTTGCGAGCGATGGAGTCGATTTCGCTGTTGTCCTCTGTGTTGAAGACAATCTGCGTTTTCCCATAACGGTCCCTCAGGTCCACAAAAACGAGGTTTTCTCCGTGATCCCGATAACTGTTGACCCAGCCGGAGAGAGTGACGGTTTCGGCTTCGTGAGAGCGACGTAATTCACCGCAGGTGTGTGATCTGAGCACAGTGAGTGTCCAACGAAAAAGTCATTAAATATGAGGCGGGTTAGAGAGCTCGCCATTTTTCTACGAAACGCGCCGGCGACAATTCGCCAGCTAATTCAGGTGGCAGCGAATCTCCGACTCTTAATTAGTGCCTGTGCGGAGGAAGCCTGCCGGCGGTGGCGCTTCCAATCGGAACGACAGGGGCTGCTGGCGCCTGATTAAATAAGGCAACGTGCACGTGTCTGACGGAATCAAAACGGGTCAGAGCGATTCACTAATCATCATCATCGTCGATAATCGGCAGCTCGGAATTTCGTTCCCGTTCCATCGTGAGCTTTGTTCCGCCCTCGCTGTACTCGAAGGAATTCAGGTACGCTCTCATTAACATCAAGCCGCGCCCGCAGGCCCGATCGATGAAATCAATATCTGTGGGGTCAGGCACGTCCTTTGGGTCGAAGCCCTCGCCTTCATCTGCGACTTCGACCCGCAATCGCTCGTCGCTGACGTCTGCAGAGATCGACACCTTCTTGTTCGGATCACCACCGTTGCCGTGCTTGATAGCATTGGTGATCCCCTCCTCCAGCGAGAGACGCATCGCGAAGATGTCTCTCATGCTGTAGTCGTGCTTTTCCATCAACGCGACAATCTGCTCCTGAACAGCCAACGCCTCCGTAGTATCGCTTGGAATTTGCACGTTGAGCTGAGACGCTGCTGGCATGTAAAAGCTCGACTGAGACGGGAACACGGACAGAAAAGGAGAGAGCCGAAGAGAGATCGCCTCGGTGCAACAGACCCATGCACCGACGATCAAATCACTAAATCATCGGACGTCAGAACTTCGACAAAGCGTCATCCAAATCGCCGCACAGAGTCAACACTTTGTGTAGCTGCGTAATCTTGAAAACATCCATGATGTCTTTCTGGATATTACACAGGGCACACTTTCCACCAGCCGCAGTGACTTTCTTGTGCATGGTAATCAGCTTCCCAAGGGCCGCACTCGAAAGGTACTCCACCAGGGAAAAATCCAGCACAATCTGTTTCCGACCATCCTCTTCGACCAGCCCGAACAATTCCTGTCCGATCTTGTCGATGTTGGCTTCATCGAGAATCTTCTTATCGAGAAATCGGGCCACCGTAACGGATCCCACTTCTTCGATGTCAAGTCGTTGTTCTGACATTCAACAGCCTCAATCCTGAATTGCTGCACGGACAGCTGCCAATGACCCTCAGGTCTGCAGCGAAAATCGTCGCTATAAAGTTTATATTCATCAGTATACCGAGAAATGGGCTGTTGAGTCATTTGGCGACCACAACAACCCATTTCCAGCCAGATCATTACCCCATCCCACGCAACTGTCAACCCAACTGACGGTGTACAAACCCCCTTCGCTAATACTCTTGAGCGGAATTCCAATTACCCGGACCAGACCTTCGATTCAGGAGCTCATTCGATGTCCTGCGGCGGCCGCATCCTGAGCACCGGGTGATCAGGCAACCAACGCATTGGACGACTAATCATACACCCCGGGGCACCCGAATTACCAGGTTCGCTGCGAGCTGAATGCGTAGACCGCCACGTCTGCACTGCCCGAAAGCTGAGAAA